>Ga0181612_175384_pt1 | contig 19254 bp, 3 predicted proteins | sample HoacroProtozoa21_FD_119630 | JGI IMG/M metagenome (GOLD analysis project Ga0181612, IMG submission 119630) | Hoatzin crop microbial communities from Cojedes, Venezuel. Combined Assembly of Gp0051906, Gp0051904, Gp0051908 | reverse complement strand
CCCAGCCAGTCACGCCATCGTAGAAAGCTATCAGATTGGTCAGGCATGATTTCCCCTTGATGAATCCGTGCTGACTACTCCTGATAACCTTCTTTTCCTCCACTTGTTAGTTGATGACCTCCAGGATAAGCTGTTCCATCACCTTTCCTGGGATGGAGGTGAGGCTGACCGGCCTGTAGTTCCCTGGATCCTCCCTGGATACTCAGCACTGGTGAGGCCACACCTCAAGTACTGTGTTCAGTTTTGGGCCCCTCACTACAAGAAAGACAGAACTTCAGAACATCTTTAACGCAGAAAGTTTCTTTTTATAGTGAAGTCTGCAGTGACTATGTAAAACTGGAGACCCTAAAAATTCCATGTTCTTCTGAGTTTAGGCCACTCTACTTTGAAACCCGCTGGATAGACACCATGCTAGGAAGGTAAGAACAGTGGGCTTCCAACATGATTTAGATGTCTAGCTCTATTGTCAGTTTAAAGCATGGGACTTATTTGGAAGGTGGCTCCGATATCCAGATGTCACACACAGAAGGTCTCATGCAGGAAGCCCAGTCACCTCATAGCTGATGATGCAGATGTAGAACAGACTCTCTGGGCATGCATTACAGATTTCCTGCACATGCAATCTATAGTCTTCTGCATGGTGGTAAACATGATGTCCCAAACTCTTACGATCTCACCTAATTCTCATGTATGTGCTTAAAAGGATCTTGGCAAAGCACCATCAACTTCTGTGTTGGCTATTACGCTCCATTGGCTGCGAAGTAAAGAATATACTGAAGCTTTTACAGCATAATCTTTCTACAGAGCTCTGTACCCACTTCTTGGAACTCTATCTAGATAATACTATGTTTAGAAGCTGTGTGTGAAATCCTACTACACAATAGTATTTTATAGGAGCTGGATTAAAGAGAAGTTACTTTTGCTGACACCTTACTCTTGGAGATACTCCACGGAATAAAGCTCACTCATAGTAAGGCTATCAGAAAGTGCCAACTGTTTCATAACCACCAGCTATAATCAATTTCAGTCTTTTCCAAAAGATGGAACTTACACTGATAAAAGATAGTAACAGTTGTCGATTCCAATTATTCATCTCAAAGTGAATCTTAGCTTCATATTAATTCTCTTTTCATCAATGAATCAGACCAACTAAATCCTCCTAATTATCATTTGCTTCCAAAAGTAAAATGTTATTTAGGCAACAGATCTTTCCATGCTAAAGTAACAGTTTATATATACATTAATTTAAATTTTAGTATATGACCCTGTATGTATATATGTATTTCACTAGAATTGTGTTTTAGAGCATATGCATTTTTATGTTAAGGAAATTGATCTGCATCTTAAGAAAGAATTTAATTCATTATAGAGACTGTATCATTGGAGGTTGACCGCAAGGTTAAAACTCTTGCTGAAAGCCTGAAGGAAGACCAAACGGCTTTCAATGGATTCTTCTTTAGGTTATTCATACTACACATCCTGTGTCTCTAATTCACCAAAAAACACTGTAACAATCTCAGCTAATTTGGTGGCTGAAATCCAGCTTCTTATGGATAAATCATCAAACCAAATTATCAGTGTGCTCCTCATTTATAGTCAGACCAAAGCCAGTATTTGAATGTGGCAGGATTTTAAACTGAAACACTACTGAAGAACACTTTCACTTGAGTAAGCAAAACATGGTACTTCTAGAATACCACACTGAAGGCAGCCACAACTAATCGGCTAAAAACAACACTGAAATAGACAGGCAGAAAGAGAATTAAAGACTGAGATGTTGCTTTAGGTTGTTTTTGGTCAATCCGCCACACAAAAATGCATCACAACACAAGCACGATCAATCAGAGGGGAACAAACCCAGATTAAGTTTTTATCTCATCTTCCTACTTACATAATGTGAATAATCAGGTTTATATGATCCTTGATCTCCAGACCTACAATGGGTGACCTTCTCTGGTCTCAAAAAAGTTCTGAAGCAGAAGTGGTCAGAACTGGCCTTGGGAAACTCAGAAAATGAGTTTAGACATTAGCGAGATTCTTTCACATTGAGTTCTAAAACCACTTTTAAAAATTTCTTTTGCAAGCCAAACTAGAGCAACTGCATTGTGTACTAAAACGACTAATCTTGTCTGCTTCTCTTAAATGAAGAATATTATTTTGATTCACTATGTAGAGAATTAAAACCGATTCCCACTTCTGAAGGCTTGCATTCTCTACAGCTTTGAAGGTGATTTTTTTCTTCTGTCTTGTAGCTAAAAAGGACTCTTCCTACAGTGATAGCAACTTTGCTGTTTCACCTTTCTATATCCACAAAACACTTACTTGGCCAGCAGGTAGACTTCCTGCAGCAGAGGAGGGAAAGCTTATTAGTGGGCTCGTGTACTCAGCAGATCAATAACTAAATGTATCTTCAGGCAAAGAGAGTGAAGGAGGCTGAAACAGATACAGAGCATTGATGGAGAAATCCCACCTGACCAAAAATTTCTTCAGATTTCAGTACTTGTTGCACTTCTTGATTCATAACTCACCTGTAAAGGCTGTACCCTAGGGACAGGATTTGCCCTACAGAGGTTTATTCAGCAAAGGATTTTCAAAATATAGCTATTAAGTTTGAATGGATTAAGAAAACTCCCTCAACTCCCAAGTTTAGCAGTATTTACAATATTTACGTATCAGAGAATTAATTGCCCAAGGCAAAAATAAGAGAACCTGTATAAAGGCTTTTCAGCAGAAGGAAAATGCAACGTTACAGATAAGAGTACAATAGGAAATATATATGTGTATTTTACTTGGAAAGACTAATAGGAATGCCTTGAGAAAACCGGTCTTGTGAAGAAGATACAGGAAGAAACATTGCTTCAGTGGAACTCAAAGCAGGAACTCAAGACAAAATTCTTTACCTTTATTTGGCAGAAGATCTTGAAATCAGGTTAACTTAGTGTTTTCTGAATGTTTTTTGAGAGCCTGTTTGAGAACGTATGCCCTGACTAGACTTCTTATCAGGTTCTTGAAGCTAATGTTAGCTGCATTACTTCTCAATCTCCATTGTACTTTGCAGATCTAGAAGTAGGAAGAATACTGCTTCTTCCATAAAATAGTATAATGCCATATGTTTGTGCAGGCATTATTTCATTCAGTCTTCTTGCTAAGCGAAGACTTTGAGAGGTGGGCTAGCTTTATAATCATTACTACCACCTGGAAACATAGGTATAAACCACTACTGACAGAAATAGTAGGCTACACACAGAGCAGCAGAGTGGTAAATAACTATGACAGTATTTTTCACAGGTTAATCCCGATGTCTTGACAAAATGGACCAATTAATACAAGATGTATTTTAATACAGCTAAGCATCCATGGGCAGTAAATATAAGCCATACAAACAGAACAGCAAACTCTCCTGAAAAAGACAGAGTCTGAATAGGATGGTAATGTCACACTGATTAGGCAATTTACAGTGAAAACCCGAAGGAAATGAATGGCAGTAAATACTTTTACTCTTCTACCTAGGAATACTTCATGCAGATTGCACGTTTGTACGTTAAAAATCATGCTCAAAGAGTGGCATAGGCTCGCAGAAAGACACAACATTATATGAAGGCTGCAGACAAATACTTGTGAAAAACTTAAAGAGTTCAGTCTATTTAGCTTATCAAAAAGAAGATTGAAAGCAATTAAAATGATTGCTGTATAAGAATGCTCATATGGAGAAAATACCTGTTACAAAACGGTTCTGTATCTAAGCAAAGAACAGCATAACATGAAAGTGAAGACAGGCAAATAAAAAATGCTAAAAACAATTGTTTTTAGCAGTGACTGTGATAGAATAGATGGAGCAAACTATTTTTTTCAAAAACAGAGATTGCATGCCATATAGAAATACAGCCATACAGAAATTCATATGATCAAGACAGAGTCATTAGGGTCAGCATATGATAAATTAAAAAAGGTAATTTCAGGCAAGAAAAGTCTGCTGATCTATAAAATATACATCTGAACAGCCTGTCTATGCCTGATTGTAAGTAGTTGCTTCAACGAATCAATGGGCACAAAAAATGAATCTAATAGTTACCAGATAATTAAGACTTGTGAGTAGCCAAAGGGTAGAAATGACTCTGAGGTCCAGAACCAAAATAGTATCTTTCCATTAGAATAACCAAAAAAATTCCAGTAATTTAACATGAACATGCTATTATTCTCTTGGGAAATCCATATTCTCTGTTTTGGGAAATACATCTTTTTTGTGTGTTGTTGTGGGTTTTTTTAACAATGAACACCAACTTTAAAATACTATGTTCACTTTTACAGTTACATACCTCACCTGTTCAAAAGGCACACTAATACATGCTGGTTTGGGATTTCAGTCAAAAAGCAAAAATTGATTTAATATTTCCTATTCACTTGCTTGTTTGGTTGTTGTTCTTATGAGACTTTCAGGACTGAAAAGAAATGAATGAGGAGAAAATATCTATTACAGTGAACCAGGGGTGCATACTTGACATAAATCAAGAATTATTAGGACATCATAAGTAAGTATTTTGGCATATCATTATATGACGGCACATGCCATTTTTGAAAACAGAATTTTATTAGGTCACACGCAGATTGCCTATCCAGACTATCTTACACTTGCTAATTAAGACATAAATCATGCAAATGGACAGGTTATTTGCATAAGCAAGCATTGTAAGGCTTTACACACAATGATAAAGTGTACTGAATGCCTCAGTAAATAAAAAAAGCATTTATTTACCTTTTTTACCAATAGGATTTTTCTGAACTAGTACTCATGTTTCACATTTGTTCATCGAATCAGTAAATGCACTGGTATTTGGCACATCAGATTATAAGAGTACAGTTAGTCTGCTTTTCTGACCTCTCAGGACCATAGTACAACTTGGACAGAAAGGCTTCACAGCTCAGACTGGTTCCAGAACTATAAAGGAAATTTCTGAGTGTACCTTGATCTACACACCCATAAAAAGTCAGCCTCTAGTACTTTCATGTGCTAAAATGTTGCTATACCTTTAGCAAACAGAACAAAGCTTATGGTGTATCTGCTTTCCTAAAAACAGGGTAGGAAAAAAAATTAACATCTGAAAACAGTTAAATATGCCTATTTCTCCTTCATTCAGAGAGCAAATAACAGACTGCTCAGCTTTAAACAAATGCCCATAAGTTCTACTGACTTCAGGGGAATGTAAGCCTTAAATCTGATTCACACTGACAAAAGTATCTGCATGCAGAGATGAATACAACATCAACATTATGCATTGCATTCATACTTCCTGAAGTGTCTCTTATGCATCTGTTGATCAAATAAGAGAATAATTATTTCAATCATAAGAATTTTACTAGTGCCTGAATTTAAGAAAGGAAAATATTCAAGAAAGAAAAACAATCACTGGAAATAAAAACTGGATACTTATAGAAGCTATCGATAAAAGATGCATCAATATTCAGAAAAAAATATTACAGTACTTTCTTAAAAAGCAAACAAACCCATATATTAGTCACATTTTGACAAGGAAAAGTAGTTCTTACTTCAGAAATTGTTTTAATCTTAAATGGAAATGTTTCAAAAAACAAACAAAATTAGAAAAAGGCGCAAGAAATCCCTACTGATTGGGCATGTCAGAAAAATGCCGATAGACAATAAATCATGTTTGACCTCTATAAGCTCTGATCGAAATTTAAATTATCCTCTGTAGAAATCATTATATTGTAATTGTTTTCTCAAAATGTTCATGATTATTAAAATTGCATAGAATTCATCACTGATATTCCCAGAATGAAAACAACTGCATCGAATAATAATAATCTTGCTAGAAACATCAGTACAATAGAGAGTTTGTATCAAATCTAAAAAACTAAAAATCTCTATGTCTGCTACTGAAAAATTTTGCCTGCATGGGATGGAAGAATGCTGAGTTGCATAAATTGATAAATTGCTGTATGTAAGAATTCTAATGAGGAAAAGTCTCTCTGATTAATACTCCTGACTTTAATATTATCAAGAATATCTCGATGGTTCTTTTTTTTTTTGACTCAACTTCTTCTAGCTACAACCCAAAGAGCAGAAATTTGGAAACTCTAGTCATTTGGCTTATTGGAGAATAGGTGAATCAGCCTTTTGCAACCCGCATCAGCAAAAAAAACCCTATAATCAAAGAGCTATTAACAGTCTCAATAACTAACTGCACATTATCAAAATAGACTCAATGACAGACAGTCATGCATTTCAGATTCTGAATGAATCTGTCTTTACATTTTTTGGTACACTTGAAAACCTAAGAGGAAACACTTCAGAAAACTTGTTGATATTAGCTAGGTAGTTTGATTTTATGGCCTTGGTCTTTTTTACTGCTTTTGTGACTACCCTTCACTCACTAAGAAGAGAACAATTTTTTACTATCACAAAGATTTCATATGCAAAGTATATAGTTATAGAAATGAAAGCAAAACTAGTCAAGCAAAATATAAAACAGCAACAAAAAAGCTAAGTAATTTTGATCAGTCCTTGTGCAAACTGAAGCATGTATGTCATGCCTTCAAGCACATAAGAAGCTTTTAGAAACAGTGCAAATTTCAACAATCACTGAGGAAATTATAAGCCTACAATATGAAACTTCAGACTTACTGTATTGCATCCTGGGGCTGCAGCTATACTTTCTTCTTGCTGCCTGCTTTTACCGCAGTTCTTTTTAATCTAGTATTCCATTGCTTAACCTGCCTTTATATCTCCTTATTCCTTCTTCTCTCCCCTAAACCCTCTTGTGTCCTGTAGGCAGAGCATCAATCCAACAATATTCTGGTCAGAAGTGAAATACTTTTAGTGCATATCTTTTGAGTGGGTAGAAAGATGGGCAAATATATTTTTCTGTTCTTGCATTCATTGCTGCTGCTTTTGATGGTCATAAACAAAGTAACTGAAGATGAAACTATTTTTTGGTTTTAGCTAAGTACTGAGCATGACATCCAGTACCTAAGAAAAAAAACACATCACAAAAACTGACTGGGAGGAGATGACATCCATATAAGAGAAAGATTCGTTGCTACAAAGTTGTGCAAGACTAAGAGTGCAACGTATTTTACAGGATGGTTTAACCACTCCAAACAAGAGCTGCATGTTTTGTTGTGGTGTTTGAACACCTGTTTCAGCCTCAAAAACCTTGCATAGACAGGAGAACATTTCACACAGAAGGAAGTTTTGCTTTTTAGAACACAATTGCTTTATTCTGCCCACACATAGTTATAACTCCCTAGGTCTGAAAACACATACTAATTACGAATTTTTGTTAATGTGCACATTTTTGCTACCTGAAAGTCTGTGCAATGAAACTGCTCAGAACATAGAAACAAATCACAGAATAAGAGCATGAATCATAGTGAGTGTTGATTTGTTCTTAGACTTATGAGAAGTCCCTCACCTCTTCAAGGTCCCCCTAAACAACTGTCATCATTACATCTGGAATGGCAGATAAGCAGTTCCATTTGGCGCAGAGCAGTCAGCAGCTTTCTCCAGGAAACTGAATTTGTCACTTCTGACAAACTTCTATCTTCTTGCCAGTTCTTGACTTAGTATCTCCAGGAAATGCTCAGAACAGGGCTGCCTGTATTGGAACCTGTTGGTGTGCCATAGGCTAACTTAGCTAAAAATTGAACATCTGAAGGAAAAGACCAGAAATGATCCTGATGACCTCAAGGTAATGCAGCATGGTATAGACATATAAACATAAATTTACTATTTGTTCACTGTGCAATATTATAGAAAATATTATTTTGAAATATGCTGAATCACATATGATGCAACTAGTGGAAGACGCATGTATCAGCCTTTGATGTTAAAAGGAAATGTTCCACGAGGACAAGACATGCTGCTGAGGAAGTTTTGCATCATTTTAAGAGCACCTGATACTGGCTATCATCAAAACCCGGTCTAGACAGACCACAAATCTAGTTCCAGTTTGCCACATCCATGAGTGGATCCCTGCCATTGCCAAAACACCAGGAGCTTTCCACATTTAAAGGCTTGTTAGAGAGAAGGCTGCCTGAGAAAATTCTTTATATTTCCTCTGCCTTTGAAGACATGGAGGAATGCCTTGAGAACTAGATACAGAAAGACTTTGCTTCCTTATTGAGGTTAGTGCCTAACAAATATTTTTAAAGTTTCTTTCCACATTATGCAAGATGAAGGGGTTTAAGTTTTTTTTGGGGGAAAATTATTATAATCAGGTCAATTTTAGAATCATGCTTGAAGAATATAGAATGAAAATTTTCAACACGTAAAATTACAGATCGATGTCAACTTGCATGAGTATCATGGTCCTTTGTAGACTTACATTTTTAATATTTTCAAAGCTGTTCAAAAAAGGACCTCTTGGATAACTCACAGTTACAGAATTGGCAAGGGCATCTGGAAATCTATAGTGGCATTCAAAAAATAACCAGCTAGGTTCAAGTTGGCCAAGTACTGGTCCTGTTACTAGAACAAAAAACTCCTGAAGCTAGGACAGCTCTGGATGTGGTTTTTCATCTCTAATGAACAAAATCAACTGGAAGCTATCAGAAATTTTTGACGAGATCTCCAAGGGAATTTCTGGAAATGGAAATAACCAATGTTTATTCACTAAGACACACATTTTCAAAGTAGCAAACCAATACCTCAGTTTAATTAAAAGGGCCACGAAGGGTTGCTTGTCAAGGCGTTTTCAAGAGAGTTAATTTCTTAACTAGATATGGGATGGACTGCTATTTGCAGTCACTAAAGTACCCACAGCATTATTCATGTAAAGGTACTGACCCTGGTACACTGGTAAAATTGCACCGCACAGTCTGTGTTAACTCAACACTTCTTCCCCTGAATGTCTTATATATAAAAGATTCCTTATAAAGGCTTTTTTCTCACTGCTCAAAATACGAAAACTGAAGCATGTTCAGTAAGTGTCTTGCCTTCTGTGATCTCTTGCCTCTCAGTCTAGTTGAGGTATCTACTATTAAGTGCCATTTCACACCTACAATTTTTTAATGATATTCTTAACATTCCTATCAACAATAATTTTCTAGCTTTGCTGATCTCTGTTCTAATGACTGCATTTCACCTTAGATGTGGCTGGTGTTCTGTAATGCTGGAAACAGTCTTACCCCAGTGCACTCACAAAATATAAAAAACCCTCAAAATCTTAAAAGGAAAACAGATATAAAATTGGAAGGCAGTTTTTCATCTCTGTAAAATACATAAAGTATTTTCATTCTTGTCATTCTATGAAGGACAAAACCAGCATAATTATAACTATTTAGCATACAGGAGACCTGGGATAAATGCTGCTTCAGGAATTTCTTGTGATTCACCCAACTGGGATTTGCTGTGCTTAATCCTATTACTACAGCTATGGTACTCCTATCAGCTATGTTCTCTATTTTAGTTGCTTCGAAGGAATGCAAAGCATTCTTAGTAGCCACTATACAAAACTCTGCTGCTCTACTCTCTCAGAACAAAAAGCATCTCTTAGCTCTCAGCGAAACTCTGTTGTGTACAAAAAAAGCATTTAACTCCAAATGATCAAACCCACAGGAAGACAGTAGGTATTCTCTTTAATATATTTGCCTTCCTCTGTTCCAGTCTCTCTGTGTGGTGTTATTTTGATAATATTCTTAAGTTCAAGCCACAGGAACATAGGTGCTTTGGCTCATTTCTTAACACAGGTAACAAAAATTTCATGCTAGCAGGCGTGAATTTAAGGGAGTACTATAGGGAGCCTTACCCATTCTGATGTGAATGACCATTTGACCTCTGATTTATGCTGTGAGTAGCACGAACATTAATGCCCTTTTCAGATAATACATAAGTCTTATTTTCATATTATGCTTTCATAAATCTTTGGAATAGCTTTTCTAAAGATGAATGACTATGCAGCTTCAGTTGAGAAATTAATAGGAGGTTTGCAAACCATAGCCAATGGAAACATCATCAACCCACATATAAGCTCAGCCATGTTTTTACTAAAATTGTCTGCAGCTGGGTGATTTCAGTGCAATTTATTTTCAAAGGACATCATTTCAGGCAGTTTCAGATGGCTTTTTACGGACATTAGTGGCATTGCCCTCCATTAATCGTTTGTATTATATTTACTTCTTTTATTTCCGTGCTGCAATTCATGGGTAGGAAAGTACCTATTGGAAGTGTCAACACAGAATCACAGGCTGGATAAGGCTGGAAGGAACCTCTGGAGATAGTCTAATCTACCCTCCCTGCCCAAAGCAGGGTCAGCTATAGCAGGTTGCTCACAGCTGCATGCAAGTCAGGATTTTAGTATCTCCAGAGGGAGAATCCACAATCTCTTTGGACAACCTGTTCCAGGGTTTGACTATCCTCACAGTAAAAAGGTTTTTTCTTACATTAAAATGGAATTTCCTGAATTTCAATTTGTTGAAATTACCTCTTCTCCTTTCACTACATACCTCTGAGAAGAGTTTGGTGCCATCTTCTTTACCACTTCCATCAGGTATTTACATACTCCTGTAATTTTTATAATACCATCCGCAATGTATAAACTGGAAGGAAAAAAAAGTAACTGGCATTTCCATTGCCTTAGCCTCTTACTGCTCCATTGACTTTTTCTACTTCTTGTTCAACAATTTTACATAATAATACTGTCTGCAGAACTGAAACAGACTGGAGTCTCCTCTGGGCTAGAGGTGAATAACAATTCCTCCTCTTCTTTTGGGTAGAATAATTACTGATTGTGATATTTGGAGACAAACTAGCCAAACATTTGAAACACCTATTCTCCCCCTTTCCCAGGCTCAACTTCACTGCAGACACCTCTCCTCCCACCTTGTTACTGCCCAGGTTACCCTCAGTGCCTTCAGTGAGGAAACGTATGGCACAGTGGGTCGGGGTCAGGTAGTTGTTTGTCTTTGCTGCTCTTTGCTTCTCCATAGTTATGAAGAATATAAAATACTAGTTTCTAAAGTCTCAGAGCTGGTGTGAATTACTACAGAACACATCATGGCTGACTGCATTTAAAGCATCTGACTCATCTCTTGTAAAGCACTTAAGGCACTTCAAGTGTATAAAAGCAAATTCTAGCCAGCATGTTTCTCTAGCAGTAGAAATAATGACAGCTGAAAGAGCGATTGGGGTTTTTGGTGTTGGAACAGGTGATGGTACCACTAGGTTTAAACTAATTATCCTTCGAGATTTAAAAATTAAGCAAGTTAAGCAAGTGCATTAGTTTTCTCCTTTCCTCCTTCTCTTTGCAGGAGGCTGACTAACACTGCTAGTACCTTAATTTTTTTGAGAAACAAGGGAGCTTTCCAACTCTGTCTTAATGATTTTTTTTCCAAGTTGCTACCAAAAAGGGAATCACTTACGGGTTTTAGCTTCATTTTTCATTTTCAACCGCCCTTCACAAACCCCTTCCTCCTCTTATGCAAGAACAGGTAGAATCTTGGTGGACAACAAAAGGAATATACACTTCGTATTACAAAAGCAGCCTGAAAAAGTTGTGTGATTGACAGAATCCTGAGCTACCTAAATAAATTATTTTCCTTAAATCTTCTGATAAGTCTTTACTTATCATAAGTTTGCTTTGCAGAAGTGCAACAGCACAGGGTTATTAGAAGCAAGGCAAGAGCAATAATTACCATACAGCTATTTTAATAAAGTCTGGAAAGAAAGTAGAATGTTTGTATCTGAAACTCTGAAAATGTCATATAACAAATTAAAGTTCAAATGCAAGTATGCATTTAAAAAGATGGAAAAAAAAGTCACTGCTCTGACACATGACACTAAAACTTTGCATTTCAGCGTTTCTTCAAAGGCGTTCACACATATAACAGGAAATGCTCTGCGTATTTACAGAGCATTTATAGCAAGCGTCATCACTCGTGTTCTCTGTATCATCATAAAATTTATCACAATGATCTTTAGTCTAGGCAGTTTCTTCTCATGATTAAAAATGTATACTCACAGAATAATTTAGTTTCACGTTTGGGAACTTTGTATACCACATTTGCATTAAATGACAGTTTTAGTGAATTTAAAAAGGCAACAACTCTACCTGTTTTCTGTATACACACCTCTCATAAAATGATTTGAATATTTAGGTAGCTATCACTTATATCCTTTGCCACATTGGATTTTGGTGTAATTTACCAGGCTTTACAAATGTATCTCTGCAATAACTTGCTTAAACAAACACTAAATTTCTAGATTAATCAGAGCTTTCATAATATTTCCACCAAATATTTGTTTGAATTAGGACTGGTTTTAACTAAGATACCTTCACGTTCAAGTACTGCAATAGACATATAACTAAAATGACCATAATACTTGACGGCTTTTTCTCTGTGTTTAGACATTATTGCAACTCCTGCTGACTAGATTAGAAGCAGTGTTAAGGAAGATTTAGATTAATGCAAAGACATGTAAAGTCATGTGAAAATATATTAACATGAAAAGCATGTAGATACCACACAAACTGTTCTACTTATCCATTAACACAGACTTATTGTGTCTTTATACAAATGAGTGCAAGTGAGATTAACACTAAAGGCTTGGACCACAGACTCTCAACATCAACAGAAAACTGAAGTGACTTCAAAGAGCTTTGCACCAGACTTCATATCATCTGTAAGACAAATTTAAAAAAGATATTCGGCATCAGATCTGCTAATTTAAACTCCAGCTATTATCCTTCAAACCAGCATTTATGATGAAAGCAAATCTGATAATTAAACAGAATTCTACAAATGACTCTTTGCAGGAGTGCTAATGATCTCTGCCTATTCAGAACAGTAAAGCCAAGGCTTAAGTCCTCGAGTCCCACAGACAACTGTGAAACACTGAAGGCAGTTAGGGGGGCCATGAATCGTTACTCCCTGTTCCCATGGGAAACACATCTTGTTGAATGAGTAAACATTCTCCAGAATCAGGGCACTTTTGATAATTTTAAATGTACAGTGGCAAAGAAAAATTCCTGGTTTGTATCCATCCATACCTTATCTCTTTGCACTAGTTTCCATCTAAGCAGGCTTCATGCCCAAATTAAGCCTTTTTATTAGACCAAAGACAGTCATTTTGTAAATCCTGTGGCAAAGGGACGTGTTTATAGCCCTGTTTAAACCAGAATACCACTTAGACTTGCAGTTTGTCCTCTGCTGTTATACTGATCCAGGGCAATATGAAATGTTGCTGGCAAATAAATCATGACAGCCGTTGCTGTACAGCTGTTCTGATTGTCATCCATGTATTTCCCACAAGCTTTGAAGCACAGCCAGCACTGGGCACTCACTTCTACTGACCTAAAGCAAAGGACAGGCTTTTCTTACTCTTTCTAATACTTATACAGATTCAGACCGCCATACAGCCCTAGAAGGCTACTGTTCTTCTGTGTTCATATGAATGTTTGGGAATTTTTTTTCTGAGAGTGCCCTGCACTCCTCTCCATTTAATTGCACTGTTGCAGTGCGACTGAAGAAATAAATATGGAATATTAATAGAATATAGTATTCTTTAATATTTCACCAGCAAAAAATCTGTATCAAAATCAACCTGCAATTTCATCCATTACCTCTTTCTCTACAGAAGAAGGGAAATGCAATCAAAACATAAAAGCAAAAATTAGTATTAGCTTCAAGGCATCTTTGTTTTAACTATGACATCATCTAAAATCAGTAGACTGTCTTCAATGTCTTAGGACATATTATGATATTACTTCCATGGTAAGTAACACCACATATTTGGGTCTGAATTTTGCTTCATATTTTTACTCTGAAGAGCTTATTTTCAGCCATTGCAACTCCTATCTGAGTGCCTTCAGTAAAGTGTTCTCAATGTGAAAACATTTACTGTTGGCAAGATGGAAATATTCACCCATCTCTGTCAATTTTCATTAATCTTCAAGACCACCCTAGTTATTCTTTGGTTTTATTATTCATTATTTAATATACAAAACTACTTTGCAAAGGACTTACCAGTCTTCCTGTGGTCACTATATACACAACAGTATTTTGTGAACCTTAATCATTGAACTTTTCTACTTCATTGGTACATTTCTTACGAAGGCGAAAGATTTCACACATTGCTATAAGCCAGTTACAGTTTTGGTTCTGGCTGCTAAACTGCTTGCACAGCATCATGACTATACTATTAAAACGACAGATGATAACTCCATAGTCCTCAATTCATACAGTTCTGGGAGAAGACTCAACACTGACTTATGAAAGGAAGTGGTTTTTTTTAGCCGCCTTTGTGTAACAATGCACCTGTTTCCCATATTACCTAAATGATTATCTTTTCCTTAGCACTGCAGCCCGCTGCTAATGAAGGCTGTATTTGACCAGTTTCTCCTTCAATTCTCATGCTTAGCATAAACACCAGAGAAAGCTGAAAAAAAAAAAAATTCCAAAAAATCCAAACAAAATAATGACTGACCTAAAACTGCAGCTAAAATCTGCAAGGCTGGTTTCTACACCTACTTTATCCTGCCAGTCAATAAGCACCATCTTAGATGATCTTCCTTGCATTCAGTTTTTCCTGTCGTTGAATCCTTCAATGACTCCCTGCTTTCCAGAGTATTCAGCTCAAGCTGCCTGCTCATCTCTAAAGCTTATTGTGTATTTCTGGTCTTGCTCCATTCTACTGATTCTCTGCTCACATTTTTTAATCTGACTTTTGCTTTGTCTACAGTGAGTCAAAGTCTGTACAGGAAGAGGGTTTACATGTACATATCAGGCCATCCTCCACCTTGGCTAATGACCAACTATACTTGAAAAAATTTTGCAGGAAAAGTAGCTAATATTTTGTTCAGGGTATGTAATTTTTAAAGTGGTTTTAGCTAAGGAAGAAAGCTACTTCTATAATGAAAATGCATGTCCACAGGAGGGAGTTACATGTATCACATATGGGCAGGCCACTGGGTGTCACGTCTGGGTGTCACACACAGAAATACCACACAATAAGGCTTTCTAAGACAAAAGGCAGTGAACTGTTGCTCATGCATGTACCCAGTTTCCCACAGAAACACCTCCATGCATTCCTCCAAGTGTGGCTTCGCATGGAACTCACTCCCAGCACTGCCTTCTCCATACAAACTCTCCTATCCACTTCCCTTTGACTTTCTTAGTTAACTTTAAGCAAGATTACGGTTTAGCCTAGTTTTTGTAATTCACAATACACAAAGAATACAGTGGCCTTTCCCAAAATAAATACTGCTGGAAATTACTGTGCACTTTATTATTTTCAGTATACTCCTTGTAAATCTACAACTCATTGATCACTTTCTTACACAGCTGCAAATTGTGATAGATTTTTCTATTACCTTCTGTCACTTTTAGTTTAAGATAAATTTCTGAAAAGCTTGAAATTGCTGTTCCTAAAAAAATGGATGGGGAACTTTCTGCTAATGGCAGGATGTTTTGCTCTCACAAAAGCATGGGACCTCCACATTTTAGCAAAAAGCCACCATCTACCCACTAGCTGTGGTGAGTGTTGGCTGGTCCTTAAATGTCTGCTCTACTGCCACTTACTCCATCTGACAGCTGCCACTGCCTCTTCCTCAATTCCAGCAGCATAGCAAATGGCACAGTCTATACATATTGCTGCCTGAACAAATACTGGGGGAACCTAGAACCAAGACTTCATCAGACATGTCTTCCTTTACACAGAAAATAGTAAGAGATACACTTCTTAGTACATATCAGAAACCTGAATATTATAGCATACTCAAGCTGCTCATGTACATTCATATCAAACGCTGATATTCTGGACACAAGTGGCACAGGATAGCTAGATTCATTCTGAGTCTGAAGTGAATTTTGAATTAGAGTGGGTGTATACAGATGAAAGTCTCTGGATGTCCACCAAACGAAACTACACACTCCTTGTTTTCACTATCTATCTACAGCATTTAGGCTAGTCAAAGACCTTGGCAGCAGCTGACAGCCTCCTTGCCAGTTGTTATATATAATCTGTATGATCACTTAGGCACAGGCCTACACTCAGGACTGAAATAACTGCAAAGAATGTATCCACAATAGCTTGGTGAAATCTAGTATATTTGCATCAAATTCCTGTTGAAAGAGTAGTAATGCTAGCAAGAAGAGCAGATTAGCAGGCTGCCCAACCCCTGCAAATGTGACAGGATTGCATAGACAACAAGCTCTCTGCCCTTCCTCACAGAAGCTCAAATATAAAGCTTGGTAAAGCAAACAGAAGCAGAATCTGCCCTCAGCAAGGCTCAGCACAGAGGGCTGGCACCTTAAAACTTTTAAGCAGCGCTTCCCCATCTGTCTGCATGGAGCTGCTTCAGAACGTGGGCATTCTCAGGTGCACAGGAAAAATGAATCTGGATTTCAGGAAATGACCTGCTTTGCAGTGGACACTTTGAAGGGCTTGCAAATATTTTTACAAAGACATTTCCATACTGATGCTACAGTTTCTCTCTGACATAATAATTCACATATCAGTAACTTGAGAAATGAGACCTATAGACACACAATTCTAGCTTGCGTTATCTTGCCTGGGCTTCCACATGGATAAGAAGTACTGTGATAGTTCTGTATAGTGGCTTAATTTCAAAATCACTGAACCCTGAAAGCCTCAAATGAGTTTTCCCTTTATTAAATGGAAAATAAAACTTCAAGATCCAACTGTTGAAAAGCTTTCTTAAATCTCCTGGGAATCACAGTGCAGGTTTTTACAGCTTAACACCCATCATACCCATAATTCTTCATTAAAATACATCATTAGCTGTATAAAAATACGTTTTATGTGCAGCCTTGCTTACCTTTACTGTAATCTTCAAAAAAATTTTATTTAAAAATTATCATATTCCATTCTAATATACACAAGCAATGTACTAAATGTCCTAAAGCATACAACACATTGATACTCAATGTTGAATTTGAGAGGTGGAGGTCAAAAGTTTGAAGCAACCCTACACACTGACCATTTCAAAGACACACCGTAAGTAGAAGTTGGAAGTTACCATGTGTTATCCAACAGCAAAAAAGGTGACTGGCAAGGTCAGACTATTTCTAGAAGCAGCATTTAAACATTGGTTTTAGTGGAACCTGAAAAAATTGCATAGTCAAGGAACAACACAGTATTAAGAAAGAAATAAAACCAACTTAAGTGGAAAAAGACTTTCCTCCCAGAGAGCACTAAAACAAAAACAGCAATCCACTTAAGGTAAGTAATGAAGTATAACTAATAAAATCTAATATAAGAAAAAAAAAAATCCCTGAAACTAAAAACAGGAGGAAAAAGTCCTACATGTACAGTTACTGGAATTAAAACAAGAACCTTCTCAGTGCACTGTAAGAGTGCCAAGCACCTACAATACATAGCAGAACCAACCGTTATGATGTACCGTGTGTCAGATGGATCTGCTGCAGACATGCACAGGTGCCAAGGAGGGCAGAGCAAGGCTAAGGAGACACTGAGATCCAGCAACTGAAGTTCACAGAACTGAGTACAGGAAGCAGACAACAACCAATGGCACAGCTTGAAGCACTGGAGCCTGTACTGACAACCATCATGGAAAGCATGTGGCTGTGATATTTAGCTATTGCTATTGGATTGCGTTATCTTTGAATGACTTTTCATTTTATTCTAGGGGAAAAAATTACAATATCTGAATGTAATTAACACAAATTACTTCACTGTGATTCTTTTCTATTAATTCTGCGGTGTTTATTCTGCAATTTACCTGAAATATTTGCATCGAGATAATTAAACGTAGTGTGTTCTCAGGAAAATGATGTAGGGTAGTTTCCCAATCCTATGTGTAGGAACAAGCCTACTAATATTTTGTTCAATTATTCTTATAAGAATGCATAAATCACCATATTATCCAAGAGCTTTCAAGAAATCTGGTTACCACTAACACTCTCACATAAATAAGAACACCTGTGCTGGCTCAGGTCAAAGGCCTATTTACTTTAATTGTTCAACTGTCACAGCTCCAGTCTTGTTTAGGAAAGAGTATAAAAAAAAGATAAATACTTGCAAAATTGTCTCCCAGCAAATTACACTGAGGGGTTTCCTCAGCCAGATGTGGTCTTTCACTTCACAGATCTTAACAGATTTCTTCTCCACAATTTTGAGTCACATCAAAATCCAAATAAATTATTGGCTTCTGTACATTTTGTAGCAAGGAGTTTCAGTGCTTAACAAGGTAAATGCTAAAAACAGTAGGATATTCTAAGCTAAAACATGAGTACTGACTACGAATTTTCAGTCTGTCTGCATTCAGTCTGTACTTGAAAAAGTAAATTAATCCACTTTTTTTCTGAATATTAAGGCTATACAACTGTGCACGTATTAAAAAGCTACTATTATTGCACAAGCATTTGTAGGTTCAGAAGTAGACAGAATACAACTTTATTAACTGTAATATAGTATGACGACTGAACAAGGAGAAATGAATGATATGCAGGCTCATGTATGATCTGGCCTTTTATTTAAATAGAAATTCAGCTGTTATACTTTGACTTGCCTCAAGATGGTAGTGGTATCCCACAAACTTTTCTCCCAGTTAAAAAACACAACTGCACAGTCTGAAGTAAAACACCTCATTTTATCATCCTCAATACACAACTGAAATTGTTTCAGGCAGCTGTTCTGAAATATTTTAATCCTGTTTCTTCTCTAGTTTACAGTAATGTAAATGTAGAATACTAAGTTGTTCCTGGTGCATTATTGTGGAAATAATATTTAATAAACTGATTTTTCTACAGCTCTAACTTAGCTTCCTGGAGTGAATTTTACTACAGGTGGGAAAATGAGGGATCAGTCCTGTACCCAAACCGTCAAAAATAAAGAGTGGTTTGTATGACCTTGAACAGAACTTGAGAATGGAAGACAGAGAAAACAGCTGTGAGGAAAAAAAACCCCACCACCTTGGGGCAGCCTGAAATGCATCATTTACCCCAAAATTAAGTATTTAATTCAAAAACATTGCACAGAAACACTGAAAAATAATATTTTGAGGAAGTAGTGAAGAAATACTTAAATGTAAGAGTTTACTATTCATATAGTATTTCACTCTGAAAGTGACAATAATGAAACACTAACAACTTCCTTATTTCTGGAGAGATTTACTAATTTTGATATACAGGCACTAAATGTTTTAGTTGTCTTTCAAGTGGGGCCAGACAGACCCTTCTTATTTAGGAGCAGGAAGAACTGGGAGGAGTGAGGACTATCACTGGAATTGCATATATATATATATATATTTGTACGAT
>Ga0181612_144801_pt1 | contig 19254 bp, 6 predicted proteins | sample HoacroProtozoa21_FD_119630 | JGI IMG/M metagenome (GOLD analysis project Ga0181612, IMG submission 119630) | Hoatzin crop microbial communities from Cojedes, Venezuel. Combined Assembly of Gp0051906, Gp0051904, Gp0051908 | reverse complement strand
TGGCTAAAGAGGTACGTGAAATATAAAGATACGGCCCTGCAGGAAGTGCTTGACAATCTGTGCCAAGCCTAGCATTTCTGCCCATTATCCCTCTTGCTCTTCAGCAGGACACTGCACGTTCCCAACAGGCAAAAAATAATGCTCAGCCTTTCCTTTATGAGTAAGTTTATGCACCTGAATTTGTTCCCATTGCTGTAGTAATTCCAGAATGTAGCCTAGTGAACCTTTTCATGGGATGAAGAAATATCTAGTTGACTGTTTGCAGGTTTGAACACAGAGATGAGAATATATGATAATGAAAACTAATTCAGAACAACTTGGAAGTACCTGCCCATCTCAGGTGTCTAATTCCATTGTGACTGACTAGAAGATATTGCCTTGGTTTGCTTTGATATTTTTCTTTCTAAATAGAGTAACGTACTATGCTTTTCCAGGACTTTCAAATTAGATCTGTTTTTTTTTTTTTTTTCCAGTGTTAATCTAATTTGTTGAACTGATTGATCTTTATTTTGGTAATTATTTACTTTGTTGTGTTCCCATCACACAGTTTGGGTTGCGGTCCCCTGTCCATCCTCCCCTCCCCCCCTGCCTTGCTCTTCTCTTTGTTTTGACATTATGATAATACTACTGAAAATGTTAAACAGATGATATCTTTCAAGTATGTTTCTAAATCATATATGAAATTTAGACATAACCCTTTCAAAAATTGCTTCATCAGATTAAAAAAAAGTGCTTCAGTCAACTTCATATACATGTTGTCATGAATTAGTGTCCTGTGTCACTTAAGCATTTTTGCGTATATAATCTGTCGTGTTCCTATTCTGCAACCTGGAGGGCTGTCTTTCCTCCTGAAAATAAGCCTCTTCACTTTAGTAAAATTAAGCATCACCCGCACATGCCGTAGTGTCTATTCAGTGAAAGTAACAGTGGAATAAGAAGGTTTATGTTAGTTAAGATACCAAAGGAGATAAAAAATGTAGCAAGATTCTTTTTCCTACATTGCTTAGACTGTGGGGTTTTCTTTTATAGTTCACAATTTAATATCCAGTAAAACTGGGAAAATGTTTGATTATTAGTGTCAGTGACAAGCACATCCATTATCTTTTTATGAAACCTTAAAGGTACTGTCAGGAGATGGCATTTTATTCCAGCTTTGCTGTACCACCAAAGGGTCTCTGATGAGCCTTTTTTCTAGTATCCATTTCCTAGCATGTTTGAATAAAAATGATAGATGAACAGAAGATTATATATATTGCCTAATTAGAGTTACATTACATTGAAAGTAAAGATGGGAAATTAATAGCAAAACACATCAAAATGTGCAGTCAAAAATAATTCAGTTAAGTTTTCTGAATTGGAAGAACATGCAGAGAATGTTAATTCAATAAATACTTTGAGACCCTTGCCAGCTTCATAACAAGTCTCCTTTAGATATACGAATATTAAGTTGCTTATAAATGAAATTGTAACATTTTGGGATTACACTGTAGGGAAGGTGTCCAGAAGCTGTTATCTGATCCCACCTTAGCCTTGGCCATCGCTGTTTCTTGGTATGAAGCACCCAGATGAATTTGATGCTAGATAAATAGAGGAAGCTAAGATACAAAGTGTACTGCAGTTATCTATTCCATCTGGTGGTTTACTTCACAAGGTCTGATTTACACATACTTGGAATTCTAAAAAATTATTTGACAATTCTCATTTAACATAGTAGGTAACCTTGGGTCAGTCCACTTTGCAGGAGGCCCAAGCACAGCTCATCTAGATTTACAGTGTCCTAATTTCATAGCTCCATTAACAGAATTAGCATTCCGCGCTTAAACCTGCTGTAATTAATGACATTTTAGTGGCTTTTTTGTGAGCTAGTACCAGCCAAAGGGAGTCATGTATGCAGTGAAGCAGAGAAAGGAAGATTGCCACACTTGAATCTGTACCATCAAAATGACAAAATGGACTTGCGGTAAACAATAGGTTATTGACTAGATGTGTTTAAAGGGTCAACTGCAGTGCACAGCGGGCAAGATATTTATGAAATGGGAACCCTGAATATATAGTACACTTTTAAAATGAACCATTTCATTTCTATTTGTGCTTTTTCTAGCACAGCAAATTGACATTATCCATCTGCTTGGATAGATGGATACACACACACTTCTCTATTTTTTAGGGCACAAAGACATCATTTTGTTTGCCATTCAATAGATTTCTATCTTGGTACAGGTACATTTTAAATAACGGGTTTATTCTAACATTTGTCACTAGACTTCTTTTTTGGTAAACAGAAAAATAACAAATACCAAACTTTAAAACTATTCATTTTGGCATAAGAGCAGTTTGTGTCATTTTTGTCAAGACAAATTACTTTTTGGTAAGATAAATTCCCTTGATCAATATTTAATCATATAATAAAAGTATTCCAGTTTTTCCAAATAGCAGATTTATCTTTGAGAGCGTAATGAACTTCCACTTGATAATATTTGCAAAATGGGAAAGAAAAAGTTTTCACTGAAGACAAATTATAGACATCTTCCTGCCTCAGAAAAAAATATCGAAATCTTTGACCCTATTATCCTACATGAAGTTATTTGTAATTTTTGTGATCCAGCTATGTGTAGCTACCTTCGCTTGCCTCTAAGTAATACCTGACCAAATTATTTTTACACCATCGCTGATCCCTGTGCAAAACCTCTAATCTACAGTATTACAAATGTTTCAGGTGTACAAAATAACCTGTGTTATCCACTGTATACTGTCCTAAGCCTTTGGTTGTCTTGTGATGGGAGATTTGTCAGGAAGCCAGATTTGGACTCGCCCTCAGAAGCGAAGAGAGTTTAGGCTGCTCTGCCTTTGCCAGAATGCCAAACTTCACAGGAAAGGATCTGTCTGACTGCAAGCCAAGAGGTGGGGATAAATGAGGAGTTTTATGCAATCTGTATCTCACAGCAGAGCATCCCAGCGCTGAAACAACCCTCTCCGTTTCCAGTGCTCTGATTTTCAACCAATGCAGGAAGGCATTTAGAAAGATGCTACATCTCAGCATCTAGGTTAGATCTGTGCCCAGTCTTGGTGGGCTGGGTACTCTTCACTCCTGAGTTTTACACTGCTGTAATTCATGCCCAGAAAAAAGGGGAATGGGGATTCTTTTGACACTTCTGATGGAAGTAACAGGACAAGTAGATAGCACACCTCTGAATTCCCAGTTCACTGCATTTAATTATATGTATTGAAATAGTCCCAAGTTTTCTGAAGCTTAAGTGAAGCACTTTTGTATACTGTGAGGCTTTGGAACAAATAGATAACTTGACAGGGATTTCCATTGCAAATGTTGCTCTCATTTTTCACACATTTCAAATGCATAAAATTGCCCATTATATGTTTTTTCATATGCAAATTAGTTTATGTATATAGGTACTAGCTCAAATAGTGTTCTGATACTTCTTTGATGTAATACCTCATGATATTTTTGAATCAATTGAACAAAAATTGTATTTTAAGGTTGTAATAGCACTTTTTAATGGTTCAGAAGAGTAATGCAAACAATAGATGTAGAGGACCAAAACTCTCTTGGCAGCAGTACTGGCATGAGAGGGTCCTGATTTTTTTCTTCTATTTAATGTTTGATCCATGTGTAAATGCCTGCCTTAGCCAACACAGAAAATACTACAGTAGAATGTAGCAATTTGCATTACTTTCCATTGGAGAATATATAGAAGACTGCATTGTTTGATATATTGATTTCTTACATCCCACGATGTACTGGCAAATAAATATTATTTTGGCGAAAACTGAATTTGAATACATTATGATGGTGAAAAATTGCTAGATGAAGGCCTCTGAAAGGCCAGAGGAAATTATGTATATTGGTTAACATCCCTTATTAATCAAAGTATGAAAAATGCCTTCAAGCAAATATTGATGATAGTTACAATGTCTTTGTATAAGTATTGTGAGTATCTTTTGTGTTGTGTATGTTGCAAGCTAAACATGTTTTTGAAAAAAATAAAGATTACTTATATCACTTAATGAAGTATTTGAAATATCCATTTTTCAGGGGGTTTATTGTTTCTCAAAATGAGAAGCAAGACAGGAATAAATCTTATTGGGATTTTTCATTGTTCTGGAGTAATTTTTCACTCTCTGTGTCAAGATTCTGATAAAATAGAATCAAAAGGAGGTGTGAGTGGTCTTTCTCTGGGAGACTCACTACAATTCGAGAATTCTACTGATTTAAAAATTTTTTTTGCTGTAGTTTTCTGTCAGCTCTTGAATGTTTGATTTTATGAAATCTCCCACATTCATTATAATTTGTTCATCTTCTCAGCACTTTCCACCAGGTTTTCAGTTGAAGGATCTTATATTGCCATAAGTATGCTGAAAAAATTCTTTACTTTTTTTTGATTAATTGAGAATGAAGTGTTCAGTACAGAAGTACAAATACAGAAGGACATGTAGTGCCATATAGCTCCAAATAATTTCAAAAAGAAAAGGCAAACATATCCCTAATCTGTTTTGCTTATTTAGGTTCTAATATCCCATGAATTTGGTAAGCACTAATTTGTATCATCGCACTGATTTCAACAGAAAATATATGGGTAAATTAATTTCTTCCAGAGAAAGTTTGTTTCTGTCTCTACTTGTTGCTATAATTTATTGTACATTAGTTGATTTGCTTCTATGACCGAAATTTTCCTTTCAACTTTAGCAAAATACTCTAGCTCAACAGAAAATGGTTTTGCATTTCATCTGTGAGGCTCTGTTAAAGCAGTGAGACGCAATAGCGTGTGCTTTACAGAGCCATTAATGTATGCCCCATGTGTGTTGTGAGGCATGAGGCCAAAGGCCATGTGCTTTCAGCTACCCATGAACCATATTAATGATCCTGTAAAATACACTCCTGAGCATCCTAATGCTATTATAATTACTCACTTTATTATTACATGCCTCTTGAAAAAAATTTCTCTAAATATTTTCCTTTTGCTTTCATGTAGTCCTTAAATAGGAAGGCTAATTTATGCTTGACTGAAAGGAAAATGTTCACAGTAAAAGGAGTATTAACTTTCTTTTCACTATTTCTTTCTGATAATTTAAAATTTTATCTTTTAACACTTCATGGGCTTGCACATGCTGCATCTTCAAAGCTTACAAACCATTTCATTGTTGAGTTTCTCCTGTTGTAATTAATAGCTGTTTGGATGCACATTGCTTGGATTTCATTTATCATTAGGTTCTTGAATTTATATGAAAAAGATAATTTAAAATGTAAATGTACTCACTCTTTCATATATTTTCTTTCTAATAGAAAAGAATTCACTTGTCATCAACCTTGCCAATATAGATCTCTTCTTATGTGGGCTCCCTCCAGCTGAAGATGTGCCTTAAAAATGTTACTGATAAAGTGATGATCACAACTAGAAATTTAAAGTTGCATTCTTAAATAGCTTTGAAATGATACATACATTTCCTTTTCTTTCCCCTCCATAGGCACATAGTGTTGTTTTTTCATACTTTGAAAGTTGTATATAGTTTTTTGGCTGGTTTCTTTTCATAAATATTTCATAAGTAGTGTTTTGATCTCTGGTTCAAATTCAGTCATGGCAGCAGATGTTTTTGGTGATACGTTTCTTTTGAAAGTACTGTGTGCAAACAAATTTACAAACAGGATATATTCAGTAGGTGTAGTGGAACTGATAATTTTTAATAAGTATTATTTAGAATAAATGCTTAGTTTAAACCTTTTTTTCTTCAGACATAAAAAATGTGGAAAAAAAATAGCATTACTTGTCTATAGTGTATCAAAGATGCAGCTGAGGGTCAGAAAAAGTCTGGATAATCTTAAGGACATGGAAAAAAGCCTTCTAGCAGACAGTGTCATCTTCTAACCAATTCCAGTTCCAGATTATCACAGAGCAGGCCCTCTTGCAAAACGATTGCAAGCAGCTGTCGTGAGGAATCATCACCTGTGCTAGAACTTTGTCTGTGTTTACTAGGACCAACCACAAATAGGAAATATTATGTGTTTTGTACCAAAGAATCAGCAATGACAGCGTGTTGCATCCATAGGAGAACAACTTGGTGCAGTGTCTCTGAAAGAGGTGGAGATTCTGTTCCTGCTGCCTCCAGCACCAAATAAAACTAGGCCTATGTATTTGTTTTTTTTCTGTTATTCCTGTGCTTGTAAGAACTTTTGTGGCTCGCCACTGTTGAAGTCTTCGCAATGTTTCTGAATGACTCTGGACAAAATTTTAATATTTCACTAGTAGTATGTGGGTCTTTCTCTGCTTTTGTATGATTTTCATTACAACACTCCAACACAATAATTTTCACAAATGAGTCCACATAGGTTTATTTCCCATTAATGATTGTATGCTGGCATTTGGATGATGGAAATAGACAAACCAAATGCCTTTGTCTGTCTATACAGATGAGAGCTTTGGTCATGAGACTGCACTTTTCATTTACACAAGCGCTTAGTCAGTCTTTTGGTGCTAAAACTTTTGAGTCCTTTAGAAGCTTTTTCCATCACATTCTCTGTAGTTCCTCAGTGTATCCTCCCTGGAGATCTGCACGAGTTAGGTAAAGATAATCAATCTCGCTCTGAAAGAAACAAAATTACTTGTGACGATCAATGTGCACTAATAGTTACTTGTTAAAGTCATCCTGCAAAGCTGCAGAACCCAGCAAACATATTCAGAACATGGTTCTTAACTTCTCACTGCCAAGTAAGCAATATGCAGGACGCCAAAAGAAATGAAAACAAGCATATGAAGGCGTTTGGTTTTGACTGGCTTCAATTTAAGTTTATATAGAATGAGGATGATTTTTCAAAAAAAAAAAAAAAGAGCTGGACTCTTTGTAGCGATATCTATCAAAAGGACCAGTGGCAATGGGCACCAATTATAGAGGAAATTCCACTAATAAAAACCTTGCCTACTTTGAAGGGTGGTCAGATGCTGAAACAGGTTGCCCAGGATGTGGTTCTGAGTAACCCACTGTAGTTGACCCTGGTTTAAGCAGGGCAGGTGGTGGACTAAACAGTCTCCAGAGTTCCCTACTACCTTGAGGCTGTGATTCTGTGATCTCAAGGCACAGCAGTGGGGTACCAAGTACTGTGAGGGGGCAGATGAATTGTTCTCTAGATGCCTACCTGACCTTTTCACTCCTGATTATCTTTGTAAACCTTGTCTCTGCATTGACTGGACTGTCATGGAAATGAATTAGCCCATCATACTTGTCTTAGGCAAAAAATGCGCTTTTCTGCAAAGCAGTAACCACACTACTAGCTTTTTCGACACTGGTAGATACATCATCTACTTTCACCTGCTATGGTTTCAGGCTGTGGCTCACGGGCGCAGAAAGGATTACATTCTACCATCCCAGTGCTCTGTTTTGGCAGTCCAGCAGTGAGAGGTAATGATCTGTCTCCTCCAAACTTTACAGTGACTTACATCCAAAGCAGAGATGCAGAACCTTTTTCACACTTAAGCTAAGCCTTTCAAGCTCTTTTGGTAAGCCCTGCACTCATTCTAGTATTACCTGGAAATTAAACGTTGAGGGGATGAAGAATCCCATGGTCACAGGTTAGATCAAGTGGTCTTATGCTGTAGCTTTTTTGGTTGGAATTTGTTTTTTTTGGAAAGGAGCTCCTGGTTTTGAGGAATCCTAAAGACTGCCTGCAAGTTACAAGTGAATGGAAGACTACTTTTCCTTTCTCTTCTTCACCTGTTTTTGCTTCTAGGAAAGGATCCAGTGTAAGCTGTACCTACACCTGTGAAATGTTGGCTTGTTTTAGTTTGATGCCAATTATTTCAGTTCAGCCTACCAACAACTGACCTATATGGCGTTTTATTTTTTTCCTTTGTTTTCATCATGCTAGGATGTTTCCTCTGTGCTGTCACTCATCTCACTGTTCCTTTTCCACACAATTTAGCAATTCCTGAGCACGTATTTTTTCACATCTCTTGACACATATTGAATGAAAACCAATTTCTTAACTAACAACTGCCTACGCCATAGGTGAATACATTGCTTAGGGTACATTAGTGAAATTCTAAAACCTTACTTTTTGGAAGCTGATCATACACTAAAAGCAGCAAAAAGAAAAAAAAATTCAATTGCCAATTACAGCTAATAGCTTTCCTCAATTGACATGTATAAAGCAGATTGAAGGTACTTTTAATAGCAGCTTCTCAGTAAATGCAAGTAGTGAAATGCTTTGGAATGAAGCAGTTGCAAAAAGCAGGTTAAATGTCCCGTGCTTAACAACTTGCAGAATCTAGAAGGCTGTTTGAAAGACATCTTCGGGGATTTCTCTGTAAGAATACAACTCATAAATGGTTTTGTTTTCTCTTGAGAGTGTTTACATCTGTCTGGTATTATTTGCTGCATTTCCATAAAAAAAGAATCATCCTAAAATAATATTAGTTTTAAAAGAATATGAAAAAGAGGAACCAATGCTAGTGATAAATCTCATTATTTCATTAAGTGTTTTCATTAATACCAACTCTCTAACATAAATATCTCAGGTGAATCAAACAAATGGAAGTACTTTTTTTCTGAAAGCAGAAAATGTATTTTGTATATTAAGTTACTTTTTTTTCAGAAGGGATAGCATAGTAGTTTTTAGTGATGGATGAATTTCAACAAAAGCAAAGAACTTGTTAATACTATAAGGCAAGAAATAAAGAAACAGGGCTTTCTGAACATTTTTTTTACATTTGTATTTTTCAGTGCTGTGTAAAGCACAGATGAAAGGTTAAGAGTGTAATAAACAGCTGGAATGTGATTTTGATGGGTAAGCTGCACTTTGAACTTCAGACTATAAAACACTGCTACCTGGGTCAACACTAACACACAGCAGGACAAACAATCAGTTGTCCACTGCCGTATAAAATTCAAAATTCCTGATTTTATGCCATGCTAGCAAACATTCTTGTGGCACACCAAGAGAGGGAAAGGTTGAATTTAGGTGTTTTAGCAATTGGTGTAATTTAAAGCAACTTTAAACATGCGTTTATTAAATATTTTCTTTAAAGTACTATGATCATTAATACATAGCACTATAGAAATGGATTTATATATCAAATACAGAACAATGTTGATGATCTTGAAAGTATTTATATGAAGTTACTCAAAACCAGGAATTAAATTGTAGGTTATATAACTTAAAAAAAAATTCAATGCTTCTTTTAATTAAGTTAGACAAAATTGCATTTCCTCCTATACCCAACTGTTCTCCTGCATTATAATTTCCATTCTCTTCTACTCATTCATCCCTTCGGAAAGGTGTCTACTTCTTTTTCAGTTTCTTAGTTCCACTTGTACTTCCAAACACAATTAACTGTGCTGTTGGATCTGAAGCTGTGCCATTTGCACATTGCTCCTTGTTGAGGGCAATACTTATCCAGTGCTCGTCAACGTACAGCGCATTGTCACATTGCGGATGCTGTGGGTAACCTCGACATCCTTCTCCAGTAACACTCAAGTCAAAGCTTTTAAAGATTTCTTTATGCTAGATTTTTATGTTGTTTACAGTGGTACAACTCCAAAGTGATGTCAGTGACAGTACCAAAGTTTCACCTAGACCCTTTTAAAAAAAACAGGAGTTTGATGTTTCCTTGCTTTCAGTGCACCTGGTCTTTGTTGCTAAAATAGATTTTGTGATTTTATAATGGCTCATTATTTCTGTTGTTCCTGATTAACTATAAATATGAGTAGTTCCACTGATTGCAGTTAGATTGCTTACATGTATAAAATTAACATATAATAGATGTTTATATAGTCAGAGTCTTGGAGAATACAATTCCTCTTAAGGAAACTGGAAAAATAAATATTTTTTCCCCTTTGAATCTCAGTACAGAAAAAGTGTGATTTCAACTTTCTTTTATGTATCAATTGTAAAATAAATATTACTAATTCTGAAGACACTTATTGGAAAATTAATTTCCTGTTCTTGGTTATCTTAATAAAGCATTTGTATTTTACTGGATCACAATAGTAAAAATGGTCTGTTTTTAAAGAATCAAAAATTGATCATTGAAAACAATTTTTTTTCAGTTAAAACTACACCCATACTGACTTCTTGACGTACAAGATAGTTTCAAGTTTATCATGTACTGTGAATAGATGTATCACAAATTCAGATTGCTTTTAAAAGTGTGACCATATGCTTTAATTATGGTCTTGATTCTAGCAAATTTCAGACAATAAAAAACTCATTAATTTTAATTGTGTTGGATCAAGCCCTGTATTTATAATGTGATGTAATTGTCCACTGCATTCATGACATCTGGCAGTATACTTCTCAATCATAAGGAAAGCACTAGATTATATTTACTGGTGCAGGATTAGCCATCAGACGATGCCCAATGAAGAAAAAAAGCTATTCAGAGGATTCCTTCATCAGCAATTAGGGAATTAAGTCAGAATGTATATTTATTTAAATGTTACATTGGTCCTGTCGTTATGACATGTACCTAAAGTTGATACAAGCTGTTGTTGATGACAGAGCAACTCAATTTCAACCTGTTAGAGGTTGAAGGATACGCATATTTATTCCATAATTTTTTCTCCAGAGGTTGCCACCACTGAAAATTTGGCTAGCAGGAAAGAACTGACACACCTGAAGTTTGAGCTGGCTTCACAATGTTGTGATACGCTGTTTTGGCTTGTTGTATCTGAAAGATAGATTTTTAGTACCCTTTACAGTTGTTTGTCAGCAGAAGAGATGATACTGGAAATACCCAGATTGTTGAAACTACCCTATATTATGCTAATGCATATTATTTATCCATTTGTTAATTATACCTGACCAATTCATTAATGACCTTCTCTTTGGTTCGTTACAGAGAGATAGATGGCGCTTACAACTCTGAGGCTTCCAATACTCTGGCTATGTACAGTCCAAATATTTGGTTTCTGGGATTCAACAGGCAGATTAATACAACATATCTCATTCCACAGTTTCATCTTGATTGTGTTTGTTTTTGTTTCTTAGCCAGTGAGCATTGGTCTCGCTGCCTGCATGTACACAGCTGAGTGGAAACCAAGAGGGGAAAGATTATTGCTTACTTCTTTTTTATTCTGCACCAAAAGGCAGATAGCAATGGCACTTCCTTTCCCTTGATCCTCCAGCTTATACTAGGCACTTTACACTAGCGAGTGCATAATGCTTAAAGCTGTTGCAGTACAGTACACCCTCAGAGACTCTATTCTAGGGTTTCTTGTCAAGGAGCTCAAGCACTGTGTTGAATTGCCTGACACCGAGGGAAGTTAATAAAGGGCCTGTGTAGAGCTGAAAGGCAGAGTATGCTCTATCCTTACATTTGGAGTAGTAATAAAAGAGAAACCAAAAATTTGGCATTATGATCCATATATTTTTCAGAAAGTTGTGTTTAATCTCGTCCTTCACATTAAAAACCTTAATTTCAAGTGAAATAAAGCTTAATTTCCAGTAAAATTAAATTAAATATCATAGATGGTTGTGTATTCCCCAGAATAACTCATCTAAGTCTTTCAAAATTAAATAATGTTGGTTGAAAATAATTATTATGTTGATAACTGTTATTTAAGCAGTTTAACCTGTTGGCCACTGTATTGTAAGTTTTTATGGGACAAGCATCGTTTGCTACTTCTTTCTGGTAAATGTGTTCGAAATTTAAAGTTGTATGTGATTTGCATTAATAGATAATGGAAAAAACAAATGAATAGCTTTTCCAGAGTCCTGTTGCTGTATAGCTCTTAATATTATTTTCAGAAACTGCCTATGCCAATATTTCTATTTTTGTTTTAAAGAATAATTAAATTGTAATGCCTAAGGCTATCTGAAATTGTATCAGTAAAGTAAGTCACCAAAGTGAAATGTGTCATTGCATGAGAGATAGCACAAAGAAAATAGAACAGTAATATCCAAATTATTCTTCTAATTAGCTTAGATTCATTGTTGTTTCTGGTAGTTGAGATATATGGTTTCTAGAGCTTAGCAGAGAGAAAACCAGAGGGAGATGAATGTGCCAGGCATGTGTACATGTAATGCTGAATGGCATATACGATTTGATATCACTGTTTTGAGTTTGAAAGTATAGCGTTTGTTTCAATACTTCTTTTTCTCCCTCTCATCCCAAAGATTTTTTAGCTCTCCTTCTTGATCACGCGCGTGTCTAAAAAGAAAGATTCTTCCACCCCCATCACTATTAGTTCTGTAAATCTAGATGTCATCTGCCTAACAGCGTAATGAGCAGTAATAGCTCATAATGACCATAATGAGCACTAACAGCTGAACATGTCAAATATACTGGAAGAAAGAATAGTTCCCTATGGGACTCCAGCCTCCTCAAAGCGGAGTTGCAAAGTGCTACTGCAGATAGCAGTGAACTACTGAACTGCAGTGCAACCACAGCTTGTTGCAAAAAATCTTTTATAGTAGAAGCCAACTTACAAGTGACATTTTTTTTGACATTATATTCATTATAAAGTGAGATTTCTCCAAGGATTTTGAAGCAAAACAGGTATTTAGTTTTCCAGTCAAACCTGAAGGGCAAGTTCTTTTTATCAGGGCAAAAGGACAATGCAAATCTAACTGTGGCCACAGGGCAGCACACTGATTTGGCTTCTGATAAAGGTGGAGCAGAATTTTATGAGAACATCTGGGGCATTTAAGGTGGAATGTGACCTAATACATTGCTGATTTACCCTATGTCTACAGCGTTGCAGGCCTTGGGAGTAACTGCAATCAGATAGGCTGCATGCTGTTCCCACAACAGTGCAGCTACAGACGTCCCAAATTAATATATGTGATTTATCTTACACAGAAGTTTGTTGATTTTGCAATTCTCATATTTCAGGCCTTTGGGAGTATTCTGACTTTATGTAATTTTTTGGGCTTGATTTTACTGATGCATCGCAGAAAAAGACCGTCTAGATTTACCTGGAAAATTAAACTGTTACAGATATCACCATGTTTCCCTGATACCAGATGACACTCCATGCAAAAAATTCTTATAAAAATTCTTATAAAATTTAATTCTTATAAATTTTTTTTTTACACCATTTTTAAAACTCAGCTATATTTTGATCTATTCTAATTTTTCTTTTTGTTTTATTCCTTGCATTGCTTTCTGACTTACTCATAATCAGTCTTCTTCCTAGTGAAATGTTATAACTCTGCCAGTCTTGCAGCAGAGTTGGAGGTGAATCTGTATCTACCCTGTATGCCACTAAGGCAATGTTTTGTAAAAATAAAGTCGGGATTTTTTTTAGTATTTTCAGAGAAGCCACGCAGTCTCTCTGTTCACGTGGGAAAATAAGAAAGCCATGGCTTTAAAAGAGAAAAACTTAATTGTTTGTATCTGTTTACAAACTGATCAGCTATGCAGTTTTCCTTTATGTATGAGACTTCATGTGTAAGACTATGAAACTAAAATGCAATGCCTGCATTTCAATCCTATGATAAACAGTCAGCAAAACTATGGGAAAAAATGAAATGTTATTAAGTGTATCCTCAGTCAGATTTGGGGCATCAAAGATATTACTGAAGTAATGCTCTTGCCTAAAATTGGTGCAGTTTTCTTTAGCTCAAGCCAGCAGCTGAAGTATTCATCAAGTTTTTAAGTACACAGTAAGTGGTCCAGTTTGTTTCACCTCAATTAATTGCATTCATGTGGATATGTTTGCTGCATCAAGGCCTGAGAGTTTGAGAGTATCAACATCTATGAAACAACAAGGAAATGTAAGGGAATATAAAAAAATGTTGTTTTCCTAATACAAAAGAATAGCCAGTTCAAATGTCCTAGTCTTCCAAAGAACAGTGTCACTAAGACCTGATAGTGAATACAGTTCAGCTTTTGACTACGCCAGCTAAATACATGCTGTGTGTGTAGCAAGAGGCCGTATTGATTTTGGCAAACAGCTTCCCTGAAACCTATGTAGGTGGAGACTTCTTCAAGGAATACCAGCCTGTATTGTTTCCGTAATGGGAAAAATTGTGGACGATTTCGTAAGAATTTTTTTGTGTTGGACAGTATGTAGAAGAAGAAATCATAAACTTCTCTAAATACTGCGAATTACTTTCTATAGAGCAACTGGTGTATGTGCAATGTTGTTCTTATCTGTAGTTAGATCAGTCACAGGAAGAACCTTGTAAGAAAGACAGTGTGACTTCTCTGTGCTGACTGCAGAAGACATGTATGTGCACGTGCACATATGTGTTTATGTATTACTATATGTGCATACATTTGGGCACACATATTTCCTACAGTTATTCTGCAGCAGCGCGTGGCATATATTTCAGGTATCGTATCACTTCATGAAACACATGTAATCTTCGTGATTTCCTCACAAAATGTGTATGACACTTCTGTCTTGGGTGAGATACAAGAAAACAGACTTACCAAATGTCCAGCTCTGGGTCAAAGGGAAGCAAAGATGGCAATCCCACCTGATGATCAAACCGTCTGAAAACAATGGCACAAAATGGTCATCTGACACGCTGATCAGCATTCCACTAGTGGAGATATCTCATATGCTGCTTTTGCAAATCCCTTGGTCTATGAAAGGATAAAACATAATTTTCAGGAAATGGGAAATCTTTAAGAAAAATTTTTTAAGTCTTTGAGAGAGTCAGAGAGCGATGCCATATAGAATTGTATTTAATTTATAATTAAACTTACTATTTTTTAAAGAAGTATAGGTCCCTCCAGAATATAAATAAGGTACTTTAAGTGAAATAATCTATAGTTAGAGAATTCAAATGTTTGGCATGATTTTTATCCTTTTTTCTTTTTCCTTTTTTTTTTTTTTCAATTCACAGATAACCATCTGCTTTATTTCACACACTTTTAAATTCTGACCAGGAAAGAATTTTTTTTAATAGTGTCCTATTTCTGAACACACATGGACTAGGAACGCATAAAAGTGAAGACAATTTTAAGGGATTAGTAAAAACAGATAAAGTGAATTCCTACCTGAAATTAAGTTCTGCTTTGTGTTTATGAGTGGTTACTTGAAATGTATGGAAATTAGGCTCAAGAAAAAAAAAAAAAAAAAAAAAAATCTATCCTGCAGTTGGTAGTGACCAAAGTCTCTGAAATATCAGTTATTTATGTGGCATTGCCAATGGACAAGCATCAATAGAAAAAAACCAAACAATCTGAATGTTTTGATTGTTGCCTAGAACTGCTGAGTTAGTAATATCGAGCTCAGACTTCTCTTCATCTCCAAGTCATAATTAAAATATATCAATTTGAAATGTGAAATACTTTTTTTTCTCTTTCTAACTTGTTGTTAAATCACATGTGAATCATGCAAATACAAATCATTAGTCTCTGCAGAGATCACCATAAAGACTGTTCTTTGCCTTTCCTTACTCCAAGTATGTCTACGTGCTAATAGCGGTTCCTTCTGCCTTTAAAATATATTAACCAGGAAATTTAGATAAATCAAGGGCAACTGCTAATGAGAGCTATCAAAGTTACCAAAGGGACCAGTATAAAGGAAATGGAACACTGCAGCTATAATATGTTTTATGGGAAGGAACACCAGAACTAGTGAACTTGTGAGGAGGCAAGTTGAAAATCAGAGACTTACATCATTCTTTCTTTCCAGCTTTTGTCTTTATAGTATTTTATGGGATAAAAACTTATCCTGGGGTTTTAGTTTAGACAGATAAATTTCTGGTACTTTCTCATTTTCCAACATCAGGTCTTGGCTGTTTCCCCTAGGAACTTAAGGGAGAAACCAGCCTTCCCCCTATGATTAGATTGTCCTATACGGGTGCCCTAGTGACACCAGATCTAATGGCATCACTTGGCCTATGAGCTACTGTGAACGATTCTTGCTCTAACAGCTACAGAATTCTTTCTATGAGTGTTTCTTGCTTATCTGAATGGAAAACTTCCAACTCTGGGCAAGGTTTTGTTTTTAAAAAGGAAAAAAAAAATTAAATCCTGAATGCAGTCAGCTGCTTTGTGGTCCAGGTGATACAGAAATCAAATGCAAACAAGGATGAGTCAGTTAGGCCTTAAGAATAGATCTGAGCAGCTGCTCATCAGGAAAGCAAAGGGCGTAAACAATTGGCCATTTCTTATAATTATGACGTATGTCATTTAACATCTTATTTGCAACTTTTTACATGTCTGTCTTGGTGTTGGGTACATTGGGATTATACGCCAGCTAAAAAGGTCATATTAATGTCTTATCATTGATGTCCTAACAACTGTCCCAGATAGATTTTGACTTTCCATCCTAAACTGAACAGAAAGAGGCATCAGGGCGATAGTCTTCTTTTATTGTTATTATTCACCTCTGAGGCAAAAAAAAAATTGCATACTATTAAACATAGATTGTACATGAACAATTTTGTGCTGACCCCATTAGTTGTGAGGCAAAAAACATCATTTGTGTTTGTAAGTTGTTTGTACAGACTGGGAGGCAGTGTTGGTTTTGGGTTTGTGTTTGTTTTGTGTTGGTTTTGCCTCTGGCTTTTCTTGTGTCCCATGACAGTGCTCAGCTATGCAGGCGAAAGGGATAACTCTTCTCCCGCCTCATAAAAATGCTTCAGAAAATTACTCTTTTTTGCTTTTACGATGGCACAATATACCAAACGGCTACTTGGGCTTTGTGGGGTTTTTTTGCTTAGTATTTTTTTCCTTCAGGGTAAATTACTAATAGACTTTGTTTTTTTCACTTTCCTTCTTCATTTTTTGTTCTCTGATGTAAGCTTTTAGTAATTTATTTAGGAACACCATACAAAGGATGGTGGAAAGAATTTTAATGCAGCTCCTCGGTTATAACTAGGAAAAAAGTAGGAATATACTTCCTTGTGTATGTTATTTATAACAGTTTGGGTAATTTGCCAGTGTACTACGAACTGATTGCCTTTGGGACTCTGAACTCTGCACATGCCCTAGTCAGACTCCAAACTTCTTTTTGAGTTTTTGACTCTTTCTTGCCACTTACCGTCTCTCTTGAGCTATATTGCTAAGGGGCTCCAGCAGTGAATCCTTGACTGAAGTGCTATTACCACTGAAATGTAATTGTGCATGACAGTAAGTTACCTCCTACTGGTGACTGAGCTGACAGGAATAAAGTTTTCTGGCAACGGGCATCTGCTAATTTGTATGATGACGTTGTGAGCACTGATCGCCAGAGTCACCTGAAAAAGTCTGGCAGCTTATGTGAGGACAGGACTTGGAGTCGTTGGCATTACTGCGAGTTCAAAAAGAGGGGAATTTCTTAGATTCATGAGCTTGATGAGACAAGGGTTCCCCTTTTCGTACAACAGAGTCTTTCTTCAGGAAAAAGGCTGAGCTACAAAGAAAAATCTTGTATTTGGGGAAGCTGTTGTATCCCAGTAGCCTTAGCAAACGTCTAAGCTGTCAAGAAATTTGTTTCACACTGAAGTAGCCAAATTATGTGCATTTTAGTTTACTCCCAGATTTGCTTTCTGAGTGAGGAAATTAATTTGTCTGGGATGAAATCGAGGTGCAGCTGTCTGGATAGTTTCTTTCAGAGGCTGCTGCCCAGAGGCATGGTGGCTGAGACCACGCCAGACTGGCCCCTCTGCCCAGAGCTTCCCTGCAGCAGCGTCTCAGCACCGTCCTCAGCATCTCCACGCTGCGGGACTCCCCAGGCTGATGGCTTAGGAACTGCGGCAACCCTCTCATTACAGCTCTGTTGCAGCCTGCTTTCTGCAGGTTTATGTTATGTAGGTATCTGCTGAAGACCTGAAAAGCTCGGCTCAGTGCATAAGGTGCTCCAGCCAACTCTACTTATTGTAGCTCCTAGTCTGATTCTTTATGGTATTTCTCTGGCTTTTGTGGAAACCAGGCAATGCTTAGATAGCTATTGAGGGAATGAATCAGGCCTCTGTTTTCCAGTGCAATTAAATGGACATTTATTGCCTTACTCCATTGTTGCTTCTTTAAAAATCACAGTTTGGCGGCTGTAATAAGGCTGTTTAATTCCCTGGTTTGCTGTATTTCAAGAGAAAAAGGAACTTATTTTAATTGTCCCTTCTGGCCTTGAAAAGATGAGTATTTATAAGTATTTGCAGGCACATAACTTGGAACTCTGCCCTACCAAAAGTAAGCTGGTACAAATCCTTCACACCCCAACTGCTTATACATTCTCTCCTCATCTTTCCTCCAGAAAATTCAGATCTTTCTCTCTCGTATACCGACCTGTCAAGCTTCACAAGCTGATCATAAGCCTCACTTTCTTGATCTGTAAGGCCATCTGATTGTACATTTATCCCCATCTTCTGGTCCGATACATGTTCCCACTTCAAGTTTTCATTATTTTGAGAGATCTGTCTCTGCTTTACTTGAAGGAAGCAGAAAAATTTTCTCATTGCAGACTGGGCTTTTTCAGGATGCTGCACAGCTCTTTATCCTTTTGCTGATCAGAAACTTTTACTGAACTTACTGTCTTAAATACTACGTGTGTTATGAAAGATCTAAAGGAAAAATGGACTTTCATTCTTGGGTACATTTAGATAGAAAAGATCACAGAAATTGTGCTAAAAATCAAAAAGGTATCATTCACTTCCTTAAAGCATATTAAGAACATGGATACCTAGTTTTTCCTGTATAAATTAGTACCACTCCCTCCCAAACTTCTGCAATAAAACCCCAGATTCCTAGACAATCATGGTTTGCAAACAGAATTACATCAACAATTAGGATGGGAATTTTCTTGGTATATTAACACTTCCATTATTTAATGAGTTACCATTTCTCTAAGTGTTATGTGATAGCATCTCTGCATAAATTTTATGAAAGATACCTGCACTCTGAAAGAAATTTGAGGTAACTAGCATTTTAGAATGCGGTAAAAATGAAATATATATTGGTGTGAAGGTGACTTGTAAACAAGGTAATATCGTTATTTTCTACACATATGCCTTTAGTATAAGAATATGTATTACAGGAACATACTAAAGTTTGATGATCCTTTGAGTACCCAAGGTCTTCTTCCATTTTTTCTATCTTTCCGTCATTAAAATAACGACCACCAAATGTAATACAGTATCTCCAATGAAAAGAGTCTTGAATACAATTCTCTTCTACGTGAGACATATTATTTCATGTTAAAAAATATGGTATCCATCTGTAGTTCTTTTCTTAACTTCCCGCAGAATGTTTTCTAAGAATGTTTCGGGCAGAAGATACTCAGTATGGAGGCAATATGCCACTTAATAGCAAAATGAAAGGCAGAACAATCTTTGTAATGCAGAAGGGAATCAGAGCTGGTTTCTTTTTC
>Ga0181612_177512_pt1 | contig 19256 bp, 11 predicted proteins | sample HoacroProtozoa21_FD_119630 | JGI IMG/M metagenome (GOLD analysis project Ga0181612, IMG submission 119630) | Hoatzin crop microbial communities from Cojedes, Venezuel. Combined Assembly of Gp0051906, Gp0051904, Gp0051908 | reverse complement strand
TCCTCTACAGCCTGCTGTAGGTGACCCTGCTTCGGCAGGAGGGTTGGACTAGATGACCCACAGAGGTCCCTTCCAACCCCTACCATTCTGTGATTCTGTGATTAAAAGAAGGGAAAGGCCCACAGATCAAGAAAAGAAAAGTCATTTTCAGAAGAGAAAGACAAATTATCAGAAGGGGCAATGAATAGTAACCTAGAGATGCCTCTGAAAATGGAACAGGAGAGACACTAAGATCTCTCCTGCAAGTACTCCTCTAGATGTACACTAGATGATGTTCTTGCACTCAAATACCACAGTTCCAAGCACAGATAGCGAGTTAAATTAGGCAAATACATCTTTCGGCTTTGACAGCTGAAGTTTTTTAACAGTATAAGTAGAGTTTGTCTCTAGTGTGCTCAGTTCTCAAAAGCTTTATGCTGCTCCTCTCAAGTTCATTTGCGTGGTGGCAACTAAAGATGAGGCCCACCCTTGTTGCATTTTCTTAAGTATAGCCATCTTGAGATCATGCAATACTGCAAAGCAACTTCAAGTAGTGTGAACGCACACTGCCCTACATATGCACAAGGAGGAGATCCTTCCTTCCTCCCTCAAGGAAGAAACCAGAAAAATGACAGTTGAAGCAAAGGAGCAAAAGAAGGAGCGTAAAGTTGCTGCTCTCGAGAGTACTACAATAAAGCTGTCACAGGTCAGTCTGCGTCAGGGTGCAAGTACATCAAACACGGACTGGTAGCAGGCCAACTGTATCTTTCCTGGAAAGGCCATACATTATCTTCAGCTTCACACATCTGGCTGAACCAGAAACTCCAACCTCTAGAAGCATCACTGCCAAGAATATGAAATCACGATGGCTGCCTTGGCAACACTGGTAAACGAATACATATTAATTTACCACATCCTGCTGACTGAGGCTAGGAAAATAACTTGTGTAGAAACACCTCTGCAGTTATGTGCAAGCCTGTACCTTACTCCGTTGCCCTGACTCCTGCTGTTGTACACTGACACAGAAGACAAAAGAACTATTTCAATGCAAACTAGGACAGCAGTCTGGGACAATTTAAGTCAATGTTCTCTACTTACACTGATCCCAAAATACAGAAGCATATTTCAAAGAAGAAAATGGAAAGCAATGTCCACCTCTGCTGGAGCTGAGAAGCAGAACTGGGTGAACTGCAATTAATGGGTGAAGGCCTCAAGTGAAGAAAAAAAAGGGTTAGGGTAAAGTGACAGAAAGCAGTCAGAGAGAAGCAAAGGTGAAAGAACAGCAAGCAAAAGTTAGAAGAGCTAACAAGGGTTCGAAGAGCAAAGCAAAGAATGTCAGAGAAGCAACTGAAAGAATTCCAGGCGGAAAAAGTTCCAAACAGTAATGCAGGAAAAAAAATACCCGAACATATCACTACTTTGGAAACTATGCAAACGCGTAACACAGTACTCACTGCATCTCGCCTAGCACATTCATCCTCTCCACGGTACTGGGGCCACCCTGGCCCCCCCGGCTGGCCATGCCCTGCTCTGCCTGAGGGGATCTCCACTTGTTGACCTCCGATCCTGCTAGCAATTCCCACCTGAGTGAGGTGCTGTATCTGAGAACCTTAAAAGCAAATATTGTTTTTTCATCTTTATATACAGTCAAGTTTGTAGGGCAGACAAATGACAACATAAAATTTTGTTGGAAGCAGGAGCAAAAAGAAAGTGGAGCTCTGTTTCTGTGCAATTAATAAAAAAATCAGCAGAAAGAAGGCTGTCAGTGTAACATAAAGAAGGAAACGTTATGTGCGTTTTGTGCAGTTCATTTGAGTGTGATGCTTTTCATTGCCACTGCACTGAAATAAGAGGTTCAGCTACATGCATCTCAGACACGGACTACGCTTCATTCCAAAAATATGCCAGCCCTTTCCAGGCAGCATTTACTGAAAGCCCTGGCAATGCCTTCATGTAAATTACTCAGCAGCAAAGAGAAGACTTTTGCTCCTGTGGTACACCTTATTTGCATCACACTGGCAAGACCCTAACTCTCCAGGCTGCTTTCTATTCCATCTCTCAGAAGAACAAAACACGTGACTACGTAAGAGTATGGTTCTTTCAGCTTTGCTTTGTGGTTAAATATTAAGCGACGCTGTCGTGGACTAACGAGAAGGTCAGAACATTATCTCCTTTCAGCCTGAAAGTTAACCGTCCTCCTTTCTCCTTTCCCTTCCCTCCCCTCCTGCTGCTTTCAAACACATGCAAGGACAGCCACCACCATTAATTGCAAGAGACATATAACAACATGCCAGCTTTCCTTTTTTCTGAATTTCTTCCCACAGGGAAAAAAATAATTAAAAAATTATTATTATATTTGATTATTCGTTAGAAATGAAACACATTTAATAAACCCACAGATACATAAGAGAAAACTCTGTGTGTATGTACAAAAAGGGAGGAAAAGACAAAAACAACAGTGTGATTTACAGGATGCACAGTTAGGTCACTTTCCTATTTTCCTCTCAAAAAATGGAGTATTTGAGAAGTTTGATATTTGCACGTAATTATGCTGAAGGACAGGAACGAATCATCCGAACTGCCTCCAAACTTTAAAGAAGAATATACATAAACGTTTACAGTGTAGTATGAATCAGACAATAAAATAACCATCACTAAGCTGTAACAGTCACTACATCCCCGTCGTTCTCATTCATTTAACATGTACATGGAGAGGATGCAGCTATCAAAACTAGGACTGACATGAGTATAAGATCATATTTCCCCTCTTTTCAACTCCCCCGGAAGAAAACATTTCTCTGGGAGAAAATTAACTGTGGCATTTGCAAAAAAAAGAATATTTATTTTCAGAATCAGTGTTTGCTGTTTAATTGCCATGTGATGTTAGAATCTTACTCATGATAGCACTGATGAGTGCTACAGAAATTCTCTCACAACCAAATCAGGAAAGAAGGTTTCATACGGGACTGAAGCAATAGATAATATCAGAAGCTAAAAGATCCTGCTTTTATACATACATTTCTAGGAAGAGAAATGAGAAATAAAGATGCAGAAAATATTCAAAAAATTGTTCTTTAGCAGGCTGATTTGGGATGCATCACTTAGCTCATTTAGCACAAAAGATACAGTCGGCAGTGGAAAGTTAGCATACACTGTATGGTCTAAAACAATTCAGTAATTTTCCATTCTTAGAGAACGGGGTTTTTCAAAAATATGCTGTGTATGCATAAACTAATGCTTGTAAGATACTAAAAAGGTGGCAAACAACTGCCTTTTTCTGTACAGTCCTATGGGTGTAAAGTTAACCTCACTTTGTGATCACTTTTTTTTTTTAGCAGTGAAGACAAGGACGATATTTGAAGTGTAGCAGCTGAAGGAGAATGACATCTTAATGGTGACCTCAGTGTAAGAGTACATATGGAAAAGGATCAGTTATTTCAGTGCATATTCAACTTTGACGAAGTGTACCTGCAGTGCTTCCAATTGGTCGTGGCCGTGCCACTAATGGCATCTCCTCTGAGCACATCCCTCTGGAGGAATACTGAACCTCAGGTGGCTGCTGGTCTGGGTGCATTAACTCTGCAGGTTGAAGAAAACCTGGCCCAAAGTTCTGCCTGTGGGAAAGTAAGGACTCAAGATTACAATAAAGGAATTGCCTAATTAGAAGCAGTAATGCAGGTGTACCTCACACAACAACTCTTTATGATGCCTTTTAACATACGTTTTAATAACCTTAAAAGTTAAAGAAAATAATCACATCTGAGGAATAAATTCCTCCTTCATGACCTGCACTGCACAGGAATCAGAAACTCTAACAAAATTTCACACAATTGTTTTTCACACGTTGCAGTCTCACAGTGTTGTGAAAAAAGTCCACAAACCCTGTTTTCCTCCTAAGGCAAAAAAGCATATTCAATTTAAAAAAAAAAAAAAAAAAAAAAAACTTCAGTAGTGATCTAGCTGCTTACCTTAGCAACAAATCTGACTCCTACTCAAGAGTTTCTGAGCACACAGTTGTGGTCTAAATCAAACCATATACACATGTAATGCAGTCTGTTTCATGAACAAGTATTATTTCATCAAACGTCCAGATAATTTTTCAGGAATTTTTCAAAACTTTGCTCTTTAAAGCTTCAAACTACTCAAAGCTGTCATTAGTATACGTGAAGAGATGCAATGGATACTAAAATTAATGTTTCCTATAATTCAGGCTGGCGCTAGTAGTCATTGCTGCTATATTAACTGAAAAGAGACGACAACAGAAACGGTCATCAGTCTAACTTCATTAATTGTGCCAAGGTACTGGGACTTGTGAAAGAAACCCTATAATTCATTCACAGAATAGGAGTAGAGGAGATGGAAATGCTGCTTTTCTTACATTTCCTACTAACACATCTTAACCTTGGCATGGAAAGATTGTATTTTAAAAGACTAACGGCAGCTGAGTTTTCAAGCATCATTGATTCCTGTTAATTTGGGGGAGGAGTGGCTGCCCAAATTTCAGGTGCTTAGGTTACTAGGCTCATCTCTCTTCGACTCCAGGTACGATCGAAGGAGAGAGACACGCTCCTCATGAGGCATTCAAAGATTAGGTTCACCAAACCATTTCCTGCAGGAGCCTCTCACTGGTGACTATAAAGGCAGCAAAGTGAGACAAGCGTCCTGTCAGGCAATGAAATCACACAAAGTCAGGGCCAGGTGTGAGTTTTACCTGCCTTTTACCACAGCAGCACCCAAGCCCTTCTAGGCTATGGACTGCAACCTAGCCCACTGCTCAAGACCTCAGTTTTACACCCTTTTGTTTTACAGGAAAATCCCATGACTGCATCTAATTCAAACTATTGTTGGTTTGTGCTTTATTTGGAAAACGAACCACCTTTGTATGACAGCCAGATAGCAAAGAAACCTGCCATAGTAATAAATAGCCTAATAAAGCCAAACAAGAGCCTAAAAAAGCACAAACATTAATTGTAAATTATAGTACAAGCTAGTTGGCACGCTGTATTAAATTGAAGAGATCCGAGGGGTTCAAGCTGCAACAACTGCATTGTGGAAGTGCCAGAATTTCCCCAGCTCCCTTGTGTGCAGTCTCACCTGTCCGCTCAGCAGATCCAGAAGAAACCATTTCCAACAAGACTTTTAAGCTAGTTAAAACAACTGCCTGAACGGGTAGGTAATGTTTAACAATGTCACTACCATGTTGATCACCGTAACCAGTACAGCATGTGATCATCCAGCCCTTTACGCCTGCAACGCTGAGCTACAATCTTGTAGCTGATAAATTACTACATTTTGTTGATGTTGTCCAAAGAAAATCTTTTCACAACATTACTGCAAATGTATTATTTTTGTGCCAGTTTTTCAGAGGACAGGAAGTATATCCTTTATTGCTGATGGGTTTGTACTTGAAAGGTGCACGTTTAATAACCCATCACCCTCTTTTTTAAATCTTCTTTATAATAGCTAGATATAGCTACTCTTTAAAGTCAGAAATCAACAGAAGAGTATAAAAACAAGATACAGCTCTGAATCTACACCATACAAATTTTCTAGTGCTCCTTCCTATTTCCAGACTGAGACCCAGCCTTCAATTTATCTTTGCACATTCAAAAAAAATTATTAATCTCCAGTTAGTTAATTAAGCAGGGAGATACCACCCCAAAAATCAATTTTACACCACTAATCCACTATGGCTAAGTATCTCTATATCTGCTGCATGATGTAATATTAATATTCTGGTAAAAGCTGTTTGTTGTGCCTTTGTGTTTGCCTAGCTGTTATGTGACCTGGGTCTTTTACAGTTTTTTTTACCCAGGTTGGTTCCACCCCATTAAAGATGCTGACTGCATTTGTACAGAGAAGGGAACAGTACGGTCACCCAACTATTATTCCATGCATGGGATATTTAAGCCAATGGACTATGACATTGATACACGGTACCTAATCGTACTTAACTCAGGTTATTTTTCCTTCCTCTAACTGTTGCACTGTCTCTATCAACTTGTTTATTGTTATCTTCTGAATTTGAGCATGACCCACACTCCACAACCTTGTTTTCTATCGATCAAGCTTTAGGAAACCTTCTGTTCTAAACAAAATTTACAGGAATTCTTCCTATTAAAGCCAATGACCTTTCAGATTGTTAATTTAATGTGGCAGCACTGGCAGAGTCAGCGTTTGAACTATTAATAATGATGCCATTCATTTATAACTTACAGAAATCCAGACTGTCTATGCCAAAGGTTGATAAACTTTTGAAGAAAAAAATACGTTGCAAAGACACTTTCTTGCTCAGGTGTATTACCATGGGTTACTGCACTTTCATGATTAATTATCATATTTTCCCTGAATGCATAACAGGCCAACAAAGAGAAAATCCTCAATAACAAACAATTGGTTATCCTTTCTGCTGGCAGTCTCAAAGCTCATAATCTTCAAGGTAACCTAAGTTACAAAAAATATCTGCACGTCATACTGTGTGCCATTTCACGTGTGCTCCACGCACACTGGAACTGTCACCTTCAGCCAAGATCTATGGAAGAAAATCTGCTTAGACATTCGTCCTTTTCTAGTTGGTCCTTTCAAAGTCAGGTTGCAGAACAATGGATAAAGGAAAGTTCTTCATTTTGCCGTCACATTTCCAAGGCAGTGAAGACTTTAGGTGAAATCTAATGAATGACACCGACACCAGTGGGATTTCATCTCACATGGTGAGCTCTACATGATTCTCCCACAGCAAGGCCAGGAGAAGATGGAAAATTTGTTCTTCCCGCTTGATTTTATAATAATAGGCCTGCAAGGCAGGCTTTCTCTGTGTGGGTCACCATGCTCTGTAATCTGTTCTCAACTTGGTTAAAAATAGAATGAATCTGTTAGTCATCTGCAAGCTTTTGCGAGTGAGAGTTGCCCTGAGGCTACAGAAACACAATGAAAGTGAGAGTATTGGGAGAACTGCATACCTTTGAGTAACTGTTTCAGGCTCTCTAAAAGCTGAAACTCAGTGGTTTACTCAGTATTTGGAAGGATATCTCTACAGCCAAGGGGCTAGAAACACATTTCTTTTAAATGCAGGCTTGGATTCCATACAGAATGCGTATGTCATTCATGCTACATAAATAAATGACACAGGCTGGATCTGGACTCCTGCTACTTCTCATTTATACAGTACTTTGCATAAAAATATACCAGTGCCAGTAAGAACTCTGGAGGAATTGCAAGGAAAATAATAAATTATAATTCTGTCAGTGAAAATCTACCTTGGTAGGAGACCTGGTGCTGCTGGCGGAGTCATTCCAAATTCCGTGTATCCCTGCAGAAGAATGAAAAAGAAAAAAATTAAAATAAAAATGCACATCCTGGGAAGTCCACTGTCAGTCTTTCAAGTGATGAATGGCAGAGATCACTAGGACTGTATGTGTGACTTGATCACAACCGTAGGAGCTTAGTTTTACAAATCCAGCACCACAAGAAGATCTGGGAATTGCTGCCACAGTGGGCTAGCAGTCTCTTCTGTCTGATCAGAGTCTTAACTTAAAAACCTTTCAAAAATACTTTCTCTCACTTGCAGAAGATCGGGCTGCTCCAACATCTACTTAGCTTAAAACTTTCAGCAAACCAAGCTTTGCATTTGGAAATCTCTTTATACCTCAACGAACATCAGACTGCAGCAAAGAGACCACAGGGTTCAGACTCAACAGTCCAATGGCATTACGAAATTTCTACTGAATTGTTGTGGAACTCAGTATGACCTGAAAGATTATCCATGTGTCTTAGTGCTCCATAAAATGCAAAAAATCATACACAGAAATACTGCTTCCCTATCCCTCACCTCCTGAAAGTATTTGCATGCCTGCTGAAAAACATGACCTAAGCCAAACACATTCTTTTTTCATTGTCATTTTTTCATAGCACATATATTTTAAAAGAATAAAGTTTTATTCTTGGACATCACAAGACTGATCCGTGAAAGACCATAACAGACAAAACAGAAAAGTTATCCTAAAGGAGGAGAACTCCTATCTTCTCTGGTGGTTGGGATGGGAAAAGGGAAAAGAATCCAAACAAGCTTAAAATGCAAGTTCACAATCTCGTGATGGTCATTTCTGAATTCTCCTGGTTCCAGAAATTGCTCCACATTCGTGATAAGTCCTGACAGTAAGGGCACAGTAACAGTGACCACGGCTCAACTGGTGCTGCCTGCCCAGAAAAGCCTTTTAAATTGCATCACTCACATTAAAGGGGTTGTTTACTGCCTGAGTTGGACCATAAGGTGATCCCCACTGGGTGCATGTGGTTCCCCTCCCTGCTCAAGTAGGAGTGTTGTTTACCGTCTGTCCTTCAGAGATCCCAGGTGTGGTGACGGCCTTGGAACTGGCTGCTTGGCTGCTGGGAGCCACCAGTGCAAAAGCATCATCCAGCAGCGAGTGCATGGTTTGCCGAGCCTCTTCAATGGATGGCTGTGGTGGGACGTACTGGGAGACTGGGTGGGAAGGCAAGCCGGAGAACTTCCCCAGATCACCTGAAGATGATGTCTGAGGTTCACAAGGCAAGTCTGGATCAGACTGGATGAAATGGAAAGAAGGTGAAAGACAGCCAGTGAGAAGATCTAAGCAGCCAGTTTCTAAGCCCTGGTGGGCCTTAAGTCTGAGCAACATTTACTTTGCCAGAACCACAACAAGATAAATGGCACAAGTGCCAGACAAAATCTGACCCTTACCCTCCCCACCTCTGCGTGCACGTATGCATGCATATACATGACACCAGATGTTCAAATACTTAGAGTGATCTGAAACACTTGGATCTCAGGTAAGGCAGCAGAGCTTTGTGCAGGAGTTACTCAGCTACAACAGAAATTTTGTGGTTTACAAGCATGTAATGAAGTTATGCAGAGAGCATTTATTCCACCCAGAAAAAAGACAATCAGGTCTGCCTATGTCATTGATTTCTCTGCAGCTTTTGCAGTTCCAAGCAAATAATTCAGTCTCTAGTTTACAGCTGACCACACGAGTGGTAACATTAAACAATTATTACCTCCTAGAAAACACACACAAAGGGAGCTGTTAAGCAACTAAGTGGTCAGCTGCATGGAACTTGAACTTGGGTGCATCACCTGAATGGGATTCATGTAAGTGCTTCATAGCAGCAACACCTGAGGCTTGCATTGCAATTACTACCTGGGATCTTACCACATGGGCTTACGGGTCATCAGTAACAGGAAACTAAATGAGCTTTGCAGCAGCAGACTTGCTATCAAAGCTCATTCTTACCACTGCATGGAGACTGCAAAATCAGTTGTCAAGATGCAAAAGCCTCTGCGTCATCAGGAACTCAGCATTCTGAGTACTGTCTCACTACAGGTGCCAAAGGGGCTGAGCTTGCTGTGTGACATGTCTTAATTAAACAGCTTCAGATGATAATTCATTCTGCTGCAGCATGACATTAAAATCGTCACACTCTTGTTGGAAGGCAGAGGGAAACCATAGAAATCGATACTGTAGTCACATGACTGCATATGCAGCTCATGGTGAAATTCTTAAAACTGTTCAACCATCTTTCAAGACAAAAACTGTCCAGAGGTTTCCAATATTAGCACTGGGCTTAGTGAAGTCTGCTTAGAAGTGGTTAAAGATGCCTAAATGCAGTTTGTGACATGGAAATGATTGAACACAAGCATTCTCCAATGTCTTTGCCTTTTTTAGACAAGAAACACAATTAATTTTCCTGACATTGTACTGGAATTGTTTCAAGTTACTGCAGTACAAAGACATGTATCTATTTCATTAATAATTAATTCCCACGTTTTAAAGATGAGAAAATCTCTCCTGAAAGGAACTGTGTCTTCCACTCTGTGAGAGCAAAGGATGAAATTTCCTGGAACATATGAATATATAACATCCAGCAAATTGGACTGGAATGAAATCATGTTCAACATATTGTGGAACATGCCAAGCACACTTTCATGTGCAGAATACAATGGCATTAATATAAACAAGGTTTTCATTCTCAGCCTCTATTATCAAGGAATACTTGGCAGAATTTTACTGCTTAATACTGACAGACTGCCAATGAAATCCTTGTTTCAGTTTGATCTACATGCTAACTACATGTGACCGAAATTAGCTACTACAGATCACAGTCAGAAGGCCAAAAATCTCCCCATGTCACAGCTGTCGTTACAACTACCAGAGTACTCCTGTCATTCAAGAGACATACATACAATATATGCAGAGTTATTGACTCCTGGAGGCCTTTTGTATGTCCCGTCACTGTCCGTTGTAATTAACCTGTCCTTTTCCGCATCGATAGGACGACCATTTATCTGATGTCGCCGGCGCTGCCTGGGAGAACGTTTTGAACGAGAACTTAACAGGAACAAAACAAAAAGCAGAGAGAGAGAGAGAGAAAAACAAACAAGACAAAGGTAATCACATTTCTTTTTGCAATTTTCCTTCTCATCCCACTCAAGGTTGAACTACTCTGCTCACTCCCTCGAAGTCAGCCTTGCCTCAGACCTGTTGCTCTTCCCTTTCCCAGTTTTTCATGCCAATTGTTAGTTAGCCTCGAATCTCTATCCTCAAGCTTCTCCTAATAACATTGTCATTGACAGCTCTCCAAACTGTCCCCTTCCTCCCTCAAACTCTCTCCAGTGTCACCTCCCTTCTACACTCATCTTCCAAAGCTGTCTGTGCTCCAGTCTCCCTCAGTGCATTTCCCAGATCTCCCAGACCAATGTCTGACATATTTGCAGTGGCAGAACAGACCACACTGCCAAGAAGGCTTTGCGCTTGGCACGTTGGGTTTAACCCTACCAGGCAAATCAACTGAGGAACCCATGTAGCTGGGGAAAAGCTACTTTCTAACAGTGCAGAAGCAGTCACAGGGTACCAGTGCTCCACGAACAAAGTACCAGTATTCACAAGCCCTAAACAGAGCCCAGGTAAGACCTTCTCCGGAAATATAATACCAGGAAGGCAGATCTGTGAGGCTGATAAACATGCCTCAGTACCCAGAGAGAATATGTAAAAGGTTATCTCATTGGTTTATGAATTTGCCTTTAAAATTCAGAATCTGCACGATTTACAAGTTGTTCAAGGGTTTCCTTATTTTGCATCTTTTCCCCCCTTTACAAAAATATTATTTATTGCAGTTCATATTTTCCATGTTTCTTTTATTAGTGTTTATATTACAACTTTGATCCCTCTACATCACACAAGAATTATTCAAACAAATGGCAGAGCAAATTGTTTTATACAATTTAGTTTTATAGTTTTCACACATTTGGGTTTATTTGTTGGGAATTCACCCAAGAACTTGTAAAAGAATAATTTCAAAATCTACTGGCGTATACTGAAAAAAATAAAAACGTCTAGAATAAAACCTAAACCTTTTCACCTAGACAACTCAAATTCAGCTAGGGATCAAGACAACTATAGCTCTGAAAGTTCAGAAGTACACGTCTGGTGTGCTTCAGGCACTGACTCTAAAAAGAAAATTATTCTTTCCCATCTTTGAAATCCTTACCTCTTCCTGGGCTCTACGAAGGCAGTAGGCACACTACCTCCAGGGTCCAAGATCTTGTCAATCTGCATCTGTGCCTTGCGATATATTCTGTGCTGATCTTTGGGGTCAAACACCACCATATCCTCCACCACTGGAAATTCATAGTGCCCTTTGCGCTTGGCGCGAAGACGAATCTTATTGCGGTGATGCTCAATCTCAGATTTATGCCTCAGGGCTGTTTGTATCTTAAAGAAGAAGGAGAAGAAAAAAACAACAAAAATCAACTGCACTTTTAGTTCACAGTTTCTACAAACAGAACTTTTTGGTTCCCTTCCATAAACTTCTCCTGTCCCTGTGTCAGCCCCTGCCCCCCACAAATCTATGAAGGATTAAAATAAGTTACCCATTTGTAAACCTACTTTCTATCTTGGATATTTTGCAGTGTTCCCATTGTCTCCCCAGGTAGGTGTGTTATTATTCACATTATACGACTGCCAGCACAGCAGGCGCAATTGGAAAGAGGTGGCAGTCTCTTAACAAAAGGCAGAAGGAACACTAGAGACTCCTGCCATTTGCCAGAAGTGACACTGCTTAGAGAAAATAAGACTAACCAGCACAGGCTATATCTACCTTTGCTTGTCAAACAGAGATATTTGATCAATAGTGTTGAGGTCTGTCACCCATTCCCGTTAATGACCATCATCATGCAAGGAGCAAGAACTTAAAGACCTAAGGCCAGGTTGAATGGGGCTTTGAGCAACCTGGTCTATCGGAAGGTGCCCCTACCCATGGCAGGGAGGTTGGAACTAGATCTTTAAGGTCCCTTCCAAACCATTCTATGATTCCATGATTCATCGAGCTCATAGCAACTCAGTGCCTCTGCTCAGCATGAGAGGCTGCCACAAGTTATGCACAAATGCAGCAGCAATATGAGGGCCCAGGTCCCTAGGCGAACGTGATGTTATCAGCTCTACGTCTTTTTGCAGGCTGAGCTTCCATGCCTTTCTCCCACCTTCTTTTTTCAGATTCCCTGAAGTGCATCTCCTCATCTCAGGAAAGCGATCGTAACACCACACTAGCCCAAGTCCTGGACCAACACTCATTGAAATCATTCTTATCAATGGAAAAGACTTGCGTACCAGATCAGGTAGCAACAACTGCTTTGCCTGTGCTGGACTAGTTCTGGAACAATTCTGCAGCAGTGAATTAGAAACTAAATAAAAATTTATTTTTGTGTATTCTCTCTCAAAAAAAAAAAGTCCCAAAAAGAAAATCCCAAAAAAGCATATAAGGGACACAAACCAGACTTACTCTTTACTTTTACAGTTAGAACTACATGTCTTCTGCCCATATAATCAGATTTCTGTTTTGTGGCCCTACTTGCCAATGCATATTAGATATAAGTATTTATCTCTCTTTCGTAAAGTATTCAGAAACACAGTACCTCACCAAAGTTAAGTTAAAGGCTTCAGTAACCCTCCACTCCGAATTAGGAGAAGATGCCACTTTACACTCAGTACAAAACCAGGATGCAGGTACACGGTACTGTCACAGGCAGTGTATGATGTGGTTTTACAGCATATTGCCCTCTCTCCTAATGCCCCAGGCATGCTCACATTCTGCTTACAGTAACCTGAGCCTCAGAGAAAGCAGGAAGTTTCTCTGTGTTCACTGTCAGATAAACGTATCAGAAGTTGGAAGAAATGAATGTGCTGCAAATTCACACCCCAGAATGTCTTGAAATAACTTGTTTGTATAACCCACATCCTGAGTTGCTGTAGAGTCAAAAGAATGGTGAAGAACGAAAACCAAGGTAGGCCAGACATTCCAACTCTCACATGCTAACACAACTCTTGTAAGTCAAGTCCTGCTGACTAGAAAAAGGATGGTAACACAACGTATCCTGACCATTAAATTTGCTCCTCTCCGAGTGTTTAAGTTTTGGTTCAGTATCTCTTAAACACAGGTCAGATTATGTCTTTGGATAGGAACAGGATTATTCCTCTAACTTGTCATAATTCAACTCCTCAGGAACTAACAAGAAACTCCTGATAACAAGAAACCTGATACTTCTCACTTCCCTCTTGTCTGGGCATAGTCCTGCCCAAACATTCAAAGCACTTTAAAAAAATACCTCGTTATTAATTTTGTTGGTCTCTGCTACTCGATCAGAAAGCACTGAGTTCTGAACCAGAGGCACTGCCATCGGTTGCATAGCAATCAGCTGTATCTTGCCTGGGACCCGTCTGCTGGCATCTGAGGAACGGGACATCCTATCCACATGTTCAAAGATGGAGGCTGAGGAGTGCTGCTCCTTTCCACTGCTGGTCTGAGGAGGACCTAAATCACCAGAACAAATACAGAGTGTAAAGTAGTGCTGCTAGGGTTATCTCAGTCGAATGTTAAGCTCTACAGATGCTATGCTCCAAGACTATGCCATGTTTTCCATCTGTGTTTAATTTGCCCTATAGGCCTTCCAGCTGATTCACATTTAGTGTACAACAAGTTTACTCAGTGGTTTGCAAATTATAAACATTTTTCCATTATATTTCCAGAAGGTGAACTGTCATTCTTTATTTCTGTAAATCAAGCTCTTGGCATTTGCAAACCCCCAAAATCTCAACCTACTTTACTCCATAAAAAGCTGTTCAAGTACATACTGCTAATGGTTCCTCTTATCAGTACTTAAGGAGATGCAAATTCCTCAAATGGAGGTTCAAAGAGTAATAAAAGATGTCTCACTGCAAAATGCAGCTCATAAGTGACAGAAGGAGAGATATATGAACTAAATAAAGCCCCCCTTAGAAATCCACACAATACACAAACAATTTTACAGACATTTTACTGATTAAAGCTTTTAAAGCACCGTTTTCTCCTCTCTGACAGGATGAACAGTTCACATAACAGTAAAAAAGCTGCACAAATATTGCCATGTTGTAATTTGTTGAAGAGGTGGTATCAACTCAAATATAATCAGCAAAAGATGTTACGGAAACCAGTACACATGGAAGTTGTGGCCCTGGTCCTGCCAACAGTTAATCACTGCAACAGAAATGGGTCATCTCCCTCAAAAAACTTGATATCTGTAGGATCACCCCAGTGGTTTGCAGTTAAGCACATACTTCAGCACTTTTTTGCTGGAGCTAGGCCTACAACAGGAACCGTTACGTGGATTAAGCTTTCATAAACTGTTGAAGACTTGCAAAATAATCTTGTATTGTCCACACAGTAACACCACAAATTCTCAAACTGTTTTTCACCTTGAAATGTAAGCAATAAGAGGTTAAGATTTCTGACTCTTCTTATGCAGGAACACAACAGAATACAGTGACAAGGTCCCACATCCTTGCACAGACTTCTAATAATGGGCTGGGGTTCTCAGATTCGAATCAGAAGGAGAATCTGATTTGATTCTGATATAGAATCAATTGTTATCAACCTGATCCAACTCCAACAGACAAGCAGGAAAAGAACAGCCACTGCTCTGATCCATTTGCAACACATGCTGGAAGTTAAGTACAGGGTTCAGCAAAGGAACGAATGCTATCTTCTGTAGCAGATGACAGTAGATGACTTGCTCCTTTGTCTCCCTCTTTTAGCACAAAAAGGGAGCAGGAGAGGGAGAGAATGGTACACTTCATTATATTCACAGCACATTACTTTTGGGCTAGAAAGTAATCTGGTTACAAGCCAAGCAAAATTCCTGTTTTTCATATTTCTTAAACTTGATCAATGCATTGACAGATGTACGCATTTATAAAGGGTATGCGTAATTTCGTATGATGTGTCCTTAAAAAGAAGGTAAACAGTTCCACTCAAGATCTCTGTGTCCCAAACGTTTTGCAAGACACAGAGCCTAAATGAAATATATATTCATCTCTCTTCTGTAGCTATTTATATGATCTTTACCATTTGTCATCTTCATAGCCCGATCTTCTTGCATTTGTTAGAAGCAGGCAAGCACTGCCTCTCACAGAGAGGGGCACAAGATATATGAAGTAGTTAGTTTGAAGCCCTCAGAGGGATGCTGTAGCGCAATGGAAATCTGAACTTCTGCATCCATCTTTCCCATTTTCCCCACGCATCAGTCATTTTTTCCAACATTTCCAGTCTAACAGTAGTTCTCAAAGCCCACTGATCTCCAACACAAAATCTTCAGGTTATTTTCATATTACTTGGTTAGCAGGGTCCAATATGTTCCATTATGCTGAGCACCCACTCTGAATCTTTACAATTTCACCCACAACCTTTCCTTTTGCATACCTAAACAAGTGCTTGGCAGAAGCCTCTTAGCTGAAATGGTTCTTCTACTCATTTTGTAAAACTGTCCAAAAGTCCCACTGTCAAATTTTGGTAAGGCTTTACAGTAACATCATATGTTACTCCTTTTTGCAGAAAAGATGTACACACACACACACAGCCCCCCCTCCCAAATATAAGCTGCATCTGACCTTTAAATCCTCTCTGTGTGCACATACTGAATGTGTCTAAATACAAACCAAGATGGAAGTATAGTAAAGTAGATAAAGCTGGGAACTGCACAGTGCTGTACACATACAGCAAATGGAGAAGTGGTTTCTAACTCCACACACAAATGAGCTCCTTTAGAAATTCTGACAGAGTGCATAAGAATGGTTTCTTATTTCAAAGTTCTTATATTGCACTGTTGTCCATGGTTAGAAAATATTCCCTATAAGGCAATCAATTAGTACTACATGAATGAAATTTTGATCTCAGACTAGAAAGCTGAGGCTGAAAAATAATGGGAGAGGAATTAATATCCAGATACTGGACAAAACACCATATAGGTCACATGTCAGAATCAATGTTCATCACTGTTCCCTGGGTTGAAACTACTAATTGAACTGAAATGTCAGGAAAATGAATTGCTCTCCAGGAAGATATGATTTCATATGAAAACCAAGACGGTTAGAGATAGAGGAAGCCTATTGCTTCCTGCACCCTCTTGAAATAAAAAGAAGACACAGCAACGAAGGTGCATAAAGCCCAACCCCAAACCAGGCAAGGTCAATGGGAATCTTCCACTGATCCACTGGTATTTGCATCATGCCAGAGTATGCAGTTTCAGATAAATTTCACGCAGTTTCTTTGTATCCCAGTAGATTATATCCCCAGGATGCCACTGATGACTCTCATTAGTTACTTGTACAGACCCAACCACGGAGAGTCTCATAGCCAACCTTATATCCATCCTTCTCTACTGTTTTAAGATGGAAACTGCTATCATAATACACAGACTTTAATTTATCACTAGATATGGTATGCATTATCACAGACTGCGCCAGTTTTCTCCTGCCCCATCTTTGCTGTATCTCACTCCTGACCAGAAAAACACTAGATCATGAGAAAATCTTTGTGCTTCTCTGCAGGTAGCTTGTATTTGTCTCAGGCTTCCAGTAAAGACACTAACTCTAACAATATCTCTAACTTGTTTATACACAGCTAGTTTAAGGACCAACAGCTGCCTCAGTTTTGCTTCTTTCAGAGTGATATTTTCCTTAATAATTTGAAAGAATTGGGAGGAAATTAGAAAAATGTGCCTCAGTTGGATGACTATAATTTGTGTTACTGAGAATTTTTTATACTTCAATAGCTCAAAAGCAATTTTGTTTTTATAGACTCAGAAGACAAATCCTTCCATCCTTAAGATATAATTGCAGCTACCCCAGCACCTCTATTCATATTTGTACTCAACTACCAGCTCTGGTTACTTACCCACTCCGTTTGCTCCTGACAACATAAAGGAAAAAAAAGAAACACAGTAATTATTACAAATAATTCAGCTGGAATGGCAACTGGAAAAAAAACACAGCAGTAAGATGATTGCATTTACTTTTGAACGAAATGCATGAACTTGGATCAAACTGCCAAGCCTCAGCTGCACAAAAAGGGAGCTGAATCTGCCATTTAACAGAGAGCTCCCTGCAGACAGTGCCTCCAACTCTGAATATTAAAAATAGTCCCTATGATTATGAAACTAGACACACCAAAGGCTGAAAATAGCATATTTCATCCAGTAAGGCCATGATAGGTAAAAAGGACACAGTTTACACAATATCCTTGCTGCCTTTGCCAGATAATTCAATTGCAGCAATACCTAACACTTCTACACCAAAACGGAACGTTAAACCTTATGTAAGGTTTTAAGCCAGACGGAAAATCAAGCGACAGAATGGAGTGCCCAGGTAAGAATAAATGGGAGACCACTAAATCAGAGCAACAGAACTGAAGTCAGACAGGTTGGAGCAACTCATAAACCATCCTGACATCAGCTGTGTCAGAGTAATTGCTTTCCTCTATATTTACTTTGGTTTGCTCTAAGGATCAGAAACCATGCCCAAGGCACTGAAAATAATCATAGCCTCAGTACAGTGTCTTTCTTCTGTAAATTGTGTGAAGTATATATATATAGCACACACTGCCTACTGAATTATTAGGAAGTATCACTTTCCAGTCACATTAGCAGACACTGTACTTTGTTTTCCTAACATGTTTGTTACAGAGGAAAGCCTGCTCCATCACCCTTGCTCTTCCAGAAGCGGTCCACATAATGTATGATTCTTAAACTTTCATAATTTAACTCACTGTTTAACCATCCAAGAGCTAACAGTTCATATAAACTATCCTACATATTCCTTAACCCCATTTCTTCAACACAGGCAAAAACTGAAGATTGCCTGCTATGATCTGAATGTCACTGGCACTGCATTCGTCAGCAGTCATCTTTACGTCTCAGCTGGTATTTCACAGACTATGTGGGGAAAACCTTCAACATACTGCAGAGACTGCTTGCAGTGTGGTCAGTATTTTCTTCTTCTCAGTTTCTGCTGCCATCGAGGCCATGTGTATGAAGAACAGATGGGGGGTATATCACAAACTCCTTTACCAGATATTCAGTATCAGAATTTTCTCTAAGAATACTAATGTGATTTAAGGCAAAGATATGGTAACTAAAACCTCAAGTAAGCAAATCATCTAAACCCAAAAGGCTCTCGGAAAAAACACAGTGTGTGTGTGGGCACAGTTTTACTACACACTTTTAAACAGGAAAAGAAATTGAAAGAATGTTTTCATTTAAAAAATGAAAGTGGGTTTGCAGTGTTTTATCAACATTTCAATGAGGAAAGAAACACACCTTAGGGTACCTCCAAGACAAACGGTGGCACTTTAACTGGAAGAAAGATGGTTCTTCACACAAAGAATTCACTGTTATTAATGTATTAGCACTGGATTTTCATCTTTTCAAAGCACAATTGTGAAGGCATTTTGTACGTTTGAATTAGAACTTACTTGTAAAACTTTTACCTCTCTGGTGTCCTTTCTTTAATCTCACTTTTTCAAAGTTACAAACACATACCCACGCTGTATCAAGCCTGCTGTGACCTCTGCTGCCCGTGTAACTGCCTGCAAGACTGCTACCACAAGAGCCACAATTAGGCCTCAATGGAAAGGGGTTTGCCAAGGGTACGTGGGGGAGAAAAGGAGGGAAGATTCATTCCTGCTAAGCCATTAGTTCCAAAAGCTTGCTGGAATGAAACGAACGCACAGATCTGCAGTTTCACCAGAAGAAATGAAACCAAAAAGTAGAGTGAGAAACTTTTCTGCGAAACAAACCAGAAAAAAAAAATCAACAGCCAGAGATGAGTTTAGAAAAGTTACAGCACTAGAGTAGCTCTTCAATCTGAGTAAAGCGCTGCTAGTGCACACAAGAGGAAAAAAAAAAGTAACACACCCTTCTTCCATGCTCTGCGTGGTCT
>Ga0181612_168603_pt1 | contig 19256 bp, 15 predicted proteins | sample HoacroProtozoa21_FD_119630 | JGI IMG/M metagenome (GOLD analysis project Ga0181612, IMG submission 119630) | Hoatzin crop microbial communities from Cojedes, Venezuel. Combined Assembly of Gp0051906, Gp0051904, Gp0051908 | reverse complement strand
AGTTGTTTTTGTCCGAGTTGGCAATCCTCCACACCAGGTCTGTCTTATCCACATACATGTAGTGACCACGCCGGATTTCCTCGAAATCCTGCATGCCTTTGGGCAACCTGCGTTTGTTGATGATGCTGTTCATAGCTATTTGTTTTAATTATAGCGCAAAGGTATATAATTTTTTGTACAAATGCAAACACTAAATTGTTGTGACATCAATTGTTGAATAACTTACCCTTGCCCAGCATCCATGGCATGAAACGCTCAACCATCAATGCGAGGGGATAGATGACAGCCATCACAGCGAGAGCAATGACGACCTTGAACAGGATGTTATCATCAAGAATGCCTGTGCCCATCACACGTGTAGCCACAATCTTGATGATGCCGATAATGTAATTCTGTACAGCTAGCCAAGTGATGCTCGTGATTGCCACATTGCGTGCCACGTGGCTTTCCCCGTAACGCTGTTGTATCCCCTTGCAGATGCAGGTGATGGCTGGAAGTGTTGATATCACTGCAAATGGCGTGAGCACGTAGGCGATGCCACGGTCGATGGTGTGTGGCGCGATGATGAGAAAAGCCATCCCGATGAGTGCCAACGTTGCCCACAACAGTGTTTGAAGAAGTGAGCGTGCTCTGAGCTGCTCAAACCAGTGCTTGAGACAGTCACCAGTGGCATAGATGGGCATATAGAGCAATGCACGGTCAAGATTCCAGTAACGCACCCACGGCTCATCGGGTAAAATAAACAAGGAGAAACACAACAATGTTGATGCTAGCAACGGCCATGCCCCGTGCAGGCAGCGACGCAGGGGGTAGTAGATGAGCTGCATGGTAAATAGGCAAGCTAGGAACCAAAATGGACCTAACACTGTGCTGGGTTGACCTGTGACAAGGTCCCACAATGGCTTGTAGATGCTGATGGCCTGTTCCTCAGGACCTGCCATGCGCCTGCCCACAATGAGCCACAGTGCATAGAAGACGATGAAAAAAGTGACATATGGCACAAGCAATTGCCGTGCCCTGTGCTTGATAAAATGCGCGAAATTCTTGAAACGGTCAATATTGAACAAGTAGCCCGCCGCAAAGAAGAACACAGGTGCTCCCATGTTGAATAATGCCACCTCGTGGGCAGTGTCAAAGCGTGGTGGTGTGTGGTAAATGACCACAAGCATCATGGCAAATAGCTTGATGTAGTCAATCCATGCTTGTCGGGGGCGTTGTGCTGTCGGGTTGCTCATGTGTCTCGTTTTATAGTTAAACCGAAAGGCGCAATCCTCTCTTGTTGGGGTAGGGTGCGCCTTTCGTTATTGTTGTGGTGATTATCAGTCGATAATGTCAAATCCCGTGTAGCGTTGCAATGCTGCGGGAATGCGTATGCCCTGTGGGGTTTGGTTGTTTTCGAGCAGGGCTGCCACAATGCGGGGCAATGCCAGTGCCGAGCCATTGAGGGTGTGGCACAAGTGGGTTTTCTTGTCATCACCACGATAACGGCACTTGAGGCGGTTGGCCTGATAGGTCTCAAAATTGGATACCGAGCTGACTTCCAGCCAACGCTGTTGTGCGCCCGACCACACTTCAAAGTCAAAGGTGATGGCACTGGTAAAGCTCATGTCTCCGCCACACAGCCTGAGGATGTGCCACGGCAGTTCCAACTTCTCAAGCAGCCCCTGCACGTGGTCTTTCATCTCCTCAAGGGCAGCATATGAGTTCTCGGGTTTCTCGATGCGCACAATTTCCACCTTGTCAAACTGGTGCAGGCGGTTGAGACCTCGCACGTCCTTGCCATAGCTGCCCGCCTCGCGCCTGAAGCAAGCCGAGAACGCACAGTTCTTTTTGGGCAGTTCCTCTTGCGGGATGATGACATCGCGATAGATGTTGGTGACGGGCACCTCGGCAGTGGGGATAAGGTAGAAATTATCTACTTGACAATGGTACATCTGGCCCTCCTTGTCTGGCAATTGACCCGTACCCAGTCCCGAAGCTTCGTTAACGACAAAGGGCGGTTCAATTTCAACATATCCTGCTTTGCCCGCCTCGTCTAGAAAGAATTGGGTGAGTGCACGTTGCAACCGTGCACCCTTACCGATATAGACTGGAAAACCTGCTCCCGTGATTTTCACGCCCAGGTCAAAGTCAATGAGGTTATATTTCTTGGCGAGGTCCCAGTGTGGCAGGGCATCTTGAGGCAGGTCAGGCATCGGGCCACCCGTTTTCTCGACCACGTTGTCGGCAGCTGTTTTGCCCTCAGGCACGCCGCTGTAGGGGACATTGGGGATGGTGAGCAAGATTTGGGTTATCTCGTCCTCGGCGGTCTTGAGATTGTCATCGATTTCCTTGTTGGTGCTCTTGAGGCCTGCCACTTGAGCCTTGACTGCCTCGGCTTGTTCACGCTCGCCTTGTTTCATCAGGGCACCAATCTGTGCCGACATCTTGTTGAGTTGTGCGGCATTGTCGTCGCGCTGTTTTTGCAGTGCGCGTCGTTGCTTGTCCAGTTCCACAATGCGCATGATGGGCTTTTCGGCATCAAAGTGCTTGATGGCCAACCTGCGTATCACGTCTTGTGGGTCTTGGTTAATGAGTTGTAATGTTAACATTCTCTTGTTGTGGTTGTGATAATATTGTGATTGTTAAACATTTGTCATGATAGTAGTTCTTTCACCTTGGCACTGATGGCGCGTCCCTCGGCGCGTCCTGCCAGTTGCTTGGAGGCAATGCCCATGACACGCCCCATGTCCTTCATGCTGGTTGCACCAGCTTGAGCGATAATGGTTTTCACTTCACTGGTCAGCTCCTCGTCATTGAGTTGCTTGGGCAGGAACTCTTCGACCACCTGTGCTTGCAACAATTCCACATCAGCCAGGTCTTGCCTGTTTTGCTCGATATAGATTTGTGCGCTCTCCTTGCGTTGCTTGGCCATGCGCACGAGCACCTTGAGTGCATTGTCGTCGCTCACCTCACCATTGTTGCCTGGTGCAGTCTTGACAAGCAGCAATTCGGCCTTGATACCTCTCAAGGCTTCTAGCCGCTGCTTGTCATGGGCTTTCATCGCTTGTTTGATGCCCGCATTGACTTGTTCAAAAATTGCCATATCCACAGGGGTATTTATTCGTCAAACTTGATGGTGCCTTCATCGCTTCCAGGGCGTTTGGGTGCCTTGGGTGCTTCAGGCATTTTGTCTATTGGCGTGTGCTGGCGTTCGCGCAGCTGGTTGCGGAAGTCGGGCTTGCGACCATAGGTGGGCGATTTCTCGATGGCATCAATCAGCTCATCGTCATCCATCTCATCGGGAGTGAGCACGATGTAGCGACGGCGGTTTTGTGCCAACCCCAGGTCGTTGATAGCGTCTTTACCATATTCTTTTTCAAGCCGTGCACTGGCTGCTGCATCTTGGCTGTGGGTTGCTGTTGTCTCAACTGGCCGTGGTTGGCGTTGAGGCATGGGTGCTGGTGTTTCCTTGTCGAGTGACACGTTAAATCCAGCAGCTAGCACGGTAATCTTGATGCGTTCGTCCAGTGTGGGGTCAAATGCGGCACCCCAGATAACATCGACCTCTTGGTCAAAGTTGGCCATGAAGTCTTGCAACTCGTTCAACTCGGCCATGCGGAAGGGGTTCGGGCTGTCGGGGTTGAAATAGACATTCATTAGAATCTTGTGAGAGCCAAAGACGTCACGGTTCTTGAGCAAGGGTGATTCCAGGGCATCCTCGATGGCCTTGGTGACACGGTTCTCTCCCTCGCCATATCCAGTGCTGATGATGGCGACACCACCATTGCGCAATGTTGTGTTCACATCGTTGAAGTCCAGATTGATGCGTCCCTTGGCGGTGATGAGCTCACTGATGCTGCGTGCAGCGGTGGACAGCGTGTCATCGGCTTTACCGAATGCATTGTTGAAGTCGAGGTCGGGATAAATCTCGGCCAGTCGCTGGTTGTTGATGATGAGCAAGGCATCCACATATTTTCCCATCTCGTCGGCACCCTGCAGGGCCTTCATGATCTTGCGCATGCCTTCAAACAAGAAGGGGATGGTGACAATGCCGATGGTGAGCACGCCTTTCTCATGGGCGATGCGAGCCACAACAGGTGCGGCACCCGTACCCGTGCCACCACCCATGCCGGCAGTGATAAACACCATCTTGGTGTCATCGTCAAACAATGCGGCGATTTCTTTTTCACTTTCCTCGGCGGCCTTCTTGGCAGTCTCGGGGATGTTGCCTGCTCCCAGTCCGTGGGTGGTGTTAGGACCCAGCAAGAGCCTGTTGGGCACAGGAGAGCCATTGAGTTGCTGCCGGTCGGTGTTGAGCACGACAAACGACACGCCCTCGATGTTCTGGCGATACATGTGGTTGATGGCATTGTTGCCACCACCGCCCACGCCCACTACCTTGATGATGGTGGGAGCTTTCTCGTTATCCTGAAATCCTGAGTTCCTTTCCAAGTTGTCGATGATGTCCTGTCCAGGCATTCCGGGATTTTTATTGATTTCATCAAAGATATTATTGTCTGGCATAGTTGTTGAAATTTAGTCGTTATGATAAATTATATTGTCATATTACAGCGTAGCGGTGATGGTTACTCGTTGTCGTTATCATCAGGGTCTGTCATGATGTTGTTCAACATGGTGCGCAACTTTATCCAACGATTAGGACGTTTCTCCTTGCCCTTTTTATCATCACCATTTTTGTCAGTTGGTTGATTTCCAGCTCCTTGATGGTTTTCGGCGGTTGTTGCGTTGGTATTCGTGGTGCCATTATTGGATTCGAAATTGAACCCACCCCCATAGTCATTGAGCTTGACGCAAGTTTCGCCAGGCTCGATTTGTTCTGCGGCCTTGGCTAGCAATGAGAACACCTCGATATACTCCATCTTGTTGATATCGTTCTTGAGGATGTTGAGTGATGTGGGGTTTTGCCCCAGTCGCACCTTGATTTTCATGGCCTCTTCCAGTTTCTGTGCCAGTCCACCCATGTGTGCACTGCCACCGATGAGCACGATGCTCTGGATGGATTCTGCTGTGACACCAGCGTCGGCTAGCTGCTGGTTGATGTTGGCGATGATTTCACCAGTGCGAGCCGAGATGTAGTTGGCAGCGTTAGAAGCCTTGACCCCCTCAATCACCACGTCACTTGCGCTGTTGGGGTCTAATGGATTGTTGATGTTCTTCTTGACGTTCTCGGCGGTCTCTTCCAGCACGTTGAGGCCGTTAGTGATATCGCGAGTGAGATTGCGTCCGCCCAGTGGCAGCGTCACCAGATAGATGAGTGAGCCGTCCTTGTAGATGGACACTGTTGTTGTCTCGGCACCCATGTCCACAAGCATGCATCCCAGCTTGCGGTCACTGTTTGTGAGGATTTGTTCACCCACTGCAAGTGGCGTGACAATGAAGCCTTTAGCTGAAACGCCAAAGGTCATGACGCGCTCCAGATTGAGCTTGAGGGTGGGCTTGGCAACAATCAGGTTGACCTTGATTTTGATTGACGACCCAAATTGTCCCACAGGGTTCTGTGTCTCGGTTTTATCAACATAGAACGTGCGCGGCACGATGTCGATAGTTTCATAATTCTTGATGGGCGTCCGTGTGGCATCATTGATGATGCGGTCGATGAGCTCCTTGGTGATGGGTTCGGTTGATTGCACGCTGCGGTTCACCTCACTCACCACGCTGTGCAGTGACTTGCCGCTGACGCCAACGTAGGTCTGAGTGATTTGTCCATCCACCATTTCCTCCAGGTTCTTGAGAATGCGGTTGATGCTTGTCTTGATGTTCTCGACATTTTGTACGATACCATACCTGACGCTGTTGAGGTGCTTTTCCTCAACCAGATGGCTGACGGTCAGCATTCCTGATGGAGACTTCTCGGCAATGGCTCCCACAATCTTGGAGCTGCCGATTTCAAGTGCTACAATATATTGGTTCTTTTCCATAAATGATGATATGTGATTTTTTTAATTTTGTTCTTTCTTTTTCTTGTCGTTGGTTTGTTCTTGTTTCTTGTTTTTGTCATTCGACGGTTTGGCCTGTGTCTGTTTGTCTGCATTGGCCTGTGTCTTGTCCTGCTTCTTGGATGTTGCCTTGTTGGCTTTGGCTTCATCGTCACCCACGGTCATCGTTTCGGCATCGGGCATTTGCTCGTCATCCTCGGGGTTATACTCCATCTTGACTTCCACGGCCTTGACGCGTCGTGTGGCCACCACCTGATGGTCCCACTTGACCGAGATGGTGTCATAGGTGAGCCATCCCTTGTTGGGCATCACCTCGCTGTAGAACAGTTTGAGCTTGGCAAACTTGTTGGCGACGCCTTGCGTGTTGCCCATGTTCACCACGTGCCCGTCGATGTTGGGCACGATGATAATGTTGTTGGTGTCGCGCACACAGTACATCGACACGAGCGATCGCAGCAGTGTGTCGTTTTCCACATACTGCACCATGGGCAGCAGTCGAGTGGCGGGATAGGCCTTGGTGAAGTGTCCTTGCACCACTGGCACGTCGGCGTGGTAGCTGGAGTTGGCGGTCATGCGTTTTCCAGCCTTGTTGACATAGTAGGATTCGTTCCCGTCAAACACCCTGAGCACGGGCACCAGTTGTCTAGCCCTGATGATGATGTTGCCATTTTGACTCTTGACACAATCCACATCCTCAAGATAGGCCGAGTTGCCCAGTGCCTCCTCAATGTGGCTAGCATTGATTTCATTCATCCGCTTGCCCTCCAGGTTGATGCCCAGCTTGTGCAGCTCGTTGAGCACTCCTTGAGGTGTGACATAGTGTGTGCTGTCAGCGTTGACGATTTGCACGTCAACGTTGTTGCATAGCTGCGTTGCAGCCTTGTGTCTAGCCCACAAGATGCCACTGGCGAGCAGTGTCGTCAGCACGATGAGAATGATATTTCGGATGAGTTTCTTCACCGTTGTTGTCGCTTGAGTTCATGACAAATTTGTGGCAACAGATTGGCGATATCGCCAGCACCTGCTGTCAATAAAACGTCAAAATTAAGCAAATGTATTGATTCTATCAAATTTTCTTTTGAGTAAATCGATTTTTTTTTGCTTTTAACCTCTTTTAAGATAATTTCGCTGGTTACACCCTCGATGGGCTCCTCACGTGCCGGATAGATGGGCAGCAGGATTACCTCGTCGGCCAGTGACAAGGCTTGAGCAAACTGCTGGGCAAAGTCCCGCGTGCGCGTGTACAGGTGTGGCTGGAAGATGACCGTCAACTGGCGGTCAGGGTACAGGTCACGCACCGACATGATGCTCGCGCGCAGCTCGTCGGGGTGGTGGGCATAGTCGTCAATCATCACTTTGTCGTCCTGCTTGAGCCAGAACTCAAAGCGGCGCTTGGCTCCCATGAACGACGCCATGGCCTCGCGCATCGCTTCAACGGGCGTGTTCACCAGTCGGCAAGCTGCCATGGCTGCAACGGCGTTCTCGATGTTGATGTCCACTGGCACACCCAGGCTGATGTCGTTGACGGTCTCCCAGGGTGTCACCAGGTCAAAGGTGATGGTGCCGTTGCCCTTGCGCACATGGGTGGCGTGGAAATCACCCTCATCACGCGAGTAGGTGTAGGTGGTGACATCTTGACCCACACGGGGCTGAAGGGCTAGCCCAGTGTGCACGATGAGTGCACCTCCTGGACGTATGAGTGAGGTGAAGTGGGCAAAACTCTCTAAATAATTTTCGGCTGTGCCATAGATGTCCAGATGATCGGGGTCGGTCGAGGTCACCACGGCAATGTGGGGTGACAACTCGTGGAACGAGCGGTCAAACTCATCGGCCTCAATCACCGAGTAGGGGCTAGTGGCCGACAGCATGAAGTTGCTGTTCCAGTTGCGCAGCACACCACCCAGAAAAGCGTTGCATCCCGTGCCCGCTGTCACCAGGATGTGTGCTACCATGCTGGATGTCGTCGTCTTGCCGTGTGTGCCCGCAAAGCACAACCCCTGAGTGTCGCGGGTGACCATGCCCAGCAGACGTGCACGCTTGACCACCTCAAACCCATTGTCGCGAAACCATTGCAGTCCAGCGTGAGTGGCTGGCACGGCTGGCGTATAGACAACCAGTGTGTGCTGTGGGTCGCGGCAATACTCAGGTATCAGGTCGGGTGATTCGTCAAAGTCGATGTGTACGCCCTCGGCCTGCAGGGCGGCGGTCAAGTCGCTGGGGGTGCGGTCATATCCTGCGATGTGCTTGCCCTGTGACAGAAAGTAGCGTTCCAGTGCTGCCATGCCGATGCCGCCAGCTCCAACAAAGTATAGTGCGTCAAGTGTTTCCATCGTTTTCCCTAATGTGATGATGTGTTGTTTTTAACTTTTTGTTCCAATGATTTTTTCCACCTCGTCCACGATGCGCTCGGCAGCGTTGCGCAGTGCCATGCTGCTCACGTGGTCGCCCAGTGATGTGAGCAACCCCTCATCGGCGATGGTGTCCAGCATGGTGGAGACGAGCTGTGTGGGAGCGTCTGCATCCCTGACCATGATGGCGGCGTGCCGTTCGACTAGCGCCATGGCATTCTTGGTCTGATGGTCCTCGGCCACATTGGGCGAGGGCACCAGTATGGCAGGCTTGCCCAGCAGTTGCAGCTCGCTGATGCTGCTGGCTCCAGCGCGTGACACCACCAGGTCGGCGGCACGATAGGCCATGTCCATGTTGGAGATGAATGGCATTTGCACCACATTGGTCACGCCCGATGCCGCCAGTGCCTCGCGGCACTGCTGGTCGTAGGTCTTGCCGGTCTGCCACACCAGTTGCATGTCGTGGGCGTGCTTGCCCACCTCTTGCAACCCGTCGATGATGGCATTGTTAACGGTGCGCGCCCCCAGGCTGCCGCCAATGATGAGCACGGTGCGCTTGTTGGGGTCCACACCCATTGCTTGCCGCGCTTGTTGCGGTGTGGCGCCACACTCCAGCAGGTTGCGGCGCACGGGGTTGCCGGTGAGCACAATCTTGTCGGCGGGGAAGAACCGCTCCATGCCCTCATAGGCGACGCAGATGCAGTCGGCATGCTTGGCAAGCAGCTTGTTGGTCACGCCAGCATAGGAGTTCTGCTCTTGCAGCAGGGTGGGGATGCCTAGTTTTTGCGCTGCCTTGAGGGTGGGACCGCTGGCATAGCCTCCCACGCCGATGGCGATGGCGGGATTCATTTTCTTGACAATGTCACGGGCATGCCCCATGCTCTTGAGCAGCCGGGCAACCACCTTGATGTTGCGCAACGGATGCTTGCGGTCAAACCCGCTCACTGGCAACCCGATGATGTTGTAACCCGCTGCGGGCACTTTTTCCATTTCCATGCGGCCCTCGGCTCCCACAAACAGGATGCGGGCTTGCGGAAAACGCCGTTTTATCTCATTGGCGATAGACAAGGCGGGAAAGATGTGGCCGCCAGTGCCGCCACCACTCACGATGAAACTGAGTTGTTTGTTGTTATTTCCAGACATTTTTTGGTATGATTTGTGTTGGGTTCACGGCATCCAGCCCGTCGGGCAGTGGTGTGTCGTCAACTTTGTTTTTATCGTTACCATAGTTGGCGATGGTGCGGCTCACGCTCAACATCACGCCAAAGGCGATGCTGATGACCAAAATCGAGGTGCCGCCCTTGGAAATGAGCGGTAGGGGTTGTCCCGACACGGGAAACACACCCACATTGATGGCCATGTGGAACAGGGCCTGGAAGGTGATGAACGAGGCCATTCCAATCACGAGCAGCGATGGCAGCACGCGCTTGCTGCGTCGCACAATCATGGCGGCTCGTCCCAGCAGTGACAGGTACAGGAACAGGACAAACAGACCGCCCACAAAGCCCAGCTCCTCCATGATGATAGAGAAGATGTAGTCGCTAAAGGCCAGTGGCAACCGGCTGCATTCACGAGACTTGCCCACGCCCACACCCAGCAGTCCGCCGCGGGCTTGTGCCATGTGTGAGAACATTTCTTGCTGGTTGTTGTTGGTGATGGGGCGATAGACTAGCGAGTCGCGTTTGAGCCACTGCTTGATGCGCCCTTCTCGCATCTCGCCGCGGTTCACTGTGTGCAGCTTGTCGGTGGCATCCTCGTCGGTGAGCGACGGGGGCGTCTCTCCTTGCATCTCGATGAGGCTCTGCTTCATCACGTCAGCTTTCTTGTCATTGTTGTGCTTGATGAGGTAAAAGGTGCCCACCATCACGGCAAAGAAAGCCATCAGGTAGCATATTTTCTTGAATTTGGCGCCACCAATCAGTAGCATCGAGCCGCTGATGCATATCAGCAACAACGTGTTGGTCAATCCACTCTTGATCATCAATCCGCCATACACTGCCACCGCCACGGCCGACATGATGAGTCCCTTGTTGCTGATGTCACGGTTTTTCTGGCTCTTGGCCAGGATATAGGACAACAACGTGACTATCGATAGCTTGGCTAGTTCGGCTGGTTGCAGTGTCACGCCTGGCAAGATGTCCATAGCTCGTCGGGCACCGTTGATGACTTTACCAAACAACAGGACATAGCTAAGGCTCATGACGGTGAACACCGCCAGACCAGGAATCATGATGTACAGGAATAGACTCTTGTTATAGTCCACCCTTGACAGGAACACCACGCATGCCGCCCCCAATGCCAGAAAGATGCATTGCTTGATGATGGGCATGTACACGCCCTGGGCAGCCACCTCACGGCTCGAGGCGCTGTAGCTCTCCACAATGCTGATGGCTAGCAGCAAGAAGTAGATGCCCCAAATCCACGGGTCGCCATGACGCTGTGAGATTTCGGTATATCGGTTGGTTTTATTGCTCTTCTCGGCCATTGTCACTCAACTGGATTTTATTCGTTGGTTTGCTCCTTGAGTTGCTTGACGCAAGCCTTGAACTGGTTGCCGCGGTCGGCCATGTTGTTAAACAAGTCAAAGCTGGCACAGCATGGCGACAACAGCACCGTGCCGCCGCTGGTGGCTAGTGAGCTGCACTTCTCGACACACTCCTGCATGCTTGAGGCATCGGTGACCACAGGCACCTTGCCGTCCCATGCGGCATGCAGCTTGGCGTTATCCTTGCCCAGACACACGATGGCAGTGACCTTCTCGCTCACGAGTTGCTCGAGCTCGCTGTAGTCATTGCCCTTGTCAATACCGCCCAGGATGAGCACTGTGGGGGCAGTGACACTCTCAAGTGCATACCAGCAGGCATTGACGTTGGTGGCCTTGCTGTCGTTGATATATTTCACTCCTTGCACGGTGTCAACATACTCCAAGCGGTGTGGCACAGCCTCAAAGTTCTCTAGCGCCTTGCGTATCACATCCTTGCGTATGTCAAACACTTGAGCCGATAGACCTGCCGCCATGCTGTTGTAGATGTTGTGCAACCCCTTGAGAGACAGCTGCTCGCGGCTGATTTCCCAGTTGTCACCATTGATGTCAAAATGCACATTGGTGCCATTGACCCAGGCAACGCATCCCTCATGCTTGTCCTGACTGGTGAATGGGAGCAACTGTGCCTGAGTGTGGTGTTGTTGCATCTGTGCGGCTATCACGGGGTCGTCCTGCCAATAGATGAACCAGTCGTCGGCAGTCTGGTTTTGAATGATGCGGAACTTGGCTGCGGCATAGTTCTCCATTTTGTAGTCATAGCGGTCCAGGTGGTCGGGGGTGATGTTGAGCAACACGGCAACGTTGGCCTTGAACTCATACATGTTATCGAGCTGGAAACTGCTCAATTCAATCACATACACGTCATGATGCTCGGTTGCCACTTGCAGGGCCAGACTGCGGCCCACGTTGCCAGCAAGACCCACGTTGAGGCCGGCCTGCTTGAAGATGTGGTAGGTCAACTTGGTGGTCGTTGTCTTGCCGTTGCTGCCGGTGATGCACACCATCTTGGCATCGGTGTAGCGGCTGGCAAACTCAATCTCGCTGATGATGGGGATGTGCTTGTCGATGGCGCGTGCAACCACTGGTGCCGTGTCGGGAATGCCAGGGCTCTTGACAATCTCGTCGGCATTCAATATCTTGTCCAGGGTGTGGCCACCTTCTTCCCATGCGATGCTATACTTGTCCAGTAGCTGTTTGTGTGCGTCACCGATGGTGCCGCTGTCGCTCAGCCACACGTCCATGCCCTTGACTTGTGCCAGCACGGCTGCGCCGGCACCGCTCTCGCCACCTCCCAGTACTACTAATCTCTTTTTATTAGTTGCCATAGTGTTGTTGTCGTTTTTTGTGTCTCTTAAGTCTAAAAAACAAAGGGTTGCTAGAATTATTGTAATTATCTGATTTTTAATGTCACAAATGTGAGTACCGCAAGCATGATGCCCACCAGAAAGAAACGCATCACCACCTTGGGCTCGGGAATGCGGTGGTCGGGTTTCTTGATTTTGTAGTCCCACTTGAGTTTGCTGGGGTCCACTGTGAAGTGGTGGTGCAACGGCGTCATCTTGAACAAGCGGTGGTCCTTGTGACGCTTGCAATAGGACACCTGCATGATGACCGACAGCTCCTCGACCAGAAAGATGCCGCACAGCAGTGGAATGAGCCACTCCTTGCGGATGAGGATGGCAAACACCGCGATGATGCCGCCCAGGCACAGGCTGCCCGTGTCGCCCATGAACACCTGAGCCGGATAGGAGTTGTACCACAGGAAACCCACTGTCGCCCCGATGAATGCGGCGGCATACACCACAAGCTCGCTGCTGTCGGGAATGTACATGATGTTGAGATAGGACGAGTAGATGACATTACCGCCCAGATAGCACATGATGGCTAGTGCCACCCCCACAATGGCCGAGGTGCCAGCTGCCAGGCCATCAACGCCATCGGTGAGATTGGCTCCGTTGCTCACGGCAGTGATTACCAGGATGGTAACTAGCACAAACAGTATCCAGCCACCAGTCTGTGCATGCTTGCCCATCCACTTGGTGAGATAGGCATAGTCGAAGTTGTGGTTCTTGACAAAGGGCAGGGTTGTCTTGGTCGATTTCACGGCCTGCGATTTGTGTATCTCGACAAGTTCGGGGGTTTCGGCTCGGCCAGTCACTGTCACATTCTCGTTCATGACGATGGCAGGGCTGGCATACATGGTGGCGGCGACGATGAGGCCCAGTCCCACCTGACCCACAATCTTGAACTTGCCTTTTAACCCTTCCTTGTGGTGGTGGAACACCTTGATGTAGTCATCGGCAAATCCCAGTGCGCCGCACCACAGCGTGCTCACAATCATGAGTAGCATGTACACGTTGTTGAGCTTGCCCAGCAACAGGCACGGCACCAATATCGAGATGATGATGATGATGCCACCCATGGTGGGCGTTCCCTGCTTGGCCGAGTTGCCACCCATGCTGTCGTCGCGTTCCTTGTCACACATCTGTCGCTGCTTGAGTTTGCCGATGATGCGACGTCCGATGACGATGCCGATAAACAGCGACAGGATGAGGGCAAACCCAGACCTGAAGGTGATGTATTCAAACAACCGTGCCCCGGGCACGTGATACTGGTTCAAATAGTGAAAAAGATGATATAGCATGGTGTGATTAGGTGTTAGCAGTCTCGCCCGCAAACACTTGTTGCAATTGTTCGCGGTCGTCAAAGTGGTGTTTCACGCCCTCAATCTCCTGATAGTCCTCGTGTCCCTTGCCAGCCACTAGCACCACGTCACCAGCTTGTGCCAGCTGGCATGCTGTGCGTATGGCTTGACGGCGGTCGGTGATGGTGAGTGTGTGCTGTCGCGCCTCGTCGGGCACGCCGGCTTCCATCTGCCTCAGGATTTCATCGGGGTCTTCAAATCGTGGATTGTCACTGGTGAGGATGACGCGGTCGCTGCGCGTGGCGGCCTCACGCGCCATGATGGGACGCTTGCCGGCATCGCGGTTGCCGCCACAACCACACACGGTGATGATGTTGTGTCCCGTGCCTGTCCCTACCACCTCGCGGATGGCTTGCAGCACGTTGACCAGCGCGTCGGGTGTGTGTGCATAATCGACGATGGCTGTGTAGCCGCGTGGCGAACGCATGGTCTGGAAACGTCCGGCCACGGGTTCCAGGAGGCTCATCTTGACAAGCACCTGGGCAGGGTCAAACCCCAACAGCAGTGACGCTCCATAGACCGACAGCAGGTTGTAAGCGTTAAAACGACCGGTAAACAGCACCTCCACCTGGTTGCCGTTCAGCTCCAGGGTGGTGCCGTCAAGCCGTGATTCCACGATGCGGCCCTTGTAGTCGGCCAGGGTGCGCAACGAGTAACGATACTTGTTGGCGCGGGTGTTTTGCAGCATCACCTCACCCACCTTGTCGTCAGCATTGACGAGGGCAAACGCTCCTGGCGGCAAGGCGTCAAAGAACATCTTCTTAGCAGCGATGTAGTTGTCCACTGTCTTGTGGAAATCCAGATGGTCTCGTGTCAGATTGGTGAAAATGCCACCGGCAAAGGTGATGCCCTGAATGCGGCCTTGCACACAGGCGTGTGAGCTCACTTCCATGAAGGCATATTCGCAACCGGCCTCGACCATCTCGTGCAACAGACGATTGAGCGTCAGGTGGTCAGGGGTGGTCTGGTGAGCCGGTGTGGCGGTGGTGTCGATGATGTTTTGAACTGTGGACAGCAGGCCAGCCTTGTGACCCAGCAGCCGTGTCATCTCATACAGCAGCGTGGCTGTGGTGGTCTTGCCATTGGTGCCCGTGACACCAACGAGCCGCAACCGTCGTGACGGGTGGTCATACCACTCGTCGGCGATGATTGACAAGGCTTGCAGGCTGTCGGCCACTTGCACATAGGTGACCTGTGGGTCGAGGCGTTGGGGCAGGTCCTCGCACACAACGGCGCGGGCACCTGCTGCCACAACATCGGGAATAAAACGGTGTGCGTCAACGGCCACACCCTTGACGGCGATAAACAAGGCTCCATCGCCCGCCTGGCGTGAGTCGTTGGTCACGGTACTGATTTCAACACTGTCATTGCCCACCACACGCTGGGTGGGAACATTGACCAGTAGTTGTGCAAGGTTTTTTAGCATAGTGATAATATATTGATATCTAATGTCTTAATTGCAAATTGATGATTTGGCCGTTAGCATAGGGGCTGCCTGCTGCCAGGCTCTGACCCACCACCATGCCTTGACCACTAAAACGCACACACAGGCCGGCGTCTTCCAGCACGCGGATGGCCTCACGCACATTGAGGCCCCGCACGTTGGGCACGCCAGTCCCGCTCGACTTGGGACGGGCATACATGTGCGGCATCTCGATGTTGAGGCCTCGCTTGATGTTGTTGGCTTGGTTGTTGCCCATCGAGGCATACAGTGTCGGTGGCTTGATGCTCTCTTTCTCCTTGCTGGTCACCTCGTAGGAGGGTGAGCTGTCCAGCAGGCCGCGGGCATACATCTTGTGGGCAATGTTGCGCAGCACCATACCGCTGCTGGCACCCGCACCACGGTCAGGGTTCATCATCAGCACGATGCAGGAGTATTTGGGCTTGTCATACGGGAAAAATCCGCAGAAGGCCATACGCTTCTGTGAGCCATATTGTCCGTGGGCGTTGGCAAATGCTGTGCCCGTCTTGCCGGCAATCTCGACCTTGTCGTCCTGCACCCAGTGGCGGGCCGTGCCGCGGTTGCCCCACACCACATCGTGCAACATGATGCGCAACTTCTGGGCATTCTCGGGGCTGCACACCTGCTGTCTGATGTAGCTCACGGGGATGATGCTGTCGGGTTCTCCCTCGCGTGACAACTTCTTGATGAGCCGTGGGCGCACATACTTGCCGTCGTTGGCAATGGCATTGTACATCGCCAGGGTGCTCAGTGGCGGTATCATGGTGGTGTAGCCATAGGCCATGCGCGTCAGTGCCACACGGTCGCGGTTTTTCTTGCCCAGCTTGTTAATCACTGGTGTGGTCTCGCCGCCGATGCCCGAGTGGATGGGTTCCATGAATCCCATCCCCTCAAGTCGCTGGCGAAACCCGTCGGGGTTGTCGCCATATTTCTTCACGATTATCTTGGACATGCCGATGTTGGACGATGTCTCGATAATCTGCCGCGGCGTGAGTGAACCACTGCCGTGGGGGTCGTTGATGGGGCGGCCGGCATACATCCATGTGGTGCCGGTGGCGATGGGGCTGTCGATATCGCTGATGATGCCGTCCTCCAGTGCCACCATCATCGAGATGGGCTTCATCACCGAGCCCGGCTCATAGCCCAGCACGGCATGGTTGCGTCCCTCGACATACTTGCCAGTGGCAGGATTGCGTTCCAGGTTGCTGATGGCCTTGATTTCGCCTGTCGCCACTTCCATGAGCACGCACGTGCCCCATTGCGCTCCTGTCTCGAGGCACATGTTCTGTAGCTCGTTTTCCACGATGTCCTGCAACTGCACGTTGATGGTGGTGGTGATGTTGTAGCCCTGGATGGGCGAAACACTCTCGGCTGAGACAAAGTTGTTGGTGAGCTGGATTTGTTTCGCCTCGCCAGGCACGCCATACAGCAGCGAGTCGAGAGCCATCTCCAGTCCTGAGTGACCGTGGAAACTGGAACTGGTCTCGCTTTGCCCCACGTTGCCAATGCTGCGTGCTGCCATCATGCCGTAGGGCTTGATGCGGCGATTTTGCGACTCATAGTAGAAGCCGCTCTTGTTCTTGGGAAGGTTGAAAAACGGGAAGCGGTGCACGCGCTCATACTCGCTGTGTGTGAGCATGTGGTCAAACACGCGAAAGGCGTGATTCTTGCGGGTCTCGTTGGCGAGTATTTTCTTGCGGCCATCCAGCAGCTTGGCCTTCCACTGCTGGGCGGTGAGTGAGGGGTCAAATGTGGCAAGGCTGTCGCACAACGGGTCGATGTACTTGTACAGGGTGTCCTGCTTGATACCCGCAGTGAACCAGTCGATGCGCACGGTGTAGTATTTCAGGTTGGCAGCCAGCACGGTGCCGTTGTCGGCCAGCAGTTGACCACGTTCGGGCTCGATGATTGAGGTGCGGGTGAGGATGCTGTCGGCCTTGGCATTCCACACGCTTGCCTGCACCACCGATGTCTTGAACATGCTCAACACAATCATGCTGCTGAACAACAGCATGAACCCCACCACCAGGGCATAGCGCATCATGATATGTCGTTTGTTGCTCTGTTTCATTTTGATTTCAGCTCATATGGGGGGTCTTGTGGTGCTGTCAGGTCGATATTCATTTCTTTGACAAATTCAGTCATTTGGCTCTCGCGTATCATGCTGTTATACTTGGCACTGGCGTTCACGCGGTCGGTCTGTGCGTTGGCCAGTTGCACCTTGAGGTCCATGACCTCTTGCAGTTGACTTTGATAGATAAACTTGTTGCTGATGTAGGCTAGCATGAGCAGGATGGCACCGACAAAGTACACCCAGTTGCGCTTGAAGAAATCAAGCGACAAGATGCGGCCTTGCACGATGCGTTTGCCCAGCTTTTGTCCTCGGTTATTGACTGTGTTGTCTGTCATTCTCTATTCATGTGTTGATGTGCTAATAGGTTGTGTCGTTTTTCCATTGTCCTGTGGGACGGTCAGTTGTGCAATGCGCAGCTTGGCACTGCGTGACCGTGGGTTGCGTGCCACCTCGTCGGCATCGGGCACTATCACGCGGTTGTTGACCAGTTGCCACGGGGTGTTCACGCGACCATAGAAGTCCTTGGTCACCTTGCCCTCGACATTGCCACTGCGCATGAAGTTCTTGACCAGGCGGTCCTCAAGAGAGTGGTAGGTAATCACCGCCAGGCGGCCACCGGGCTTGAGCACTTGCAGCGTCTGTTCAAGCATGCGCCGCAATGCCTGCAACTCTCCATTAACCTCGATGCGCAATGCCTGAAACACCTGTGACAACTCTTTCTTTTCCTGAGCAGGGCGCAACAGCGGGCGCACAGCCTGCACCAGTTCGCCAGTGGTGGTCAGTGGGTGGGTGGCGCGGGCACGCACCAGAGCAGCGGCCAGCCGGCGTGACTGACGCAACTCGCCATACAGGTACAGCACGTCGGCCAGTTGCTCCTCACTGTAGGTTGCCAGCAGCTGGCATGCGTCCATGGCGGCATGGCGGTTCATGCGCATGTCAAGCGGAGCGTCGGCACGGAAGGTAAAGCCCCGTTCGGCGGCATCCAGATGGTGGAATGACACGCCCAGGTCGGCAAGAATGCCGTCAACACCGTCCACCTGATAGTAGCGCATGAAGTTCTTGAGATAGGCAAAATTGCCGTGTACAAACGTAAACCGTTCATCGTCACGCACCCGCTGCTCCCAGGCATCGAGGTCCTGATCCATGGCAAACAGGTGACCATCATGTCCCAGCAGCTTCAAGATGGCACGACTGTGGCCGCCGCCGCCGTAGGTGACGTCAACATAGGTGCCACTGGGCTGCACATCCAGTGCCGCCACACTCTGTTCTAGCAATGCTGGTATGTGATAAACTGCCTGTTCCATTGGTTGTTAAATGAAACCAGATTTGGCTGGTTTTGAGCCTTCAAAGTTACAAACTTTTTGCCGATAATTTACAAAACCAAACCACTAAAATTTACGAAAATGAAGAAAAATTTCTGAACACCCCCTGTTAATAACTTTTTGTATCTTGATAATCATATGGTTATGCTAGGTTGTTAATAACTTTACGGTTGTAAACAAGAAGGGAGCGTTTCTCTTCGATTTTTCCACCCACATTGTCGTTATTGACAGTGATTTCTCGCGATGAAAAAGTTATAATATGCAAGAGGACCGAAAAGGCTTGTCTATCCCTTTCAGTCCCCGTTGAAGTGATTTTGTTTGAGTGGTTTATCCCTTGGCTGTTTCGGGTTTGTACTTGTGGACGATAGCCATGAACTCGTCGCCCGTGATGGTCTCCTTGTTGAGCAAGAACTGGGCTGCCTCGTTCATGATGTCCATGTTGTCGGCAATCATCTTGCGGGCTTTCTCGTGGGCATCCTTGATGAGCTGCTTGACGGCAGTGTCGATGTCGGCAGCCGTCTGTGGTGAGCAACTCAGGCTGGTGTCGCCACCCAGATAGGCATTCTGAACTGTCTCAAGTGCCATCATGTCATATTCATCACTCATGCCATATTGCGTAATCATGGCTCGTGCCACCTTGGTTGCCTGCTCGATGTCGTTGCTGGCGCCTGTGGTGACGATGTCGCACACGATTTCCTCGGCAGCTCGGCCGCCAGTCAGGGTGACGATGCGGTTGAACAAGTCTTCCTTGCTCATGAGGAACTGTTGTCCCGAATCCACTTGCATGGTGTAGCCCAGTGCTCCCGACGTGCGTGGGATGATAGTTATCTTGTGCACAGGTGCCGAGTGGCTCTGCAATGCT
>Ga0181612_116971_pt1 | contig 19257 bp, 10 predicted proteins | sample HoacroProtozoa21_FD_119630 | JGI IMG/M metagenome (GOLD analysis project Ga0181612, IMG submission 119630) | Hoatzin crop microbial communities from Cojedes, Venezuel. Combined Assembly of Gp0051906, Gp0051904, Gp0051908 | reverse complement strand
CTGCACGGCAGGAAAACAAACTAGAAGATGCTTCCTGGAAAAAATGTGAAGAGCTCACTGAGAGTTTCTTTCCAAGATGTGTGTTGTTGCTTCCCCACTTTCTGGGTGGTGGTGGTTCTCCTTTCTCATGTATCAACTCAACCTCAGACACAAACTCATTATTATGTAAAATACAACATGCAAGCTCAGAATCCAAAACCCTATAATCTTAAAATCCAGCATATGGAAAAAGCAAATGGGCAGTATGGTGTGAGAAGCTGTTTTCATCTACTTCTGACAGTAGCTGATGTCCAGAAGAAGAAAAAAGAAGCTTTGTTTATGTGCCATCCTTACACCAAAACAAATTCCAAAGAGCCATCACCTGTCCCAAGTGGGGCCACTCATTGTTTTCTTCTTCAGAAGCCTATAAGCAAAATTTCAGCAGTGTGAGAAAATAAATTTAAAGAATTTTACTGAAATAATTTTGTTCTTTCTATGGACACAAAAACAAAACCACAGACACTCATCTTCTGGATACTGCTATTTCTTTATCTAAGATAGGAGCAAAGTGGGGGTGGATCTTCATTCCTTCTCCTGCCGGTGGCCCGTCCTTAGGCACAGGCAACAGGGGAGGGGATGGCAACACTGCATTTCCTAAAACTAAGTATCTGAGCAGGGCATGGGGGTCACCACTGAAAGAGCTTTGGAGACTCATCTAAATAGTGGCTGGGGAGAGGTTCTGGGAGCAGTGCGGGTGGTTCTGCTGGACGGGACTGCAGGGCCACATGGCACAGCCTGTGATGGGATGGGAAGGAGCCTGTGGGGCTCAGGGCAGCTCAGGGAGGAGGAAGAAATTTTGCAGGACAACTGGAGAGAAGAACTTGGTCAAGAGAGAGCAATGACTTTCAGAGTTGAGGTAAAGGACAGACCTCTCTTCACGAGGAACCTCTATCAATGGTTCACAAATCTGCCTTAACCAGTGACACTGCTGGACAGCTATTGTTTTGGGAGGCTTTAAAACACAGCCGTGCAACATATCTATCCAAATTCTGTTGTAAGCATGCAAAGTAATATACTTCAAGCAACGTATTACCACCAATAGCCTGGACCGAAGTAGTAAAGACACAGTTATAAGAACCAGTTATAAGTACCCCATAAAATAACAAATGTATGAGCCTCCAGAATTATACTGTTACAAGACTTAAAGCATTAAAGGACACAGCCTAAGATTAAAAATGTCAGTGCTACAGCTATGACTACATTTGATAATCAATCTCATTTAGTGTTTAAGAATCTCTCATAGGTTTTTAATTAAACTTTAGAGGATTCAAGTGATGCTTTTTGCTGTTGCAGAGTATATGTTTACTATGAGATTAGTTCTGGTTGATTAATGTGCATGCACTCAAGCCGGTTCAGAATATTCTGCTTGCAAGGCATGCAAAGTCTGCTCACACTGCAACATATCTCAGCCGCAAATAGCTGTCATGAATTTATTTTCAGGGAAGGACTACCTATTTTAATTATCTTTACATTATATTGCCAGGTGAACTGGTTTAGCAGCTGTTACTTTTCACTCAAACCTTTGTCCATTTTTAGAAGTTAACTATGGGGGATATTAGCCTACTTACCTAAGAAAATGAGGGTTTTTCAGTCACACTCTTCAGGACTATCTGTGTGTTTGTCTTCATGCCCCTGCCTAGGAACTTTTGATCCCCTTAGCAAAGTTTAGCTGAGCTTGACAGAGGTGGATGGTCTCTAAGATGCTGCTTTCCTGTATTTCATGTGAACAGACATTCTTCTGGAGAAGGCAAACTCTAGTATTCTCCCCACCGTGAGAAAAGCTTCTTTATTAGACAACAGAACACCTACATAAGAAAGATAATTGAAATACCCTCTGTCACAAGAAATACTTCATAGGACCATAGGGTATTTCAGGCTGGCAGGGGCTCCAGGAGGGCCCTTGTCCAATATACTGAGTGAAGCCATGAGGCCGGACCAGGTTGCTCAGGGCTTTGTCCAGACAGGTCTGGAGAATCTCCAAAGACGGAGGCCGCACAACATCTCCAGGCAACGTGTCCCACCACTTACTGTCCTCACAGGGAGAAAGTGTTTCCCTGTACCCAGTCTTGAACCCCTCCGTTTCAATGTATGCCTGTTGCCTCTTGTCCTCCCACCATGTGGTGCTGAGCAGAGCTTGGCTCCAACTTCTCCATGACATGCCTGTAAGTACCAGTCTGCTGCTGTGTGGTCCCCCTGAAGCTGTCTCTCCTCCTCGTTGGACAAACCGTGGTCCTACAGCCTCTCCTCAGTGGGGCTGTGCTCATCTTGCTGCCCACCACCGCTGCAGAGCCTTTCCTGAAGAGCAGACCAGTCAGGCAGTGCCAGCCTGGATCCCTGCTGGAGAGCTGCCTTCCCATGGCAGGCTTTCGCCTTTGCCCTTGACTGAAATGCCAGAAACCTTATGAAATACAAGACGCTGGCCACCCTGCCGCTGGTGTCAGAGCCTGGACATGTGGGATAGACCAGCTGTGCTAAGCTGCAGCCGGAGCCCGGTGGCTTTCCAGCACACCAACAAAGATACAGGACATCTGCTCCCAAAGACTGTGTTAGCTAGGCTGGCTCTCATCTCTGTGGTCAGAGCCACAGCATGGGTCTATTTTAATGTCTACTCAATTTAAACATATTTTGAAGACAAAATTTTGCCCTTGCCACTTGGCAGAGGCTAAGAAATCGACAGACACATCTCATCTCCTGCCATCCTGCCTGTGCAGGACTGGACATATACTAAGTTGCTTTTCACCAGGGGTAGCATGCATTTCCCAGAGGTGTAGACCAAGAGAGCAAAGAGGTAGGTTCCAGATTCAGAGCAAACCAAAGGAAATCGTGCTTCGTACAACCTACAGGTGACTGCCGAAAGTAAATTCATGTTCAGACGGCAATTGGGTGAAAGAGAAATCATATTCACAGCTATCATGTGAGACAGCCTTTGTCTCTGAAAATCCCTAAACCAAATATCACTGGAAGATGAAATTGTATTCTGGGGAATATTTTTGCCTTATTTGTGTGCACATACTCTTTCCTAGACAACTATGGTTGGCTACCACCCAAAACCCAAGCAGGATAGGTACCTAGCATTGGTCTGACATAGCATGACTACTCCTATGCTGAGCCAACATGCAGGATTCACACAGTTAGGCCACATGAATTGCCCCTACCACTGAAGTGCCCCTTCATGTGCTCCCGTGCCGTCTTCTTTCCTCCCCAACTCCCGGGAAAGGTGACCACGCAGGCAGCCTCCCAGGCCTTATCCCCTGCTCAGACACAGCACAAGATCACACCCCTATCCATTTAACTGGCATTAGATCTTCATTCCCATTCAGGCAGTAAAGATCCCAGAAATTGCCCAGTTTCAAAAGGGACCAGAAGCCTGTCTATTCAGTGGGCTATTTTTCACTGTATCAATGTTTTCTTCAAATACATGTAGTAATGACTTGCTGAAAAACTAGGTTATATGACATTGTTTTGAAGTTCAGACTGTCTTCAAGGCCCTTACCTTCAATTCACATGTTTCAAGCCTTTCGAGTCTGGTATTAATAATAAATATTATTGCCATGCATCCTTATTTTTTGCTTAATTTAATTAGAGAAAATGTAATAGCCTTATGAAAACAATATATGAGTTTTCAAACCTAATTAACATGATACTAGTGCACAGGTCACTAAAAGAGTTGTTTTATCTGGAAGACTTCCATGCAAACAGATAAAAATAAAACTACATTCAATTCAGCAACTTCAGTTGAAGGTTAAATCAGAGAAGACTAGTTCTTGCCTAGGGGTGCAGCCTTTCTGGTAATAAAACCTTTCCTCTTGTCATGATTTTAGAAAAAGAGAAAGCGATAAGAGAACCCTATCAAAGAGTTTAAAGTATGGCCAAGTCAGCCGTGACCAAGGCTTAGCTGTTAGACCAACCCTCTGTCACCAAGAAGAAAATCAACCCAGATGTATTGCATTGTTTTATTAGCCTTACAGCAAATTTTATATTTAAGGTAAATGCACCCATTTCTCCCCCTTCCCCACCTTGGTATACCTTCTGTATCACCCATAACACTCCCAATTTGATACTACAATTCCTTTTGGGGTATAACGTAGACCAGCAGGAGCTCTGTGTCCAGTGAGACAAAAGCTGAGCCATGTGCTTTTACTCTCATTCTATATTTTTTAATATTCTTCAAGTGTTGTCCTGGAGTAAAAAAAAAAAAAAAAAAAGGAAAGCTTGATAATGGCAGCAGAGCCATTTGAAATTCAGGCCTGGAGACCTGTATTCAGCAAGTGGCTTATTGCTCCCAGTACAAAGAGAGGCAATTCCCTTATTTCTTGGAAAAGGAATAAAAATGACTCTGGTATCCAGTATGTCACGTGTCTGCCTGCCCACAGGCATTTGTCTGTCCATCAGCCAAGGAGAAACAACTGCCCACTGACAAATAGACAACGCTGTTTGACAGACATCAAGGCTGATTCATCAGAGGACTAATGCAGAAAAGCATTTTCTCTATGGCAGTTGAACAAGTTCCCGCCTACCGCAATCTTGGATGGTGTTCCTGTCCTGTACAGCTGCTCGGTGCCCCTGCAGCTCCACAGCTGACATGTCTTCTTCATGTTTGCTTGCACGGCCATGCTGCCCGACATGCTGTGGGTGGACGCTGTTGGATAACCCTCACCCTCAGAGAGGATTCCCTTGGGTTTTCCATGGGTCGTGTCAGAACAGAGGGGCAAGCACAGGGGCAGAGGGGAAACCATGCAAAAGAAATACTTGAAAACCTGTGTCGCTTCGGTGCAATTTGGCAACCGAGCGAGGTGAGCTCAGAAAGCCATCAGAAAGCTAGCAGCTTGGGTGAGTTGAGCCTAGAAGGAACCTTCATTTTCACCACAACTTTCAGGAAGCCAAAGCTATCCAAGAAGTCCAGATGTACATCGATCAAGGCTAAGCTGAGTTTTTAGCATCTCGAAAAGAAAAATCCACTTGGGGTAAACAAATCAGTGGTTCCTTCACGGATGAGTACCTCCAGCTGGCAGGTTCAGTGCACACTGGCAGCACCGAGGTGAGGGCATGGCAGCTGGTGTCTACTCTCAGTCAAAAACAGGACTGCAGTGATAGGAGCCAGACTTCCCAAAATGACTCAGTGGCCACAAAACCTACATATGAAGCAGGTGACCTGTTCTGAAGTCCTTCCTAAGCTGAAGGTTTAGGCCCACCTCTGTCCTCTTACATCAGAATGGCCCAATCACCAAGAATGTGGTGCTTCGGGCTGAGCCCTGGAGAAACAGCAGACCTGGCTTCTGGCTCCTGCCTGCGTACTTATTCATTTGAAAATACCTTTGCAAAAGCTATACAAGCAGAGCAGGAGGAGATGTAGAACTCCAGAACTGTTGGTGGTTTCTCCCTCACCAGTGCTGGCTGTCCTCCTGCTTGTGAAGCTCACTTGGCCTGAGGACTGGCATGGCTGCCTGCACTGGAGCCACTTTGCTGGGGGAGGCTGCCCTGTCCCAGCCTCCCCTGCAGCTCCCATGGTCCCCAAAATGTCCCCTCCACATGGCAGATAGTTCTGCAACAGAGTTGTAAGAGATGTGAATGTGCAACTTCATCCCCTTCTCTAGGAGATATCAAAGGGATATGTGAAGATGTAAAAAACCACTTGTCTCCATATTCTCCTTACCTCCATATTCCCCATATTCCAGTAACTTTCTCTGTGCAACCATCCATTAGCAGTTATTTAGAAACAGGCTCACAGCTTTGTGAATTTAGAGCCAATGCCACACCCCAAAGCCCATATCTTTCCTTAAATTAAAACATATCCCATTTTCACTTAATGAATGGGATTCAAAGTTTAATGCTGGTTTTCTGCTTACTTTGAGTGTTTAAAACATTGAAAGCTGCTACCCATTAAAATCATTACTTCTACAATACAGTCAGAAATCCATTTTTTCTGCACCTTGATATCAAGACCTTAAATATTATTAAGCTTCTCTGCAAAATCTACACCTAATTCACAGCAAAATGTCTACTTTACAAGAGACCATAACAGCACAAGGGCAGGCTTTGGACTAGTGCAGAATTACACAGTGCAACCAAGCCGGGTTTCCCCAAAGAAAGGCTGGTCATATGGCCAGCAGCTGTGACAGAGCAGCATCCTAATGCAAAGTGAAAAGTAGTAACAATTAACCATTTCCTGTGCTCCCCACTTCAACAACAAGTAAATGACAGCTTAGAAGAAAAAGAAGAAAGGTAATATTTCTTTGTAAAGTTGAAGAAAATGTGAAGTTTCAGAGAAAAAAAGAAAGAAAGCTGAAGAATGAATGAAAGGAAAAATACTTCATATATAGAACAAAACAGTTTTTGAACAGTCATACTTCCCCAGACGCACAGAGCAGCTTGCAGTCTAGAGTTACTAGGGACAATTAAAATGAAACAGTAACAAATGTGTAGTCCCAACGCGAGGCGTTTCCCTTTCCTCCCCTGGTCCCTCTCTCCGCCCGCCGCTGAACCAGAGAGCACGAGCAGGTTTGTTCCCAGCAGGCAGGTAAAGCTATAAAGCACAGGAGAGAAAGTCACCACACGTTGACAGCGAAATGCATCTCAGCACAGGTTTCCCAACACTAGCGCATCAGGGATTTTGCGGTCAGCATCAACTCTGCTAAATATAGATTTTTCTCCAGTCTGCCCTCCCAAGGCATTCTCCTCTTGAGTCACTGGAGAAAAAGCAGCAACCCATCCGCATCTCATGCAGGAGAAAGGGTGGAAAGTGTTAGGACCAATTGAATAATTAGAAACAATAAGGAATAGTTATGAACACCCGGAGATTCCTCTGGAACAAGGAAAGACAGACGTGACAAGAGCTACCAGTTGGAAGAGGAGACAGAGCGAGTGTTGACAGGACCTAAAATGGCTTGCAGTTGCTTCTGGGCTGCCGCAGCCACTCTTTGCTATATTTAAAGAGTCAAAGGCCAGCAGAGCCTTTTGGGAAAACATTCCTCTCGCCAAGGCGCTCCTGCGCTGGAGGATGTCGCTATTTGTCAGGGGAAGGAGGCCTTGGGAAGCTATTTCAAGTGAAAGGCCTGCTGCTATGCAATAATGTATCCGGTGACGAACCCCAGCAGATTTCTCTTGTCAAGGTTTTTTTGAAAAACTTTCTCTAAGCAACACAGTCTGAAGGAACAGCTCCTAAATTTTGGACGCAGAGAGCTACAGAGCTTATACTGTAATACATCACCAGCAGCACTCTCCCACCCCGTCCTGCACCAGCCCCACGAGGTTCATATTCTTCATTCAGCACCTTTCTGTGCCCCACAAGTACTCTCCAACAAGATCTTGATTTCTACCCAGGGCCCCAAGAGCCACATAGCAGCCCCAGGAGCACACAGATTTTAGCTCTGGGGTTCCTGAAGCAGTCCCCACTGTGATCACTAGGATGGGTGCTATCACACAGACACATAGCAGGACTTCTCAACAGTGCATGAAGCAGTTTGCTCACCTACCAGGACAAGCAAAATCAAATGCGAGATGAAAGCATGTGTTGCCCTTCTTATAGCACATCCCCATTTCTACCGGGGAGGTGCGAGACCAAAAATATGAACACAACAGGGCCACAGATATTCTTCTCTTGTACCACTTCAGTTAGGATAAGTCCCAAGGCAGCCTGGTTTTGGTAATTTTCTCTGCTGTCCAATTCTTTCGCTGGCATTTCTATTTCTTTTCCTAATGAAAATCTCCAACGCCAGAACATCAGGAAGGAGTGGCAACAGCAGGAGTCTCAAATCTCAACCAGTGATGAGGAAGCAAAGTGCAGGGCATAGCAGAGTTTGCTATAATCCCTGGCTGCCCAATACCCATGAAAGTTCAAAAGATTCAGGCTGTGATCTGTTCTGCTTAGACTTTAACCTGGGATGTCATACTGAAGCAGCACAAAGGGCTTGAATTTGACAGCAAAGAAACTTCAGGAGCATTTCTTATGAAGGTTGTGCTCAAGACGGCAGAAACCTCAATATTTTGGCCCTCTTCCCAAGAGGAACTGGCTAAATTAAGGCCCATTTCAGTTGTGGATATAACCCTAAACCAAAACCACAGAGATCTGACTCAAAATCTGCCTGCCTGAAACTGAGGCAGCTGTAACTCAAAGATTTTCAAAAGCAAGGTTCGTGTTTGCAAAGTAAAACCTGAATTTGTCAAACCCAAACAAACACACCTCAGCAGTGAGCTCTGAGCTCAACCTCTGCCTTCAAAAAGCCCCACATTCCTCATGTCCCTCTGAAAACGCAGAGTAGGCCCCTTATCCAACTGCCTGCTGCACAGAGACTCAATGGGATGGAAAGAAGTGATTGTGGCCATCATTTTTCTTTCCAGAGACCAGCACTGCCCAGACTGAAATTGCAGGTGGAGAATGCACTGCAGCGTGGCAGACATGCATCAGCTTGCTCAAGCACCAGAAGTGAGCATCTGCTGCTCGGAGGGCTTCATGGTGGACCTCAGCCGCTGAACCGCTCCCCAAAGCCCAGAGGCTGCAGCATAGGCTTCTTGCCTATCCTCACTCTCCTGAACTCTCTAAATCAACAGCAAGTTTGACCTGGGTTTCTCAGTCTTGTTCATCAGGCATAGCTGGACTGAGAAGAAAAAGAAAAAAAGCTTGCTACAGCTTTGTTAAAAAATGTACTTTGGAAGCAGTTTCAGAGAGGGCATGTGGCTGCCCTTACAATCCCCTCGGGATGCTGTGCTTGTGGGAAGCGCAGCAATGCTGGATGAAGTCTGCATAGCTCTAAATCTGCTGCAAACACCCCGCTGGTTCACAGCCAGGTGAGAACAAGGACGGAGGTGCAGAGCTGGAGGCCACATCATATCCCTGCTGTAGGGCATGGAGTCCTCTCTTTTCTAATCTCAAACAGATGGCCCTGTCGTCAAATGCACTGCACCCTTGTTTGGATAACGCCTAAACCAAACCAAAGAAGGCTGAAAACATAGACCTCAGTTGTGAGTCTGCCTTTTGCCCTGTGGGGACCATGGCTAACTGCAGTTAGGGATGGACATGCCCCAGACCTCCTGTGTGCATTTCAAACACCTCAGACTCTCTTTTCAGAGCTGCAGATGTAAGCAGGATGAAAATACAGGTTCAGCCTCTGTCTTTCAGATTGGATTCATTCCCCATACTTCCACTTGGATCTATTTCTAATTTTAACTACATCCATAATAATGGCTAGGGTTTATTTTCTCTTTTTTAAAATAGCAGGACTCCCAGCTCCACAGGCAGCCTCAGCCAACACATAGCATCATGGACAAACAAGCGTAAGGGAACATCCCTTGGGGGATGGCTTTATGATAGTCCCCACTGTCCAAAACCCCTAAGGGTGCAAGCTTGAACCTACAATGATTGGCTGGTTATAAAGCCTGTCTCTTTGGTTTGGTCTAAATACAAATCTGTAAGAGAAATTATTTATATTGTTTGCTTTCTTTAATGCATGTGTGTGCATGAAAAACATTCAACTTGCACAAGAAACTGTAAAGAACTTTATATTCCTCATATTGTCCTGTGCAAAGAGTTACAGAGGGTTTACTAGAACACCTCCCAGCAATTTATAAAATGAGCTAAAATATTTGTAAAAAGAAATCCCAGCCCCGAATAAGAAATATGATCCATTTCTACACAGATCAACATCAAGTAAATGTAAAATGAAGTTACTATATGTTTTGTCCAATAAGCGTTCGGGCTAATATGGCCTGATTGATCTAAATTTTCTCACATCTATTGTCTCTTATCTCCTTGGACCATGTCTTTAGGGCAGGGGCCATCTCTTTGTTCTGTATTTTTTCAGCACCTTGTAGTTCTTATCCACACTAGGGACGCCTAAGCACTGCAGTATTTTTATTGCATAATATTGAACAAATGAACTACTATACTGTTACTGAGCAATATAAACACAGATACTTAACTAGTTTGAAAAGGATGTATTAATATCACCCAGCCTGCAAAATTGTGTGGCTCTACTACAACTAAAATACATAATTTGCTCAAATATAAAGCACTGCCACAAGCAAAATCCTGAAACTGGCCTCGGTTTCCTTTGATACCACACTGACCTCTCCCTACAGCCACTGCCTGGGTGATTTGAAGTTCTCATGCCTAAAATCTACATTTCTTGTCCCCTGTAATCCCTGGGGTTTCAGCTATCACTAAGAATCAGTATTGTGTCAGGAAATTAGTTTTTTTGCCAAGTTTATAATATTCTAGACAAACTGAGAATTGCCCTGGGCTGAGGTCTTGTGCCCTTCCACAATCGGGAAATTCAGCCTCATGTCTTGCTACCGGCTGGTACCTGTATGTACTTACGTACATACAGATTATGTATTGTTTCCTCTCGGGATAAGGGCTACAGCATTTTTCCTAGGTGCTCTGTGCACTCCTGCTAGTGTTTGACACGTGCTACATACTCATCTCAGTCCAAGCCAACAAGCATTATCCGTCTCATGGACTGGCCTGTAGGTCATCTAGATCTTATATTCCTTAGTCAAAAAACAAATGGTATATAAAAGAAAATGTTTTAAAGGAAATGGTAGGAACACCATCAGCCGTTTTAATGGGATCTTCATCTCTGTCATGCTTATTGAAGAGTTAGTCATAAATGTCATTGTATTCCATATTTCATTAGAGGACAACATGTGGCCATGTGAAGTGATCCAAGGCTGGGCTGCAATAAGCAGTGGATTTAATCATGTTTCAGCTGAAATTTTTACTGTAAATATAGGCTGTAGAAGTGTTGAGGATTGACAGTGGTCTGCTGATCCAAAAGCTCTGGAAAGAAAGTGGGCTGTAGCCCATCTAGTGTAAAAAGCACCCATGCCTTAAGCTCCAGCTGTATCCTCTGGGCAAACTGGGGCCATCTTTTCCCTGTAAGTCTCTGTTGTGCCCAATGCAACAGAGCTGGTGGTTGGCTGCTTCTTCAGTACAAATGAACAGGAATAGCAGCAAGCTGAGTCACGCAAGTGCATTCAACACAAAATCTTCACAGAAGTGTTTTCCATGTGGTCAACAGGACCATGCTATGATATCCCCTCCATTGATCTATGGAATATTTGACCATGTCCGAAATGGGAGTTTCCAAGCCATTCCAAGAGGTTAGATATACACTGAAGTTTTCCAGAGAATAGAACTTCCTTGTGTATTAAAGTCTTATCTCAGGACAAAGACAAAAGCACCCCTTTTAAAGGGATTTTCTTCTTGAAGACCCTGGGATGAAGGGATTATGCCCTTCCTGAAAGGAAATTAGGAAGTGTCCACAGCAGCTCTTACATCACTGGCTGCATCTGCCCCTACTGCTAATACAGGAGGTTGGAGGAAATTAGAGATCAACTAAATCTAAATTAAAATTAGCCTCATGAAAAGTTTCCAAACTGATTCTGGGAGTTAGACTGTGATCTTATTTACACAGGTATTAATCAGAATAATCTCCAGAGGCTGCCTAGAGGATAATAATGTTACTACAGGATTCAAACTACCATAACTGGGATCCAAATCTAAACCACTGAAGTTACTCGTTTCATACCAGTGAAACTAAGCAAATAATCTAGGCATCCCTGTCTGGATTCCCCATCATGACCAGGAGTGTAATGCTGAGCCTAAGGAATCCACTGCATTGTATAATCCAGGAGGTGGCCAAGTAACTACACTTACACCTTGCTTTCTTACTTTGCCACTTCTATTTTCATAGTTACTTTGTTTATATTCTGACCCTGTCTCTTTATCTGAAATGAAGGTTAAAAATAAATACATTTTTAAGCAACCAGAACATCCGCTCTAAAAAGCTGGCCAAATTCTAATTTCTTAACCTGTTGCTCTGGGAAATATTTTTGCTGTAATGTCAAAGTACTTAAACACATACCAGTTCCCAATACCCTTACCTGTACTGTCTCTTTCCTGCTGTACACACAAAGTATTTGGGAACACGTGAGGAGCTGCTGTACTCAAGCACAATGAAAAAACCTAGCCTAAATGAAGCAAACGTTTCTGGACTGAAATTCAAGCTGTGGTTTAACATTTACTAGACGAAACAGTCCTGTGATCAGCCCACAGAGGATTTACTCTGGGAGGCAAATGAAAAGAAGGCATTGGCACAGTGAGGATGCTCTGATACTAGGGATGAGCAGGTACCCACTGCTGGTGCTTAACGTGATTTGCTTGGCCTCAGAGGTTTTCCAGGGTGCTGTGGATAGACATTGGACGTAGGCAGGTGAGCGGTGAAGGGATGTGCCAAAAGCCGGACTGTGGGGTGTGGACTGTGGAGCCACAGAGCTTCCCCTCTGTGGCCTGGCCAGCATGTGCCGGACAACTCCTTGTCTGCTGCTGGGCTTCTCTTCAGTAGATGAACTATTACAAATTATGGAAAGGTTTCCTAATACAGGAAAGGGAATAAATCCATCAACCTCTCTTCTGCCTGGTTCAGCAGAATCCCATGGCACTTGTTAAAGTTTGTGGCTGAAATGGGACTGTAGCTAGGTTGTGATTTAATCTTGGCTTTGGTGAAGTAGATGGCAAAAACCTTACTGAACTTCAGGAGGAGAAATATTAATACATTGAATCCCTTGTCCCTTAGTGGTTCTGCTTTGCAAAACAAGACAACGTATCACAGCTTACCTGAAGCACAGGTGAACAGTCTTGCTGGCTGTAGTTTATTTTCTAGGGTAAGTAGACGTACTTGCTACTTTGCCCATTTGCCTCCTAGCTCCCCCTTAAAATCTACAGTGATCTTGTTTACTCCACTGTGCCAAATTTTTGCAGGAAACGGTACAAATATGGAAAAATAAATAATTCACACTCTTTCTAACTTCCCATTAGAGCAGCCTTCTACCTTCATTCCGTTGTGAAGGCAGCCTGGTCTAGTAGGTATCTCAAAGTTTCTGCCTTGGTAAAACAGACTTTCACGGCCTCTCTCAAGTTGTCTCCATTTTGCAAGGCAAGGGGGAGCAGAACAAGTTCAGATTTTTTCATGTCATGTTGTTCATCAGCGAGGGGGGAGAAGCCAAAACTGTCAGCTCACCGTTTTGTGCTCTACCACCACAGATACCAGGTCACCCAACTGCTTTTTTCACCAATAACAGACTCCTTTTTGAATAATATTATAAATACTTGCTAGATAAGCTGTTTCCATTAAAAAGGTCATGGAATTTTGTAATAGTCCATGCATCAGTTGATATCTTTAACCCAAGGATTTTCAGGCTTTGGCATCACTAGCACCAACTTATTTTTTCAGACCTTATTTCTTGATATTTGAAAAAACTTATTTGTAAGACTTGACTTGAATGAATTGTCTTAACTCTCTATTTGGTTACAGTCCCAGTGGACAGCATTTTCCAGTGCCTACTAAAGCATACAGAAGGGGCCAAAATGGCAGTTAATTCGATAAGCTCAGAAAATCACATAGATTCTACTGAAGAGCAAAATCACATAAACTGAGTCTGTATTTTCATTGTATTCAGAAAAAAAGATGATTGTTTTTTCTTAATATTAAAAAGTCCTGGGTTGATAAAATTGTTGCATATTTCTTTCTGGGTAAGTGGTAGTGAGTAGAGATTTCTGACAGTTGTTTATTAAATGCAGGTGGCTCTGCGAATGCTATTCCTGTCTGATACACTACATTAACCATAACCTACAATTTCTTCCAAAAGAACTGGAATGAATTAAATTGTTTAATAAAACCTTACTTACCTGGATAAACTCATTTCTAGTTTGCATTTAGGTTCCCCTAATGCATCTCTCCAGATTATTACTTGTAACATAAAATTCTAGAAGTGTTTACTTAGAAAATGAAACATCGAGTGTAATCCTGGTAATTGTCCAAGATTTTCCTTTTTAAGACTGAACTTTCTTATATATCCTTTTTTGCCATATTCTGAATTGCTAAATATTTCATTTAGCATGAATTGATAACTTCATTCCCAGTCCACAGCTAAATTCAAGGCTCCAACACATACCCTTCTGCATAATTTACAGTTCAATGCACCTCTTTTGAGCCTGCCTATAAACATGGATTCAGGCACTAAAGACATCAAGAGTTTTGAGGGTGAACATATCTGGATGTGAGGTTTTTTTGCTTGTTGCTCTTGTTGTCAGTTTAAAGCAAATCCACAGAGTAGAGTAAAACTCCGCATCATGGATCTATACCTTAATAAGACCATCTCTCATTGAAAGGAAGGTTTTTAACACAGAAGCAATGCAAAGCAGTTAAATTTTATCAGGAGTACAAATCAAAAAAATATATATTTTTTCACTTTGTGCCTGGTGAATACAATAAACTTAAAAATTTTTCTCTTTTAAAACTTACTTTAAATGCCAGAATAAAGCACGCTTGGGAGAAGATAACAGTTTTATCTTGTTTTCATGGTTAAAGCAAACCATAAAATTCTTTGTAACTGAGAGTGGCTGAGACACAAAATGCAGCCCCATGATTCCAAGTGTAACATCATTCATATCCACAAGCAGACCAAATTTTAAAAGTTCTCTCAACAGAACTGACCAGAGGAGTAATGTCATTGTTAGAAAACACACGCACTGGTTACCTTATAATCAAATTTTCACTGCCCTTTCTGACAGGTTTTTAAGTTACTTAAGGGATCTATTTATATGTGGAAGCATCAACATCATGCAGTAAATCCAACCACAACTCAGTCACATATTTTATTAAGTTTAAGTTCAGTGAAAGTGCAGAGTAAACTAGGGCCCTATGTCTCTCAGTTACATCTGATTTGCGGTTGCTATAAAAAGGCCCACATGCCGCTCTTTCAGATGTGTTTTGGATTGAAAATAGGATTAATGTGCTAAAGTGTGATTAGAATGGTTAAACACGATTAATTGGAACAGACTTGTATTGCCAAGGGAGCTCTGCTGTTACTGGCCGGCCTCCAGTTTACCAAGTGAACAAAGCAGGCCAACTGTCCAAGTTTTTCCATGTCTTTGCTTATGTGCCTTTTCCTTTGCATTTTCTCATAGCCAGCTTGTCTCAGAGCAGATTAAATACAGCTGAGAATGTAGGTCTAGGTCTGCAGCGAGGATCCTCGGGGAATAAGCAGGAACCTTAGGCCCAGACTTGGCTTCTCCAGCGCTGGTTGAAAACTGCCATGCACCAAGGGCAAGGGTCCAGGTGGATCGACTAGGGAGTGGGAGTAATTTGGGGTTTTTAAAATGATCTATTAAACCCCTGAACTTTAATCAAGCTGCTACCATACTGACAGCTGTGATTTACTTGCACATGGCTGCGAGGGGTAAAAGGGGCAAGGACTGAGGAGAACAGGCACTTGTCCCGAGCTTTGGAGACCACGCGTGTGCCACATGTGTGTGCACCCGCCAAATTAGCACGCTGGTGTGTTTTTATCACGGACAAATTCACGTGCATCTGGGCCACAGAAAATCTATTTTTGGTTTTGTTAGGAGATATTTGGCTGGACATTCAGCAAATCCTGCCCCGCTCCACTAACTGCCCTCCCCTGCCTTTTCCATGTGCAGATTAAGGATTTAAAGCTTAGGTAATCAAAGCTTTAAACTGATCCTGCCTGGAGAAGTCAGAATGGTTTAGTATATTGTTCTAAAAGCAGAAATACCTCAGTGGTTTGTTGCATGAAGATATTAAAGTTTGCACAAATTAAACTCAGGAGTGCAGACATTTTGAGTTAAATTCCTGGCTATAAGCAACTAAAACCTTCGTAGCAATTAAAACCATGTTTGATATTTTTTTTAATAACTCAAGGCGCAACTCGAATCACAATGGGATTGTCCTCCCTAATAACTAAGTCATTGTATGGCTTGTGGAGTAAAGCCGTTCTCTCTGGGAACAGGCTTGGAAAATGCACATACATAGACAAAATCTTCAAGATGGCATACATACGTGTACACAATAGTCTTTCAATAGTTAGTATCCTTCTTTAAAAACTGTCTAACTACTGGGGACAAAAGGGTAACCATATATTTAGCTGCTGGGGTCTGAGATCCTGATGCAATTATTAGAGACAAAAATGGAAGATGGATTCAGGGATATTTCTTGCTGTACTCCAGTTCATTTACGTGACTGTACATAAATTTCCACTTCTTGAACAATGGAGAGGCAAACAGCATGAGCTATTCTAGCTCATATTTTATAAACTTGCTTTGGAGTCAGTTCAGTGTCACTTCCCCCTCAAGGATGCAGTGACAACCCCTTCACTTTCTTTCAGCTGGCTTTCCCTTCTCTGCCTTCCCATCTCCCACTCTCTCTGCCTCACTCACAGCTTCCTAAAACTAGGGTCATAGCTCCCCTGTTTGTGGTCAAAGACCATCTCCACTCAGCTAGCTCAGTTTCTGCTCAGGCTTTGCTATGAAGTCCATTGCGTTGGATAGATGATATTGCTTCGGGTGTGTCCTTCTACTTTCCATTCATAAAGCTGCTTAGCACATCACCCAATCAGAACAAAAAAGGGAGAATATGCACAGGCCTTTAATGAGCTTTCTAACTCAGACAAACGCAGGAACTTCATCTGGCACTGTGCAATAAGCACTGGTGGCAGCAACCCCTTGCAGAGGTTGGATTTTAAGCTGCTGCCCCAGGAGTTAGATTCCTAAGAATTTCTTGTATAGGTTTTAAAGGTGCTCAGCACCTTTAAAAATTGACTCCAACTCCAGAAGAAAACAATGGCTATTGCAGATATCTGAGGCATTATAAGCTCTGTAGTCATCTGCGTCCTCTTGAAAACGCTAACCTACCATCTCCGTGCTTGCAGTGAGTGACTCATCCATATAAGATATTCTTAGTGTTTCCTTCTGTTAGTACTGATGAGACATTAAAATCTTTTTGGCAAGCTCAGATCATGCCTTTTAATCTCAGTAGGTCAAGGCATGCCTCTGCAGTTTACCAAGCCTTCTGCAAAGTACGCTGACAGGTACCCTCCCAGCTAGGTTGTTACTCATCTTTCAACACCTGCCTTGTCAAACTCGTTAACCCCATACCCAGAGCATATACACAAGCATCATCCTCTAGAAGAAAAACAAATCCAGTAATGAACGCAAATCCACCCATCACAAAAGCACGTCGAAAGCAAGTTTCCAAAGCCCTACATGTGGACAGTCCTTTGGAATAGTCCGGTTTGTCACTAAAACAATGAAACAACCATCCAGATGCTTTGAACATCTCTCATCAGGACTTCCCTTAATCCAAACACGCTCAGTTCACAGTGCTGCTTTCTTTGATGTGCACTTTTATGATGCACTTGCAGACTTGCAGAGGCCAGTTCTCCCTCCATTACACCCACGAGGATGAGATACATTTTGACAAGAAATGGAGCAATCTGTGGTTCACAAGTTCTGCCAATTCTAGGTGTGATGGATAGAGAAGTTTCTGCTCCCCACCTGGCCAGGCTATCTACCCAAGTTACGGTACCTATGTGAAGGTGGGAATACCAGGCAGCCTGCCTGTTCAGAAGCCTTCAATGTTCACAGCCCAGTATACAAACAAAAAGACTGACATCTGTTTCAATTTATGTTAGTGTTTTGGTCTGTGAACTAACTCAAAATCCCCATCAGGTGTACCTGTTCTGGCTGATGAAGGCACCGTCCAACTAACTTCTTCTGTCACCACAGTTTAACCCAACGGGGCTTGTGAGTCAGAGCCCTGGAAGGGAATTTTGTCTTTTAAGCCTTCCCTGGAAGTCTATGCTCAGCATAGCTGATGTCGTCAAGGTTGTCACACAGAGATCCCTCTAGTGATCAGAGTCGTATAGGTGTGTGGCTGCCTCACCTAGGCTGAGAGGAAATATCTCAATAGCATCTCCCAGAGAGCTACTCTATTTCTGACTCATCAGAAGACAAAATAAAAGGCCAGTGTTTACATCTTTGATGTGGTACAAAGTGGAAACATTCATTATTTTTCAAACTACTGATGCACCCTGCTGAAATAAGTTTTCAGAAAGGAAATTCCATTGTCAGACAGATCAGACAGTTTCTCACCATGTTCATGTCTTGGATGTGACAAAGTCATCAGACTGTAGCAGTACCTGTACCAGGTGCAAAGGTCCAGGCAGACCCGTGTCCTGTCTTTAGCACCATCCAGTCACATTTTTCATAACCAAATATGTTAGAAAGTAATTTTTTAAATAAAAAATGATTTTTCAGTTTGTTGTGGAGTACACTAAGAAAGCACAAGGCAGAACCTCTCCTTGTGCACCATTGCCAAGTTGAGTACCATTACCTGCATTTTTACAGATGATGAGCAGAAGAGAGAGCTGAACAAAAACCTCAAGGACTGGATCCAGCGCTGTTCAAGGAAAGCACAAGCACTGGTTAGACTGAAGCCAGTGAATCCTCCCTTTTATTTCAAGAACATGCTTAAGAGTTTTGTTGGAAGGGAGCCAGAGCCCTCAGCACCTTGTAGGGCTCTGCAATCCCTGTGTTGCCCAAAGTCATGCAGCAAAGCAGCAGCAGAGCGGTCGTATCGTGGGAATATCTCCTCTGGGTTTCTGACCAGGATGACTGAGAAATTAAAGATAAAAGTGAGAGTCTGTCCCAGGTTTTACACAAAGCCCTGTGTGCATCAGGGAGAAGAATTTGGAGAGCTTAGTTACTGCTGCCTAAATACATATTCAGAGCAAAATTCTTTTCCGCATGCACCTGGTTTGCAAGAATGCCACACTTGTGCATGCAAGGGAGACTTGCATGGCTGAGAAGAGAAGCCCGAATAAAAATGACCCCTGATTACCTGCGGCGCAGTAGGGGGAAAAAGCCAGCTTTACACACACAGGTGTATATAACTTCCTTTAGATCCAGAATCTGATATAGGACACTGACATCTGAATATAATATCTCTGGTTAACCATAGTGAGGCCTTATAGCTTGCGAATGATGCTCATCCTTTTAAGGAACATGGAAGAAATATATTGCAAACTCTGCCTCTTAAAACAGAGGAGAAAAAAGAATCAGTCATCAGTCCTTTAACATTTCTGCTTTGTCCTGCTAAATCCTCCCACTTTTGGCTGAACCACACTCTTTGGGGAGTGTCGTGACGCATGTGGAAAACGCGCAGAGCTGGAGACTGGCATTTGGGGAGGAGGAGATCTGGCCCTGGGTCCAGCCAGCCCTTGCAGCCACTTGCAGCCCCACACAGGCATCCTCTCCTCCAGGGCACCCCAGAGCTTCAGAGCAGAGTCAGATGCTTGAACAGGGGCAGGATGTAACCTGCAGGCACTGAGCAGCTTTTCATACATCTTTATCTCTTCTGCCGT
>Ga0181612_122006_pt1 | contig 19258 bp, 15 predicted proteins | sample HoacroProtozoa21_FD_119630 | JGI IMG/M metagenome (GOLD analysis project Ga0181612, IMG submission 119630) | Hoatzin crop microbial communities from Cojedes, Venezuel. Combined Assembly of Gp0051906, Gp0051904, Gp0051908 | reverse complement strand
ATGACATTCAAATGGAAAAGAAAAATAACTTATTTTCCTGCCCCACATACTGTGTGAACAGATTAAAGGCAGCTGCCTTGCTAGAAGGTATAACACTATAAATCACACAGGTATTGTTACTGAGGAAGGCTTAATACTGAAGGAGTTCCTGCTACCTATCCAGCCTGGCACAGAATGGAGGGAAAGGAGGAGTCATGCGCTTCCTATGAACTGCAGCAGTTACGGATCTCCAAAGCTTTTGAACTGATGTCAGAATTAAGGAAATGAAATCTAATGTTGCTATGGGAGAGGGCAGATATAACCAAAGCATTCAAACCTAAAGTGAGCATAGTGTTAAAAAAGATTGGTGTAGAGTGATCAAAGGGAATCCTTCATCCTTCACAGAGAATGGAAGGAAGAAGTGCAGCTGAGGAGAAACCTCTTTCTGTTACATTAAAAAGAGTGGCAGAGACATGTCTGTACACAATTTTCTTTATGCAAATTGCCGAACTCATTATGCATTTTCAAAAGTGTTTGTAAGACTTGAATATATTTTCAAACAAATAGAATCAGTGGTATGTGAGAAACCATTGTATAAAATTAAAGAAAAAGCAAAGAATATTCATCTCAGTAACTCCGAGCTTGTCAATATTTTAAGAGTTTATTTTAATTTCTTACTTCTCTCACCTGCTTAATATCTCATGGCAAAAAATTTAGCAGACTGGATTTGATTCAACTCATCTTGGAAGTGTGCAATTGATCTACAGATTCAGCTTTCCTTTCCTGAAGAGTAAAATGTTACTTGAATGTCAATGACTGGTGTCCCCATTGTATAGACAAATATGCCTGCATTAAAATCCATGCATTTTGTTTTCTTTTGGCTATGAAGTGGTAGCTATTGCTATAGACCTCCACATTTTGAGATCTGAATGAAAGCAAACCTTTTTGTTCACAAAGGAATCCCATCCTTTTTAATTTATCAACAAATAAATGATCTGTTTCTTCCAGCATGCACTAAAAATTGCAAAGTACCTTTAATGGCCTAAATACATGAAATTATGAATTTGCTAAAAATATCAGCATTTAGAAATTTGATGATGACAACCTTAAAAATGTCGTGGAGACATTTGGACTGCAGCTATCTCCTTCTGTCTTCAAGCCAGGAATAGCAGCTAACTTTAGTGTTCTTACAGAGAAATAAGACAAAGACACCTTACTGTGATACTTTCAATATTTTCTTCCCAGTCTCTAAATGTCTTTTCCACTTCTTGTCAGCTTCAAATATCTTGTATCTTCATTCTGGGAATTTTATTTATATTCTGTTCTCTCCTCCATTTATTCTTTTCACAAAGGAGACTAATCATCTTTTCACACTGCTGTGTCCCAAAAAGTCTCCATTTTTTGCTAACTTCTAGTCACCTTTGTCCTTTTCCCAAATTTTCTCTGCTGGCCCCATGACTTTTGACTTTCAGAGCACAGTTTCCTCCATTTGATTGTTTAGAACATTTAATTGCTTCTTATCCCTGCAGACGTTACTTCCCTGACATTTTATAATAAGTCTTAATCAGGACATTTCTGCTTGTTTTTTCTGGCAATAATCAGCTGAAACCAAAAGTGGCTGTAGGAGGATACCCATTTTGTGAATTTTTGTAGATTAACTTCTAAAAAGTTTTGACAGTATTAGAAGCAACTTTTATTAGCATTTGGAAAAGATTTCTATTTGCCAGCTGAAAACTGCTTGAAAATAAAGTTATTAATTTACAGTCATTTTAAGGTGGGATAAAATTAAATACTTAAAGTTGTCCAAATATTTGTTATCTCATCAAAAGAACCTGTTTTTTCAAAACTGCTTGTGTTCTCACAGGAGGGGAGGCTAATTTCTAGGTCCAGCTTGCATCATATTTTTATACATTTAAAAAAGTATTCTACTGTGGAACTGAATTTCCAATTTATGACGAAGATGAAAAGGGGCTTTTGCAGCATATGCAAATGTTTGAGGGACTAGTGCATGAGGGAGGGTTAGTGGCCCTTGTGAGGTGCCCACGTTTCTCCAGCTACCACCTGCTCCACCACAGCAGGGAAAATCAGAAGCGCAGGAGTGGAACGCAAGCTGCGTCCTCCCAGGGCACGGCATGGGTCGTGTAGCTTGGGAAGACCTTGCTGAGCACATCACACTGGGGCACATGGTACCCAAACGTGCCGCACTGCAGCTTGGTGTCGCTTTTCTTAAGTAAGCCAAACTCTATATTTTCTTTAATCCAATGAAACAAACACAGAGAAAGGTACTTTCCTTTTGTATCTGCCGCTCACATGTGGCACCATGTGTCTGCAACTCACAGCGGACTGACACCTCCTATCTCAGTGGCTTTATTCCGCTGTACTGGGTAACTCAGCATCTGGCATAAATCAGCCTTTGAATAAACATTGTCTGAGACATTCTGTATCGCAGCCTGACTGATACAGTCTGTGTAGCTTGTATTGGCTGTTCTTCGCATTCTAGTGGAAGGATTTAGCTCCTTCTCTGTTGCTGGGGCAGGTTCTGGTGGGTTTAGGTGGCTACTGGTGAATAAGCCCTGGAACTGAGCCCTCAAATGATCAAACAAGCCAGGGACTGGAGAGAAATAATAATAGAAAAGAATGATTGGAGGCATGAAATGCAGGGATTCCTAAAAATCACTAGTAAAACAATTGTGTGCAAAAGGGCCCTCCAGCATTATCCAGTGTCTGCTTTTACATAGTTGGAGAGAGGAGCTGGAGAAGGAGCAGGACATCATGGTCCCTTCTCAATGTCTGTTCTCAAAATCTTTCCTAATCTTCCATCTAACATAACCTTAAATGCAGATTGCTACTCTGGAGTGGTGCGTACTTTTTCCTTTACCCTGACTTGACCAAGCAGCTTGCTGAACTTCAGATGCTGCAGATTTGCTAATTTTTCTTTAGGATGGGAAATCTGTGATAAAAGCCAGTGCCTCTGGTGATGTCCAGTTTATTTACTGACCCCAGGAGAAACCCTGTGGGAGTTAAAGGGGTCTTTGTTCCCCATACTTGTTCCAACATCAGTGTTCAGGCCAAAGAGAGGTCTAAAGAAGGCATCTGCAGACCTCTTCTAGGGTATGAACCAAGTGGTGGTTCTGGTCCTGCTTTCCAATGTTTAGTTTTCTTGTATTTCTGATGTTTCTTCCTCTCAAAGCCAAAGGTTGCCACAGGTCTGGTCTGAGCTGGTGAGGGAAGGAAGAGCTCTGCAGAGGTTTTTGTGTGATGCCATCACATGAAACCCAGCAGAGAGGCAGTATGACCTTCTTTATGCTGTTCTTACAAGTCTGGCCTGAACAGAAATTCTCCATTCAGGTGACCACTTCTTTTGGGTTATATGAATGTCTATTTCGGCTAGAAGCCATGATTATATAAAGATGGCATATGCAGTCAAAATTTCACAAAGTTTGCACCAGCATCTTAGAAGTTCTTGAAAGGCATTATGGCAAGTGAAGAACATGATAGGAATATTTTTAGGCATTGAAAATGGCCAGTTAATAAGCTTTTCAGAATTTGGTGGCTATCATCTTCCATTTCAAATTAAAAAAAAAATGTCTCCAAAAATCCCTCTTAGTCTAAAAAAAAAAAAAAAAAAGTTTGAGAAAAAATGCTCTCAGTACTTGTAGGGACAGTAAATACTGCTGTATGCAAGGAGAAGGCTTCCAGCCACCAATGATGGATAGCACGTGTTTCTAGACAGAAGGGATAGTGATATACTAGATTTAGAAACAATGCCATTTTGATTACAGTCCTGCTTCTCTTCTCTACTTGAATTATAATTTTAGTGGATACTATTTCAAGGCTTGCTGCAGCTAGGAACTGACAGCCAAGGCCCATCTCACAGCCACATGTCCCAACAACATGGCAGGGTAGCATAAAACAGGGCCTCTCTTGAACAAGGAGAACCCCTTGCAGGCTGTTCTCATACAGCCTGGCTAGATTTGCTGTAGCTCCACTCTGATGCACTCTTCTATGCCATACACCCCTGGGATATAGAAGGGTCCTAAAGAAGAGTTGTTGCCTTGAGGCAGATCAAGGTATTGAGCTGTTGTGGAAGGCTGCTGAGGAAGTGTGATGGAGAGTGGATGTAGTAGCCAGGGTACATTTGGGGCTTGTGAGGCTTTACCAAAAATTTTCTATCAGAAACCTCTGGGTAGCGTCTGTTGTTCATTGAGTTTTGGATTACCTGTCCCCTTTGGCACACGGACTTGCTTTTGTGGAGTGATGTTGGAGAAGGGTAACACCTTTTCTTATAAAGATGCTTGACAGGCATACTTTTCCTTGCTGATTTGGAGGATGGCTCCAGTCTTCTCTGTGGCTAGAAAGGAATTTTCCTGTGTTTTATTTCTATTAAGCTTTTATTCCACAATTAGTTTCTGCATTTCTTAGTGCTTCTGAGATAATTCCCATCTAACCAATTGTCACGCAGCTTGTTTGCTCTGGTAGTGCCGTGTAGATGCCCTGCTGAGGAGATCTCAGTAAAGCATGGTTCTGAAAGCAAGTCAGGAATGTGGTTTAGGTGTCAACACACCAAGAAACGATATAGGAAGGTTAAACCATTACATACATCTGTGATGGAGCTGGTCTTGCAGTTGGACAAAGTTTTCCATGCTAAGCTGGGCCTTAACCCACCAATGTCTCTAGTGCCAGAGGCTCAGCACAGGAACACAAATCACATCTGCCTGCCTCAGACCTGGCAAGAAATGCTTGCTCAGGTTCAATTCAGTTCAATTTGTTGTTAATAAAATATGTAGGCTATGCAGCCACGTATCTGTACTTATTTGTGAATCTGCAGCTTGTTAACAAATACCAAATCAGAGTGATTGTTTTTACATTCCGGCACAAGTCACTCAGAGGAACATGCCCAGACAGTGAAACTGCCAACTGGGAGTTGAGGTTTTCTTAATGATGGAGGTTTGAAAATATAGAGAAGCTGGGAGCTCTGTTTTAAACACTATTGAGTATATGCAAAACCGACAGGATGAATTTAGTTGATTTAATCCAGATGTTTGCATTCAATAAAGAAGAAGAGACATCAGTGAAAATTTAGAAGAGTAGTGAGAGTGTGCATAATGAGACACTGGAGAGAAGAATGTAAACCAGAAGTGTCAGGGAGGATTAGGGGTATGAGTGTTTTGCTCTGTTAGTATGTATTGGTGCAGCCAGCCATGTTTGAATTTCAATTTGACATAATTTGGAAATGCATTGTATTGTAACACTTTATTAGACTGTGTACTGGGGATTTCAAGAGAATTTCAAGGAATCAGGCACTCAGGTGCTATTGAAATTCGGTGAGCCAGCTGTGGCGCTTCATAAACAGTGGTACTTGCACATGTCTCTTCTATAGGTCTTTGTCAAGTCCTGTGCTAGTGATTTCACCATTGGTCATACCCACTCCAACTAGCACTGTACTTGATTTTTTTTCCAAAATCTCAGCAGTTAAAAACATGACTGGACAAAGTATTGCCCTTAACTTTCCCTATGGTGAAACTAGTCATTAAGTGTCAGTGTATACCAGTAATGCAGCTTTGCCGTGTATCCACAGACATTCACTATGTCCCAGCTCTCTCTGCAGCACAGACCGTATCACCATTACATCAATATCACATTCAGACTCAGGCCTGGAATTCAGAGCTTGTCATTGACCTGTCACCACTTGAAATGCATTCCTTTGCTGGGTCCCTATTTCTGGAAGGACCAAACACAATTCAGATGCTTTCAAGTCCGCCACAGCATCTCCCAATCCTGTTTCATGCTTTTATTTCAATATGAAAGTGTCATCACTTACCAGACTCCACTGCTTATTATATTTTCAAGTATTTTTCAGCTTTCCCACCTGATACAATCAGACTTGGGTAAACTTAAATACATATACAAAGGCATCTCAATATTATCTCTCAGTGAAGCTTTCTTTTTTTTTATATCCATATACAGCATGACAATGGCCAGTGCCATCTGTATTGTAAAGTCGGTGACACAGACAGATCCTGCCTTTTGGCTGGCAAATTTGTTGAGGGACCTGGTCCAATGGAATTATTTATCTTTTCTAGCTACTGGGTGGGTAGTATAAAACACAGATTAGGTAAATGTACCAGAACTAGTGTTCACACTCCCAATGGCAGGATATAGTCTAGCTAATTCTGTGCTATGGTCAGGTCCCTCTTTTGCTTTTACTTTTCTTTGGTTTTCATGCCTTACTTTCCTGGTCGACCAGTAAGAGAAAGGAGGTTTCTTCCACCTAGAATGTGTTATAGCCTGTCTGGTGGCTAAAAACTACAGTGTTTCCATAGGCAAAAGGAAACGGGGATTTGGGACAGAGGGAGGAACCAAGAAAATGTGAGAATTTAAAAAATGATTAAGGTATAAACCACAGAAAAAAAAAATCTGAAGGAAAATGGAGGAAAATTTACGATGCTGAAAAGTTTCTAGTATCTGGTATCTTTAAGAGACCTTTAAGAGCTGGTATCTCTAAACAAAACATGCCATTTAACAACTCTGTCACATTTAAAAATAAGTATTTTCTAGGAGATAGCTATGAAAAGTGAAAATGAGCAAAGTCCCCAGGTGGTTCCCCACCCACCTTGAGACTATAGGGAGTTCTTCATGCTCCTGGATGCTGGGCTCTTCTGGAGGTTTACCCAAGGCTTGAACTACCTCCTGGTTTGGACTGAAGTCATCCTCCAGTTTCTTTGCTGCTGCCTTCTCCGTCAGCTGCTTACAAACTATCTGGAAGAGAGAAAGATACCTTCAACTCAGTGCCAACCTACTTCCTCTCAAAGGCTTTGAAGAGAATTGCTGGAGGGATGAGGGAAGCACTGTCACTTTTTGGATACCACCTGAGGACTTTGCCTATACCTTCATTCTACTTCAGGAGGAGAAATTGATCCTGTGTCAAAGAAATACATAGTTTTCTTCTGATAATTAGGAGAAAATAATCCTCTCTCTTCTTTATGTCTGGAAAGTGCAACATAGCTGAGATTATTGGTACACATTTAACAGGAAAACCTTGCAGGACATGCTTACAGCACTGCCCCAGGCTACATTAAAGTATTTTGCAGTTTAAATCAGTTCTTCATGTACTTCTGAGTTTCCTATTTGACTTCCCATCATTTAATTCCATTATGAGAGCAAATTAGATGCCAAAAATAAAGAACAACTGCTGAACTTCTTATGCTGGGGACATTCCCATCAATTTAGATGGAATGGTAGGATCAGACTCTGAATTACTAAGGACACTTGGTTTTGTGGGTGCATTTGTTTTAGGCAATGAACATACGGTTTGAGAGCACTAATAGCAACAGCCTTAGATAAAAGCATCTGAGCGATTGCCTGGAGGAGCATTGGGCCCCTCACCTGGAAAACACAGTGTTTAAAGCATTATTTTCACACCTACATTTGTCCATTTCCCCCAAAGCGTTAGAGACATTCAGTGGCCAACATCTAGAGCAGTGATTTCAGGTTTTCATTTTTCTGAGCCAGACTGTGAAAATGATTGAGCTAAAGAAATTTTTTTACATCTCTTGTCACAATTTTTGTGACATAATACAACTTCTAGACCTACTTTAGTTCTATCTAGCAGTTATCGGACTGTTTATTCTTTTAACACATGACACATCTAAGTACATGAAAGATAACTGCAGCTATACTGCTGTACAGTCAGATCTTTTCATCATTCTTCAGGAAGTCAACATATTTCTGGAAAAGAAAGATTGCCCAGGAAGTCTTGTGAACCACTCAAATACTGCAATGAAATATTACTAATTTTGTGTCAGCGCATCAGAGCCTGGTCATGGCTAGCAAGCAATTAGAAAAAATGGTTGGTAATTATAGACAGAAAATGCCACAATACTAAAGATATTTCAATGAAGGCATTTGCCTTTCTATTTTGTGTGTCAAATTTGCCTGTTTCTAAAATGAAATCCATCTGGCGTTCCTACAGTATTTAACACTATTTCCATCCCTGATGGGAGAGCTTGGGTAATCCAGAAGCCCCATTATAAATGAAAAGAAGCATTGCTTCCAGAATTTGTCTCTGTTCCTGCACAGGCTTTTTCCTGTTTGAGAGCAAAAGGTTTATTTAGTTGAGTGACTGGACACACAAGGTTTCCCAGCCCTGTTAGAAATAGGTGAGATTCACTGTTCTTGCTATGCAGTATTTCTATGGTTTAAAGTGCACAGGAAGGCAGTTCTTGTGTCCGCATGTGAAGAGCACAGCAACTGTCCAAACCTCTGTTTATAAAGCGATAGTGGAAGTAACATTAATTTATTTGGAGATTTACTGTGTGATCATTCTTTTAACTGCAGAGCAATTAAATAATCTGTCCCCTTTCTTACAGAAATCTTTTCAGTGCTATCAAAAATGCTCTATTATAGTTGTCTGAGTTCAGTTTGTTTACACATCATATGAACTACATGAAGGAAATTCAATGTCAGAGATCATAATCTGTAAATACTTCCCAAATCGCACACAATGCTGTATTCTGTCCAGCATCATGGGTACATATAAGGTGGATGTTTCTCATTATGATTTTTACTATCTGATGAGCAAGTGAAGGGCCTGATATATCACCCTTCATATGGCATCACTATGAAAAGTGGATTAAAATTATGCTCTTTTTTTGATTAGTGGTATAAATATTTTGCAACTGTGGGTACACAATGACAGTTTATACTACCTCTTTGTGTATCCTTTTTGTAGCTATACAGATGGTCATGCTGGATTAGACCTGTAATGATGTCTGGTTCTGTTTTCAACAAGATGCAACAGCAGGTGAATGGGAATCAGCACGGGATATATTACAAAAGCTACCAAAGACTGCTTTCTTTGGCCACTGTGTTTGGAGTACATGTAGTATTTTCTAAAGCAGCATATAAACATATGCAACGTTTTTTAAGGGTTCCTGCGTCTGTTTTGATGGCTAATTCCATCTCAGCATTGTTGAGGGTTCAATGAATAGCTGAGAAAGAGAAAAAATGGCAATTTAAAAATAAATTTACGCTTTAAAAATTTTATGAGCATTTTGTGAAGAGGAAAGCTCCCTCTTCTTTGTAGCCAAAATATGCACTTCAATGCAAAGTTGTGGCCTGAATCCTTTCTCCTTCCAAATCTGCCTTGGTATCTCCTTTAGTAGCTATTGTCTATCCCTGCAGGCTTCCTTCTGTGTCAGACAGAATGAGCTCACAGCTCATTTTGTACGCTACTCGCTTAAGAAGGGGAGGAAAAAAATTCAAATTCTAAGCGGCAGCGGGGTGTTGAACATGCTGTACATGCCAACAAGGTGCACTGCGCAGCATGCTGGTTTGATGGGACAGCATGTAAAAAATGATGTTTCTTTCTTTGTTATTCATCAGTATTTCCATTCTAGACTTGAGAAGTCAATTCTGTCAAAACAGGTTCCTGAAGTTCTATTTTAGTTTTCCACCAGCATCTATTATCCAATGAAAGAAATTTTCCTCTATAAAATCTTGGTGAGCTCTTGCAACAATGCTTTCTTTGGATTTGACTAAATGCATTGCTGCACATTTTAATCGAATGCTCTTCAGCTCTTATATGGTCAGAAAACTTCAATAGGAAGTCGTGCTATTATTCACTATTTGCTGTTATTTACATTCTCCCTTACTGAAAGAGTACAAATAGTTTTCCTAAATGTGTGTAATGTTAATCACTATGTCTTATTGTTCTACCTTCAGTTGTTGTTATCTGAAGTGAGACCAGGTCACCTTTGAAACCCAGTTGCCTTGAAACTTCTTTTACTGTAGGCACAGAATTTGTCTCTCAGGTGCTTCAGAAGGAGATTTCAAGGAGAGAATGAATGCTTTTGCTAACTATTTAGCCACTTGATTCTGATGTTGGCTCCCGGGTCTCGGGTGCATACCATGTGTCCTTATAGTTCATGCCCTAGGTAACTTCTTCTTGTTCTTTAATTTCTGAGTTTAAAGTGCGCAAAGCAGTGAAGACAGAACAATAACTGACAGTAGTCCTTGTAGGCTACATGAAAGAGTAATCATAAAGCACTCACGACTGGAGGAAAAGAGGATGCAGATCAAAGCTCAGTGCTCAGATTCACGGAAGTATTTGGGTGTGTAGGACTGAATCCGCAGAGGGACTGGTGGGACTTGTCGCCATGCTAGCCACTGGAGCCATGGGTCATACGCCACTGCAATCCTCAAAGCACTTGCTCAGGTCTTGCTGCCTGGCCCAAGAGATGCTGACATTTCTGCCAGCTGGCACTCATTATTACACCCCAATTCAGATGCCACAGAGTGTCTGGGAGCCTGACTTGGAACAGGAGGTTTTCAAAGCAGACTCACAGACATTCTCCAGTGTTGAGCCTCACACCAATTACAGTTGAGGACAGGATGTACTTACCCCAGTGTCCACAGCCTCAGGACATGGATGCTTTCCTTGAAGCCATGAGATTTCTTTTTACCTCGGCACTGGGCTCTGTCCCTAATGCATCCCAGCTGTGCATCATAGGTTTTAGGAAGATCCTGTGTAAGGGCAGATCTGGTTTAAGACACCCAGACAGACCAGCTGTTGTGAAAGCACCCTAAATGTGAGAATCCTGCTGAAGTTTAGTTCCCGGGAGCAGAGAGGACGGAGGTCACTGCCTGCACAACTGCACAAGCTCAGGGTACAAATGGCTCCCATTCAATATCATATTAGGCTTAAACTTCTCTGCATATATAAACTTTTTTTCCTCCTTCCTGACCTTGTCCAGTCTAATTCCATCAGTTACTCCTACCCTTTCAGCCTTTATTCCTACCATTCCCTATGACTGTGGTACTCTACCTGCTGTGGACCTACATTTTCTAATTTAGGCCCCATGTTGCATGTGTATATGAGATGTTCCAGCACAATCCATGAGCCATACTCTCTAGTGATACAAATCGTCACAGCACCATTGTTGGCAAAAGAGCTACAACAGTCTGTATGATCCGAGAACTTTAATGCTAGAAGTCATAGGCTTTAGCGTCGCTGCATCAGGAGCCCTGTCGTGAGAATTTAGCACTTTTTGAGCTATCCCTGCACATATCATTCATTAACTCCTAACTACTCATTGAACATTGTTTGCACAATGGACCTTAAAGCTAATATTTCTGCTCTATTGTGTATTACAGTTACAGTCATCATTAAAGAGAGCTCTGCCCTCCTGGGTACACAGTTTATTTTTCCATCCCCTGTCATTTTAAGTTTGTCACTTCAAAGACATCTTTGAACATGAATTTGTGTTAGCTAATGACACAGAACCTCTCTGCATACAACTCAGCAAGAATAAAGCATATTAGCAAGTAGACAAGTTTGTTCCCAGCAGGAGGTTTGTTTTCTGATTGTGCTTACAGTGGTGTAGAACGGTTTTCCCTCCTTTCTTAGGGATGGTACTACTGTTTCATTCTCCAATTCATATTTCTGTCAAGTAAGAGTTGTTACAGATGGCATCCAGTCTGATACAACCATGTTGAAACCACCAAAGTATCTGGAAGAACAAGTCCTTCAGCATCTGCACGTGTGTGCAGTCACAGGGGTATTGTTTTTGTGAAAATAGTTAAAATACTTCTATTTTTTTTCTACTTAAATATTTATGGATATGTGTTCCCTGGGTAGATTTAATATAGTGCTGACTGAAAAATTTTAAATTTAATGGTTAATTTCATTTTAAAATTGGCCAAGTCCTTTTGCTGAGGTGCAAAAGGGGGGAAAAGAGGGAAAAGAAAAATATGCTTCAGAAATCATGGGTAGAATGTATCTTAAAAACTGGGTTTTTACCAATGGGATAGATGGGGATATTAGTATTAAAACCGTATTGAGAAGTGAAGAACTTGTTGGCATGTATGAAAAGAGGGAAAAAGGACCTTTGAGAGACAGGGCTGCAGACAGAGATATGTTGGACTAAATTGTAGTCGTTCAGAGTCTGGTTCAGTATGAGATTCTGTCCTACTTCAGTAAAAGCAGCCTGGTTTATGGTAGTTGTGGACTGGTTGAGGTCATGGTTGTTTGGGGTTGTATGATCGTCTTGCATGAAAAAGACAACAAGAAGGTGCTCTATTGCTTTTTTTCCCACCATTCCAGTGAGTGAACATGTTTTGCCATTTGAGTTCCCTTCATTTATCAGGAGCAGATAGAGACTGAAGAAGCAATTTAAGTGAAGAAATAATGATGACTCATTGCATGTACGATAGTCAGAAATTTCAGTAAGGGCACAAAGACGCAGACTACTGAAGGAGCAGATGCAGACAGGGCAATGGTTCACACACAAATTGATGACTTGGTGGTAGCTCAGAAACCAGGACCACTGTCCCAGTGATGATGTCAAAATTGTGTGTTGTAATTAATGAAACCCTTTCCATCAGAGAACTGGATTTAAGATCTTTAGCAGAGGTGCAGTTAGTGTGCAGAAGAACAAGTGAAGCTGGAACAAATAGCCCTGATTTGTACAGTGATTGGTGGAAATTAAAAAAGGCATATGGGATTTTAGGCTTTTTTCCTGTCATTTAGACCTCTAGCTTGTGGCTGAGCAGCGCATTTCAGAACGTGAAGTAAAAACAAATTAAAAACATCTGGTAGAGAAATAGGCTGAAAACATTTTACAGTTTTCTTGGGGAGATACTGCCATCTTTGTTCTCTTGGTATGAGGCATTTTTCTTTGTCAGGAACGTGCAAGACCTCTGGTTTCCACACTCTAGACAGGAACAAGAACTATACCCAGGTTGCAGTTAGAGCTCTTCTGAGTGTATTGCTTTCTTGCCATCACACTTTGATGCCACAGCTCCAAGAAAACCCTGCCCTCCACAGTAGTGCAGATTCTGGGTAACAGAACCCGCCAGTGAAAGGTGAATTTTCACCGTGGGACCCATATATTGCCTTGATGTCAGCATCCTCCCATGGTCATTTTTACTCTCTGTTACCATCTTTTATTTTATTAAAAAAAAAAGACATTTCTCTTCACATTGCTCTTCAAGCATCTACTTCATTTCCAGGCATTAAGGGCTGACTTGACAAAGGACTTCGATGCTAGAAAAGGCAAAGAGAGCATCCCTCTCTGCAGATCTTTCACCAAGACCAAATGCAGTGAGGTGGGGCATGGATTCATTTGCACCACATACAACTGGAGGTAATGCAATCTCCTGAGAGGAGGGAAACTTGACTTCCAGTTAGCGCTGTCCCTGATTTGGACAGGGATTTGAAACAGCTTTTGCAGAGACTGACCAAATCAGAAGTGTGCGGTGGTGGACCTTCCCAGTATGGTCTGAAGCAGTTGTGTCATTGTTAATGATGTGAATGGTCATTAATGAAAAGGCAAGATCCTGCTGATCCCAGGGAAGCGAGCCATCCAAAACACTAAAGCTTATTCTCTTTCTGTGAATATGAAGGTGACGAAATTAGGAAGGTGCTGGTTGTTGTGGTTGCAGTGAGTCTGAAGACTGCAGCCTGGCATCCTGTGGCTTTATGTCTTTGGCTTTTTCCTCCAAACTCACCTGCAATTATACATAGTTCAGGAGGAATGTGTCAAGCAGAACATAGAGGTAAGACATCTGTCTTCGTACAAGGCTTATTACTCTTGTTACTGTTCTTCCCATGTGTTTGATGTGAGTTGACAGAGGAATTAAGCAGCAAGAATGAACTGACTGAAACATTTTACACAGGAGGATGTCAGAGGATGTGTCTTCTCAGCATCACTGCAGTACACTCTGCTCACTACAGACTTTTCCTCTGATTGCCAACAGGTTGAAGAAGTTCCTCCCTTGTGATTTTTTTATGGTAAAGTGAAGATGGAAGACAGAAATCAAGACTGCATGAAATGCTGATTGATTCAGGCTCAGACTTGAACTAGCAAGGTGGATTCCTTCCTGATATCTACCTTAGCAATGGCTTGGAACCCTCTTTAAACACTGAAGGAGCAAAGAGCACTGGATTACAAAGACAAATGTATTTGTGAAAGAAAGACCAAGAGGGTACCAGAAACTCTGTAAGGTTAAGCTTCATGTTAAGTGATGCTTAATATCACTTGGATCAAAGTTAGGGATAAAAATATATACCTTTGTCTGGGTCTGTTATCATTCCTCCCCCTGCATTAGATCAAAGTAAGGCTTCTCCCCTAACCTTCCTGGCCTTCACACTGACTGTTTTCAGTCTCTGTCGGTAGTACCTGTCCTTATTTGCCACTTATCAGTTTCTTCCACTGATCTCTTTATGCTTTTCTGAAACAAAACAGTTTAGCAGAACCCCAACACTTTGCATCTCCTCTTCTGCTGTAATTCCTCCAGGATATAATTTTCCAGGAGATACTGGGTTACAAAGTGTTCAGGGATGACTGCCACTGCCTTGTTCGTTTCTTTCTCTACCATGATCAGCTCCTTCAGGATTACCATTTTGAATTTGGACCTCATCTAAGGTATCTGTTTTGTTATCCCTTACTCAAGTTTAGATAGGTATTTTCAGTCTGAAACTTTTTAGTATTTTCAATCTATTCTGTACCACCAAATCTTAACTAAGTACTCAGAATTGCTGTATTTCATACTTCAGAGCTGTACTTAGGATAGTTTCTATTCTTTATTTTTCTTCTGTAGAATGGAGAAATTTTAAATGTCTCACATTTTGAGTTGTGTTTGTTAAATTTCAGTAAGATCTCTGCATCATCAAAATGCAGAGACTGAAAATCAAATCACAACTTTTGGGATTCTTACTCTATTGCTCCAGCATATATGGCCCCTTTTATCATTTCACCCTTTACCCAGGAGTGAATCCATTCATTATGACAGTAGTGACACACAACACTGTATCTAAATTACCACCATAATGCAACTCATCCAGACAAAACAGCAGCTTATACTGTATGACAATTCTATTTCTTGTTTCCTATACTCCTTATGTACACACATAAAACCACCAATATATGTGTACACACACTCTGAACGGATCGTGACACAGTTCTGATGGTTTCACAGCTCAGGCATGTAACCCTGTTGGCAGCAGGATACATACGGTTATAGGAACAAGTGTGTGGTACCACATTCCCATTTAAGGCCTCAGCCAAAACCTGTTGCAGCCAAGAGGCATGTTTGCATGGACTTCAGATGGGACTGATTAATCTGGCACTTAAAATTCTTCCATGAGATGCCGCCATTTTTAATCTTCTACCCTTGCATGAAATACAAGCGCCTGCTACATTGCTAGTTTTCTTGATGTACTTAGAATACTTCTGGAAAATGGTAATATCAGACATACGGCAATTAAAATATTTTTTCTGGGTGGGTGAATATATTTGTCTTCATTAAATGTTCATTTCAAAGTGTAACCCAGAGGGAGTGTGTAAATTAACCCAGATATGAGCTTTTACAAAGCAAATACAAGCCTATTCTTTAAACAAAAATTACGTTTCACTGGATTTATTTTCAGTTTCAGTGAGAGAAAATGCATTACTGAAAGGACAAATGAAGTCCTAGTCACACCAGGATAGTTTGCCTTGGTAGTATCAACCAATATTCAGCTTTACTCTCCCATGCTGTGTAACTCTAGTGAAGTCCTACTTGATTTTTTGTTTAAAAAATCTGCTAAACTTTTTTCCGTGAGAAAGTCAACAGGACTATGCACAATGTGATGCTTTTGCTACACAAAATTTACCTGTTAGGAGTTTTTTTAATGCTCTACTCACTGTAAAACATCTGTTTCTATATTATATCAAAATGTCCCAGAGTAGTTTGGGGTTTTTTTTTCTGTATCATTAAAACGTATTTTCTAAAGAGCTGTATTCACGGAATGTTGATACTGTATCTATTATGCTTGCACAACTAACCGTGTTTTCTTCTTGATCACAGCTGGGCTATTAAATCCTTTGAAGCAAAATTCACTTCACAGCATTTCAGCCCAGTGCCTTGCCCAAGAGCACATTTGCTGCACAGCTGACTTACACAAACTCAGTATTTTTTAGGCTCAGTTTCATATGAAAAAAAGAACAACGCAAAACCAGTTGATAGAGGTTTTCAGTGTTTTGTGCTCTGAATTCTCTGAGTAGGTGACTTGTCAGATTAAAATAATAACAGCCGGCAAAACCTTCACAGCTGAAAGTCTGTGAAAGTCAGACTTTCCAGATATACATGATTTTCAGGATGGAGATGCATAAATAAAGAAAACTTGGATTCCCAAGTGCTCCTTGTCCCCTCTGCTATTCCTAGTGGTAGTCCCATGCCTGTAGCTTGCTGTTTGTTTGAGGTCTTTCAATGAACGCTTTTAGGTTGCCTTCAGTGGAGATACCAAATCTGCTGATCTTTTGCTCCAAAAGAGCCTTGTGTCTAACGAGCCAAGAAAATGAAGTTTGTGTTATATATTACACTACAAAGCAGGAGAAGCTGGTTCCTTCCCTGGCACTCAGGAATATCATCTGTCTTGTCCAAATGGCTCTTTCCTGTGTGTTAGAAAATGAATTATTGTCACTCTTTTTCTGTTCAGGCAGGCACAGTAACTAACACTGAAATATTTTCAGATCTTTAGTCCTGTCATATGCTAGAAAGCTGAAAAGAGGGCAGCACTGTTATTCCATGTAGGTTTTAATCAATCATATTAAATATGATGTATTGTTAGATGGATTTGGCAAAAAAACTGCCCAGTATCCTTATTTCATAAAGCAGTTAGTCTTTTCTTAGTGGTTACATCAACAGCCCAGAGGTTGGGTTTGACTTTGTAACGTGGCCTTTGAATAGAGCTGTTCTGCTCCTGTACCTCAAAAGAACTTCCTACCTTAGAGGAAGCACTTCAAGTAAATGTTTTCAGGGTCCTTTTTGCCATAAGTACTTAGCTTCTGTAACTCCCTGGTGTCTGTGGGTTGCTGATGGCTGTGGATACCCATCACCACAGGGGAGGGGCAGCCCATGACCCCAGAGCTGCCTAGGACCTTCTGCATCTCCACCCGTAGAAGGATGAAGGCTGCAAGAATGCCTGTCCCTGCACGCAAAGGAGCACGTCCTGCTCCCTCTCAGTGGGACACATTCATCTTCTGCTCAAAAGAAGGTGTTGGATTTTCTCTGCAACTCCAAGACATCTGAAGCCCAGAGGAGCTCCATTTCTGCAGCAGCAGATCCATGGGGAGCTGTAGCTGGTATTTGCAGAGCTACATGGACAAGCTCCATGCAGGTCCAGAGGGACAGGCTTAGCATGCATGCCAGCTTCTCTTGCACTTCCCAGTCCAGTCCTGTGAGCTGTTTTCCCACAGTGGCACAACTTCAGCAGGAAAAATACTGGATGCTTCTCACTGAGCTCAACTCAGAGCCTTTTGGTTAAAGAGATCTCCTAGTGGTGCAGCAAGCAGCCAGACTGGGAAGGGACTTTGTTGCTATATAAAAGGGATTCCTTCCTTCTCCTCAGGTAATTAAAAAAAAACCCAAAAGAAACAAGAATACTCCTCACTATAGTTTAAAGGGACATTAGTCCAGTTAGTGCATGTGAGAGGGCCTGCAGGGTTGAGGTCCATGGTGGGTTTATGGCCATATCCATAAAGTTGGGATTTAGAACTGGCTGCTAGGGAAAGAAATAGTCTAACCTGGGTCAGGATGTGCAGCTCTAATAAAAAGCCCCAGGGTTTCACCATGGTTTGTGAATCAGGAGAGAAGTACTCGTATCGAGCAAATGAAGCAACCATTTATAGTGTGTGCGTGGGTCTAGAGTCATGTCTGGTGTCTTCTCCAAAGGGTCCTTGCAGCCCAGCTATGAAAAGCAGAGTGGTGCCTTCGCTCAACCTCCTGCAGCCAGCATAAACCTCATTAACAGTTTCAGCCTTAGGTAATGAAAACTGTAAATCTGTAATACTTCCCTGCCCAGAAAGGAATGGCATTGGCTGAATGAAATGAATCAGCTCACTGCACTGAGAAATAGTTTAATCCTTCTGCAGCGGGGAAGGGGGGGGGAATGAACAAATATCTTCAGGGAGCAGGGCTGGCTTGTAGCTCAGCACTGAAAAAAATGGCATTTAAAGGAATTTAATTTTCCATCTGTTGTAAGGGGAAAAAAGGCCCATCTATTTAACACAGTTAGTTCAATATTGTTTCTTCTATCAGTAAAAAAGCCAAGCTGTAGCCTACACAGTTTCTCTGCAGCTCCTTATTCTTACAGAACTGCATGTGTTCTGACAGGCAGAACCAGATGGGCTGTTTCTAAGATGTGCCGTGGTCACTGGCAGCAGAGGAGCTCAACGCCAGCACATCTTAGCAATGTGAGTTATCAGTAGCAATGCCACAGTGGTCAGAGGATCCAGTCCTCATTATCAGAAAGATTAATGTAGCCTCACACACTCTAGATGGTACAGGTAATGGCAGAAAATTATTTTGTGGAAAATTTTCCCCCCATTTCAAAGCTGGAGGTGGAGTACTTACAGATTTACATAACAGATCATTACATAGATGGTCTGTTTTTGATCTATCTAAATGATCATTACGTGTTGTGATCTGTCATAATCCCTCTGGCCTGCCCAGGTGGCAGAGGAAAACGAAATTCAGTAAACTCAGAACTGATCCACATTCACTTGCTTGTTAAGTGCACATTTCTGTATGAATGTGCACATCATCTAGTTGTATATTCCAAAGAAAGCACTGTACAAATCTAATTTTAAGAGTATTTGTGACTAAGCTGACAATTATTCTGAACTCAAGGAGGTTTCCTGGTTTGACTCTCTTTACCAATGCTGTTTGTGGCAATGAGGACGAAGGAACCTTAACGACTTGCAAACCTTTAGAATAAAATTGACAATAAACAGGCTTAGGAAGTTGTGTAGCTCACTTTCAAAAATACATTAAACTTTTCAGTAGCACACAGGACATCTACAGGCTTCTCAGGTTTTGTTCTGACAAGACAAATGTAAGATTGAAAAAGAAGATTCACTTTTTAAAGACTATTTTTCAAATTGAGTTGTTGAATTATGTAAGTTGTAGAAAAGCCATCTGCATGAGAGACAAGAAACAGAAATTTGCAAGGGGAGCAACCATTTCATTTGACAGAGATAACCTTCCATCAATGTATGGTGGGAAGCAAAAATTTCCACGAAGATCTCTGAAGCAAAGTACATTTAAACTGTTCTTAGGCTGAGCTATTTCTGGTAACTTAAATGTTAGATTAAACATCAAACTAGCAACTCAAGTGTTTATTAGTGATTCAAATATCAGTGATAATAATACTATTTATTCTACTGACTGTTTAGTCTATTCAGTTGTGTATATTCTGTCCTCTTAATACTCAGTACCTAATACTGAGTTATAATAT
>Ga0181612_118903_pt1 | contig 19267 bp, 7 predicted proteins | sample HoacroProtozoa21_FD_119630 | JGI IMG/M metagenome (GOLD analysis project Ga0181612, IMG submission 119630) | Hoatzin crop microbial communities from Cojedes, Venezuel. Combined Assembly of Gp0051906, Gp0051904, Gp0051908 | reverse complement strand
TATTTACATGTGTGATTGTATTTAACCTGAAGCAACAGGGTGTCTGGCACGCACGTTTGGAGGAGAAATCCCGTGTGTGCCCGGCGCTGCAATAAAGAATACCTGCCTAACAGTATACATCGTACTGTTAGGTTTTTCCTACCAGATCTTCGAATCAGGTCAAAGATGAAGTTTAGAACTCAGAAACTATATGTCTGTGCCTTATCTAGTAGAATTGTCTGCTTTCAAGATGAAGCAAACTGGTCTGAGAAATATGCAGTCATGGGATATTAGAATCCTCCACAGCAAATAATTAAACAAGACAGAATATTTTACAATACTTAACCTAGTGAACAGATTGGTTTCACCTCTGCCTCATACTTGGCATTTTAGCATGCTTTGATAACAAATACTTTAAATTTCTAAAATTAATCAGAAAAGTGAACATTTATTACATTCTGAAGATATAAAACTACAAATAAAATAAATCTTAATAAGTTTTTTATTGAAAAGAAAGCTTCAGTACTAATCTAAATTAATAGTGCAAATGCCAGGGAAAAGCATGTGAAAAGATTTCTACAGAGAAAGTGGAACTTTAGTGTTATCTAAAAAAGTGAAAAACAATCTCTTTATAATGAATCATATGACTTTTAAGACTTTTTTAAGAACATAAAACAGTGCTTTGAAAATACCCGAAGAGTGTGTCCGTTGTATTTAAATGTATGTTTGGAGGGTGCAAACACCCTGACTACTTTAAATACATTAACGCCATGGCCATGATGTGTGTGTGTGTTGAAAGGGTGTATTTATTTTACGCTGAGAGATGATTTTCAGTACTGTAAAGCTATGACAGAGACAAGTGAAATGATTAGTTTTTTAATGTGTGAAATCAAAAGCAACAAAACAACTTGAAAATGAACTGCCCATTCTCAGAAGATAATACCATATACTAAAGGAAATTAGAGTGAATTAGTGAACCAAGGTGTAGGCATAATTTAAACTGATGAATGACCACCTTTATACTTAACAGAGATAGACCAACAATGCGATTTTAATTTGTGTAACAAAATTGATCTGTGATGCAATGATCAGATAGGATTATAGTAATCTAAACTTCAAAATAATTGATTCTTAGGAGTATGGGGAGATTTGTAGGATAGTGTATAACTTGGAGACACACTCTGTGGTTATCAAATGGCAGAGCATAGTCTAGAAGATATATACAATGCCTGATTCCAGTCTCCATTCAAAGTATTCCGTTAAGATTTTTTTGTGCTTGTTTCGAGTTGTGACCATTCCAAGTAGCAGTCTTCCTTGCATATTATACCAGCGATGGTAATGAGAATAAACTGTAAGCTAGACAGAATGATCCAAATGTTCCTAAAGTGTGGGCTGTTAAAAACGTATTCAAGCAGATCAGATGAGTGCTTTCACGCTACAGTGTGACTACTCAAAAGCACCTTATAACTATGACGATATACATTTTCACAGAAATATTTCCACATTGCTCTTTCCATTTCTGAAGTATATTGCATTTCATAAACAAAACAATAGGTGGATCAAATGCTCAAAGTACCCAGAATTTTAATTCAATAAAAGAATAGTTTCTGAAAAAGATACTGAGCTTCTTAATATTGTGCTGTAAGTTTTCAAAAAGTTAAAATGATGAAGGCTTTATAAAGCACTGCTGAAGTTTAAGTTACTGTTCAGTTTAGTGAACACTGCCATATATGCAGACAGTAATGGGTCTATTGTGCATTCATTTTTAGGGAAATGTGATTATCACACAGAACTGAAGTCAACCATCCCAGAATCACATGCAATTACAGTATACAATACAGAATTGTATATGCTGTAATTTTTATATTGTTTTTTGCCAGGGAAGGGGAGAAAGAAGAGATAATGATCAGTCACTAGTGCAATTCCTCGTATACCTGAAGTTATGGTCTACAAGAATAGGTTAAAGTAACTGTCAGGGTGGAGAGCAACACAGAGCAGTGATATGACAGGTATTTGCTCACACTTAAGGAAATGGAGTGGATGAAAGGGGACTTGGACAGAAAAGATGATCTCTCACACGAGTTCATGGAGCACCAGAGTACAGCATGATGGTTATCTACATATTCACACCGACACGCATGTATATACATTCTTATAGACACATACGCAACCTTAGGACAAAAAAAAAAGTTAGAACAATTTCATTAATATCATAGCATAAAAATCTGCATACCTAAATTTAGTGTTTCTTATATCAATATGTAGGCAATGTCAGCCTTATACGGTAGGCCATTAATATGTCCCAAACCTATATAAACATTCCTATACAAAGACATTAAAGTTTTTAAGAGAAAACTGGAACATACAAAAGATATTTGTTTGTTCTGAATGGATATTCTTCCTGTTAAAACAGAAATCTGTTATTTGGTCTTTATCACTAGAATAAATATTTATAGTATCTCTATATCATCTTCTAAATTCTACATATTTTTTATGTTTTCATACAAAAGAAAAGCAGCCAAAGGGATATTTACAATGCTTTTATATTCTTTATACAAATATTAAAAAAAAAAGGCAAAAGTGAAAAATTCTTCAGACTATTCCTAAATAACAAAAACTATTTTCATGTTCCTCTACTGTTAAGTGATAATTATTTTAAGCTAAACTTCTCATACAAAACTGAGTCAAAGCGTATATTACTAAAATGTACTGTGAACGCTTAGATTTGCCTGTTACTTTATCTAATCTAAATCAATAAAAAATGAGCTCCTGAACACTTTATATTATACTTACTACAAAAAAGTTACAGAAGAAATCAATGTTTCAAATGCACTAAGATTTCTTACTGTAGCAAAACAGATTCTTAAACAAAACAAAGCAAGATGGACTGGTTGGATAAAATGCCAGTTAAATTAGACTATTCTTTTAATGATTCCCTTATGGTACTCAGATTAACTATGTCACTATTTCCACATGAAAGTGACACAAGCTGTCTCATCCAGAAACAGAATTTTAAATTGGATTTATTTTTATTTTTTTATCTTGAGGACTGTCAGACATTGGAAGAAGTAGGCCAGAGAGTTTGTTTAGTCTCCTTCTTGGAGTTTTCCAAAACCCAACTGAATGAAGCCCTGAGCATCTTTGTTTGACCTCAAAGCTGGTCCTGCTTTCAGTGGGGGGTTGTATTAGAGACTTCTGAATTATCCTATATGCATTTATAAATGTTTTTTTCATCATTGTTGTTTCATGTACTACAAGCATGTAATTACGGGACCTATAAAGAACATGGATAAAATCAGAAAAGTTTTATGTATTTAGCTCTACAGTGATGGTAGCTTTCCAAAAACAGTACAACATCAGGATAGCATTTCTGTCTGAAACTAAAGACTGAATTAATTTGGTTCATTATTATTCAGTAAATTGAAGCATTCCAAGTAGAACATAAATATTAACAGTAATAGATTATTGAGATTTTGTTTGTTTTCTTGTGTCTTGATGAAAAAGAAATAAAAGATTAAACATACTCTTGATTGCTGCACATCAGTTGCATACCAATACAGTCCTAATAATAAAGGGATGCATATTAACTCCAGTGAGACACAAGGTCTTACATGGCAACAGACTCTGTAGAAAGCATTTATTCTAGATTCCAGTCAGCACAAGTTCAAAGCTTAAATGTATGTTGGTGTTACAGTTTTTAGTACTGATGCACTTAGCACTCATGTACCTTCCCAAACAGTGGATTTTGCAGACCCAAGTGAGGCACACAGGTCTTAACAATGAAATTAAAAAATGGCCTAAGCAATTTGTGACTCGCATTTCACTTAGATTTTGAGTATATATACGTGTGTATATTTATATATACTGTATGAGTTAGATTTTGTTGAAGGGAAAACATGCTTAGTTCATGTAGTTTAAACCAAACCAGGATTCAAGCAGTTTATTGACTTTTTTAATGACACATAAATAACTGGCAGTCTATGAACTATATATTTGGGACCAATATCTGCAATACAAGAAGTAAGCCACAATAATAGGTGCTTATGAATTGTTAATAAATTTCTAATTTGTTCTAAACATCCTTCTGTAACTAATTACCTAGAAGTTCCAATCAGATACAGAGTTACGTGAGCACAGATATGCTCTCACGGGATGCCTTTGCCTTTAAAAAGAAAGGACTCCATAACTTTAAAAAGAGCAAATTCAGTTTCCAGAAGCAGATATTTGATTCTTGGAATATCTTACAAACATGCTTTACAATTTAAGAGTTAGATGTCAGCTGAATGAGATTTTTCAAGGGTACAAATGATTGCATTCACAAGGTTCTCAAGGCCTTAATTATGACAGACACCTTGCTCTGACTAAGCAATGTGTCAGTATACTTCACCATGAATCTAGGTGAACAACTGTAATGTGAATATTGATTGTTAGCATGCTTTATTCTTTCCACGAGAATAATCTCCTGTTCAGAGTTCAAATTCAGCCACAAACACATCAGTACTGGAATAATTTGGGAGTGATTCTGTTGCCAAACCCAAGCATGAGGAAACATTTTAAATGTCTTATTGTATCTGAAATATCTGCATGGGGCTGGCAGGTATGACCTGTATATCGGAGATGTACGTCCTTCTTCAGCAGCAGCTGAAGGTCAGGAGACACCTAAGATGGCATTATACATTTATCTTGCTATTACATAGTAACAGTATGCATATTACGTAGCTGCATTACATCCATTCTTTTATTTTAAAGCCCGTGATGCCTAATTAAGTAACTAAATGACATTAAATTCTGACTAGGGTCAGAAACCCACACTTTCATAGAAATCAGTATTCAAACAGTATGGGTTTGTAGTCTCACTGCTAACTTGGACAACATTCTCTTAGGAGTAATCAAAGTAATTGCACACCTTTGTTCCTTTGGGATTATTTTCAAGGGAGATAAAGCATTAATTTATGGTCAAAATTGCCCAGTGTTTCAAATAAAACTAGAATAAGAGCAATTTAGGTTGGCCTACCTAATCAGAAAATTATCTATTACCACCATTGTTTTTAATCCCCAAACTTGCTGAAACTTTAGATTTTGCTGAAAATCGTGTATAATTATTTCTTCATATTTACAGTATCTTCCTGTATGAATAATGACCCCCAAAATTACCAAATTAAGTTAATAGAAGAGATTTGAGTAAATTATTTCACTTGTGTGAGAGTATAATTGGACTGCTGTTTACTGAATGATCATGAAGAAAATAACAGAAAATTTGCCTTCTAAATGCAGATTTCTCTGTTTTTATTCTGTTGTGCCAAAATATTACAACTGCTTCAATTTTTATCTCTACGAGTCCTAACAACGTGCCCCATTGCAGAAGAGATACCAAAATGAAACTATTTTCTTCATTGACCCTATGACAATAAAAATTATGGCTGATACGCAGTTTCTTTGGTAAAGAACCCATTACAGAATTCCTGTATTATCTCTAAATGAATTTTTTAAGCCCCCCCTCATCTCATTTTGTTTCACTTTCAGGGATCATATACCAGTATAAGTATTCCCATTTGTTATATTATATTATGACTAAAACTGCTGTTTGCTATTGATTTTATTCATAGTTTCTGCAAGCAACAGCAACCCTACTTCAAAAAAGTATATACATTTTTAATGGAATTAAAAAAAAACACAAATCCAATGTTTAAATCTATTTCAAGATACTTTTGCTCATCTTTTGATATTTAAAGGTCAAGCACGAAATATAATTCAGTACAGCCTGTATACACGGAGAACACTTTCAATTTCTGCAAAGTCTCAGTAAAAGAAATAGTAATTAAATTAAAGTGAGAAGAGTCAATAGAAAATATTGAAGAGCCTGAGGAGACAAAACTTCAAAGAAGAACAAGCAGTTCAAAAGAAAAGAAATGGACTTAATAAAGAATTCCTAAGAATGAAGTATTAGGAGGAATATTCAATCCTTTTTAGTTATAGGATGTACCATAACAACAGAAAACAAAACCAGAATCAGATGCATAAAAACAAATGCTTCTTTTAGAGTTTCTGTTCTATCAGAGTTTACTAATATGAAAGGCCCTTCAAACATACATTTTTGCTTATTCCAGTCAGATGTTAAGGAAAGCAAATACTCCCTGAATTTATTTTTAATCATTTATTACACTGATGAAGATCATAAAGTCACAGTCTAGTCTAAGCCTCACAATAAACAGAGTTTGGTTTGTTGTTTTTTTTTTTTCTAAGTATGATGAAAAATATGTGCTAGGTAACAGTCATAAACTGGCATCCTGTGGTAATTTTTCCTTGGACTATCATATATATATTTCCTGAAGAGGGTGTTCCACTGTTTACGCAGCTTTGGTGATGAGATTATTAAGACACTGTATAACGCAAGGAGGGTAACGTTGATAGCTCACAGATTGCCCAAAAGACTTTACAAATTTCTTTGCCTTTGGGTCATGAATGTCTCCACTACTTTCTAATATTCATCGTTTACTGTAAAGTACTTCTGCTCCTTTCAAGTGGCCCACGCAATTCTGTTGAAACATTCCCTGTGGAGAATGTGCTGAGAAATGAGGGCTGCAATACTTCAGTTTACATCTATCGAACGTTATCTGACAAATGTCTTCCAATTTACCAATTACTAGAAGCTACACTTTACATGAACCAAGATAAGGTAAAATGCATGTTAAAATGTTAACTTACTATTGGTGAAACAAACAGTATTGTCAGAAGTGTTTCTGAAAGAAATATGTAAAATTAAAGGAAATCATGCCTGTTCTTTTTGCCAAATCTTATACTAAGCCAAATCTCCTTTCCAATAATCTCATGACTTGCCTTAGATGCTCTGCTTACTCACTTTATCAGACATTCTGTCTTTGTGCAGATCCTGGTTTAGATTATACGATTCAAGGACAACGTCCTGATTCAACACACAATCTTACAAACAGTTTCTTTCAGGGACAATACAGGTATTCTTTTCTAATCCAAGTCTCCTCTTCCTCCCTCTCAAAAGAGATTTATTTACCTTTAATTTGTCTAGGACAGTCCTGATAGTCTTCAAACCAAAGTCTGAACATGCAGCACTCCAGGTCTGGCCTCGCCAAGGCTGAGCAGACAGGAAGTATCACACCCTTGACCAGCTGGCGACACTCTGCCTAACACAGCCCAGCATGCTGTTGCTTTCCTTTCCATGAGGGTGCTTTGCTGGCTTATGGTCAACTTGTTTCCCACCAGGACCCCAAGGTCCTAATCTGCAAAGCTGTTTTCCAGTTGTTTGATCCCTGGTATGCGTTAGTAGCATTAAACAGCAGTATCAAAAGACTCAATTTCTGTTGTTTTTCAATAGGAAAATGAGAATGCTTATAGTAACTATTGGGTCATAGAAGTCTGTGCTATCAGTATACTGTTTCTACCTGAAAATATTAGATACCTTAAAAAACACTGGTTTTCTTTAGGAATTTCTCTTCCTTTCACTTTGAAAAAAATGTAAGTGACAGTTTCTGACAAAGATCCTCTTGCCTGCCACCCCCAAAAATGTGTCCAAAAAAGGGCAACAAATATGTTGAAAAGACTAGTAGGCATGACTTATGAGGAGCAGCTGAGGATATTAGGTTTGCTCAGCACAGAGAAGAGAAGACTGAGGGGTGAACTCATTGCTGTTTACAGTTTCCTCACAAGGGGGAGCAGAGGGAGGTGCTGACCTCTTCTTTCTGCATCCAGTGATAGGATATGAGGGAATGGCTGAAAGCTGCTTCAGGGGAAATTCAGGCTGGATTTTAGGAAAAAAGTTCTTCACTGAAAGGGTGGTCAAGCACTGGAAAGCTCCTCAAGGAAGTGGTCAAGGCCTCAAGTCTGTCAGTGTTCAAGAAGCATTCGGACAACACTCTTAGATATATGGCTTAGCTTTTAAGTTACCCTGTTCGGAGTCAGGAGTTAGAGTCTATACTTGTAGTTCTTTTTCAGTTGAGAATATCCTATGATTCTATGATGCCAGTTCTATTTACGGAAGCGAAGTTTTTTTCTTTTTTCCCTGTTTCAGTGATGTACTTAATAAACAGTGATTTTAATGTATCCTCTCGAAGTGAAGACTAAAGTCTCACCAAAGTATCCCACCTGCCTAAATGAACCCCATTTTGCTTAAACACTTAGAAAAGATATGTGGTTTTTTTGGAGGAGGGATGAAAAATTACCAAAGAAGAACACAGCAATGAGATTTAGGAATAAACTTTTGACCTGACATTTACAGGGAGAAGATTCCTGAATCCAAGCTATAATGTAATTGTTGCTAGCTTTAGTAATTTTGCTTTGTTTTTTTGATCTGATGGATACAACCATTGACGTTAACATACTTCAGTGATGTTGCCCTCTGTTGACAAAACTTTCTAACTAGGTCTAATTATCTATTATTTTTATGTGAACTTCAAATTTATTGATTTAATTTTAACTTTGAGCTCAATTTTTTTACTGCACTGTTCCACCAGTAATCTACATAGTGAAAGGTTATAAATTGCCTTAAGTATATATCTGCTTAAGAGAATATTTGCTTACATGTAATTTGTAATTATATCTGTAAGTACTACTTCCTTTGTCATATTGCAATATGGGTCATTAAGTGTGATAGAGCAAATAATTTGAAAGTACTTATCAGTGCTTAACACTTAAGTCTTTCATAAAACAAGTTGCTTTACATTCCTTATGAACTACTTTGGACAACCATTCTCACCAGAAAGCAGTATGTACTTACTTTCATTATAACGTCGTTTTCAAGCTACTGAAACTTCACTATTTTTTGAGCTGTGAATTCGTAATCTATTTCTTGTCCTAGTCATCCACATAGCTCATTTGCCAAAAAATGTTGTAAAGAATTATGATAAAAATTACCTTCTTGAAATGATAAAGACTTTTTTCTTTAAAAGGTATTAACCTACTTGTACTTTAGAACAATATGTCTATCAACGTCAGTGATGGAAGGTCATAGTATGACCTGTTCATACAATGGCACACCGATGGGGAAAACATGTCCTTATTTCATTCAGTGCTACAGATAAACTTACTGAATATTTTGAATGTATTAACTCTTTCCATCCTTTTAATCAAGAAAACAGCAAGAATATCTTACAAGGCACTTGTAAATTTAAGTCGAGCCTCCAACTGTCCTACCATGTGGCTGCTTCTTTTTAAATTAAAATGTTTTTCTCTCTTTACCTGTAAATTTTTATTTCCTCATGGATAAATTATGAAGTTAAACTTTTAAAATCACAATAAGATAGCATAGCTGTGTTTGTATTTGAAGAATAAATACACTCCAGTTTGTAGCATTTACTTTACAGCAGCAGTCCTAACATTGGTGTTATCACTACACTAGCTTGCACAGCATGTGATTAATAAGGAAATTTATTTTGAGACAGCAATCGCCTCAGTGTTTATCTTTTAACAGAGTGATGAACTCACATGTACACACAGTAACAAACGGCAGCAAACTACAGTTTAAAATCCCATCTGAAATCCAAAACCCAAAAAAGAAAAATCTCAGACATTTATTTTTAAATTACACTAAGGACTAAAATCTTTCACTGTCCATGATGCAAATGTAAAACATTAGTGTAATAGTAAAGTTAATACAAATAGCTTCATTACACAAATGATCGTGATCAATAGGAAAATACAACTTTATATGAGATTCTTAAAGATTTTAAGTTTTGTGTAGTTATGATCTCCTCCTCTCCCAAGCAAACATTACTGAAGTTTGTTCAGCAGTGGCTAAGCGAAGACATTTGATTATACTGAGGTCCATAAAGAAATAACCTGTATACTTGGTTCCCAAACCTAAAAAGCAAAATGTTACCACTTCTTAATAACAAATAACGCAGAGAGAAATACCTTGAAAGAGGGTCCAGAATCCGAGATGGCTCCATTCTATGAAAGTCTCCTAGTACTGATCTACAGAATAATATTCTTGTGGATTCTCTATAGCCAGCTCCCCTCTCCCTTCATTCTTGTGTGAAAAGCAGAAGGAATTCAGTAAAAGCATTTCTCCAGTGCCAGAAAAACATCTAATGTACTAACTACTTCAATGCAGATGATTTGCATAAAGATCACAGAAAACAAGATATGATGTTTATTAATTTTGTATTATTTTGTATGTATATTATTTATATTTATTTCGATATTTAAAAAAAGTATAAGGAAATTAGAAACATTAATATCATTTTTTTAAAAAAAAGAATGGTGGTTATTTTCTAAAAATATACAATTTATTGGAAAGTACAGAAATCTTTTACTTTAAGCCCTGAAGATTGCAGTGGATCTTTTCCTTTCCTGCAGATGAGATTCTAATTTACAGAACTGAAAAGAAGGTATACACTTTTTTGCACCACTTTCTTTCTCTCCTACTTTGATGTTGCTGTCACTTTCCTTCTCAAATGTGTTCACATCCGTCACAAGATGAGTGCAACACTACAGAAGACCACTTCTATTGTGTCTACTGTTATTTTATATTCAACGTTCTGCCACTGGTCACTCCTAAAATTAGTGAGTTATTAACATTCTAGCTCTGTGTTTCGAGAACTTTTCTTTGTGCCTTGAATCCCCTGAAAACCAGTTAAATGACCACATGTGAACTACTGCGCACAGCACTAAGACAATTATAATGATAAATTACGCTTGTAAACGTGTATATTTCTTCAGTAATCAATGTCTGCATTTCAAAATAGTGACATTTCATCTTTCCTGTATAATGGATTTAATGTAGTGCTGCCACAGCAGCTTCTCTGATGAGTACCAGCCAGTCAGGATTCTTCAGAGAGTCTCAGTGCTAAACATCATATGAGAGATTCTAAGTAATTTTTCTGCTACAAAAAAGAGAAGCTGATACTACGGGGAAACAATCAAGTTAAGCATTATCAAAGCTATTATTTTTAAATGATTATTTTAAATAGCCATGAGAAAGGAAATAATATAAAATTGTAATACGTGGAAGGTGGAAGAGGCCTCATTTAAGCTGTCTTATACATGCATGCATAATTACACATTAGACTTAGCTCACTCGAGCACAGAATAAGTTTAGATTCAATGAGCTGGAACATCCTGATTCAGGCAATGTTTGAGTAAGTAGTTTTCCTTTCAGAGCACAATAATGATGTTTTTCAGTTCTGACAGAACAGTGGAAGAATTCTTACTATACTGATATTTGTTCAGTTCTCCAGCTTCCAGTCCATAATTTAATTTAAAAAGTGTCAGATAAACTGCATTGATGAGTGGATTCAATTGCTTGGTAATTATAGACATATGCAGACTGATAGCATGAAAACTACAGGAGTCCAAAAAAAGGCAGATGAAAAAGATAACTCAGTTAGTGACCATGTCATTCAAAGAAAAAGAGCAAAGATAAGGCAAAGAACAGTAGAGGATCTAGGATAGAAATGCATGCCATGATGTGAAGCCATTTTTTCTCAAATAAATTTAAGTGTTTGCTTAGACTTTGGCTGCTGATACCATAAAGCAGTTCACATGGGAATATCTCCAAACTATTACAGACCTCTGTCGACTGAAGTCTGCTACAGTGCAAGCAGAAGTTTCTGCTAACATGCATCACAACATCAAGACTGGGACTTAATTTAGAGAATTCTACTTCTGGGAAGGCCTCAAGAAGACACCAACCAAAATAATGAAGACGCAAACCAAAATAATGAACACTAGAAGAAAATGATGACTGTATTCTGCCCCAGCAGATACAGGTCTATAATCAAGTCCACGTTAGACTCAGAAGTTAGAGAAATCATACTTCAGGTCTGTTTCACACTCTCCAAAAAACAGTGCTGCCTGTACCTTGTCAAGGTATTTCTGCACCAATTAACTTCTTTCATTAAATTAAAACACCAAAGGGGACAACTTGGCTGATATAAATGTAAGAACCAGAGTAGTCTTTTCCCAGTGATTTATCTAGTACAATTAGAGTAAGCTGTTTGTGCCATAGCAAGCTCAAGCAAAGAGCCATTACAAAAACTACAGCTCTGAAGTTTTCCATTTGCCTAGTAGGCTTGCTGTTCCAAGAAAACTTAAAAGAAATCTGAGGTATTTATTGTGGGAATCATAGAAAAAATGGAATGTGTAATTATGTAATGCAGTAAGAAACACGAAGACTGAGAGGAAAATATTAAAGAATTATGAATATAAAGTAACATTACAGAACAGTACTAAGAAAAGATATTATTGTAGGTTAAATATAATGGAAATTATAATCATGTCATAGCTAGCACGCTAAGAAAAGCAGGTCATATATTTCAAAGGGCTCAAGACATTTAACAAGTCGGTTGATAACAAGTGTTTTGTAATAAGGAAAAAGACCAAATGTGTCTGAAATTTCTGATTTTACTATCTCATTTGAAGGTTCATATTTTTAATATAACATCAGAAATTTCTTTGATGTTGAAAAGAGCTTGGTGAATTAAATAGAACAACATAAACTTTGTATTTTGCATACATACATTTTATAAGTACTGAATACTAAATCCATTTATACAAAAAATATTAAAAATCCATGAGATGCCTGAAATTTTGCTGCTAATGTTTAGCATCAAGGCTGTCTAGGCAACTACCTAGAGCAGCTTCAATACCTCTAGACTATCTCAGTGGTGTGACATTCTGAGCTTCTGCCTTCTACTTCCATCACCTATGTCTTCATACTCTCCTTGAAAGACATTCCCCTTTCAATGGAATCAATATGGAGTAGTGTTGCAGCAGCAGAGACCTTTGTGTTTCAGTTATTATTCTATTTAATGTTCACTGTGAAGTACTTCACTGAAGCAAGATCAGGTGTATCACAGTGGAACAGGTAAATAAATAAGTGCTCTAAAAATGGAGAGAAAAAGCTTAGAACTCTAGTGTTTGTGTTCCTTTTTGTTCTTCGTTCGCATCCTCTTCCTACATCCACAACTCTTAGCCTTCAATAAACACAAGTTTGAACCTACAGTTGCATTTTGGGTTTGATTTTATTGCCCATATATAATTATTTGCTACTAGTTTATGTTTCACAGTAATTGGTACTAACCTGCTTTACCTGGCACCATTTGCTGGTCCAGAAAAAATCTGTAGCCTGTGTTTTATCTACTTTAAGTAAATGTTTGAACCACCCTTGGATACATCAAATGATATTAGGTAGATATATTTAGACAGTTGAACAGTTTATGGATGAGAAAGAGAAGACTATGAAATGGATAACATAGCAAAAGCAAGAAGTAGCTTGTTCCTTGGCAGTCTCTATTTCTGCAGCAAAACACTGGGCAGAGAGAGCAGGAAGAAACAAAAAGAGTCAGAGACTCAAAAGAGAGTCAAAAAGGTCACCAGACATAATCATTGAAACTTTTGGTGAATTTTGTCCCACTGTAAATTATAGTTAACTTTTAGCTGGGCAGTTTTGCTGACTGCATATTCACACTTTGAGCTGCCATAACTGTCAGGGGCAAGACTGTATTATACGATATTCTAAGGTCCTTTACTCTTGAGAAATTGCACAAGATCCAGCTGAGGAAAATAAGCAAAAAGTCTCATCAGTCATTCTCCTACACCATCAAAATTAGATATCTGCCTCAACGCCAAATGGATCCTATGTTTCTATTACACTTATAGCTGTTCTGTCACATGTCAAGGATACAAATATCCTCACTTCTGGATTGTGTGTTGCTATTTCTTAAGTTATCTGTCTATACCTGAACTGCAAGGTCAGAACTCCAGTGACAGGTAAAAATGTTTATGTGTCATAGTAATTAAACTTTTCAGCTGAATTGCCATTAGTTTTGTATGACATCATAGTCCTTTCATCACTATTCATTTGCATTTTACACTTCTGGCGAGATAAAGCAATCTCAAATCTAAAGCTAACAGCAATGAGATGAAGTGAATCTACACTATGATTTCTTACATCGCTTCCAGTCATGTGGTATTTTCTGACTCTGCCTAAGCTTTACAGGAGTCAACACTGTTACATGATCTTGTTTCTCTTCCTTTCAAGAACGAAAGCAAAGGTCTTGAAAGGAAATGGACAAAAATAACTAAGTTTAAGGGATCCATTCATACTGCTTCTAATTATCTGTGTTATGATAGCCTTGAGTCTCATGATATCTATGCCAGACACTACAAACTTATAATTGGCTATGAAGCTGCTATTGGAACTGAATTTTGAATGTCCTGACCAGAGAACTATTCTGTAAAAAAATGTGCTACTTCATTTACTTCACTTATTTCATACAGATCACCAAGGCCTCACTTCAACAGAGATAGAAACATGTAGGTACCTCTCAAACTGGATATTCTAGCTATGACTGCTGTCTAAAACTCTTCAGTGCTGATGGAAGGAATAGAACAGTAATAATTTTAAAACAGACAACCGGATTTTAGCTCTTCCATGGAACTATGGAAGTGGTTAAAACTTACACTTCTCCAACTTTCTACATATTCCATTGCCCTCTAAGCCACTATTTGGGAGTGCAAGTTGATATGACAAGTAAATAGTTGAAATTAAATATTAAAAAAAAAATAAAAAACATGTTTTAATTTAAAAAAACCTATATCTGCCTGTCAGCAACAAAAACCTTTTACAAGTCTTACACCTTTCCGTCTAACAAGGAATTTATTGTCTCCTCTGGCACTAATTGCTGAGTCTTATAGCATGTAAAAATCCCTGATCTGTGCTGTAATTATCTGATATTTCGTATCCCGCACTACAGGAATATATTTTAATGTGTGAAGCCCTTCTTTAAATTGAAAATCTTTATTTCCCTCAACAGCAGCTATTCTTCATCTTTCCATTTTCACAGAAATGGAATACTGTTTACTTCTTTGCTAGGTTACCAAACAACCAAACAATACTGCTGTTCACATCAGAGAAAATTTCATTTTCTATGTTTGCCTTTGGCAGCTCAAACTTCCATTCCTCTTTTGTTCTCATGCTCCATGATACTGATTATCTTGCACCATAACACTTTTAATATAATGACCCAGAAATTATATAGTTTTGACTTGTCATTAAATGCTGAATATAATTTTCTGAAGCCAGCAAAAAAATATTACATTTTGACAAGCTTCAAAAATCTTAGCCGGACAGCCATGTTTGGAGTTGTATTAACACAAAACTCCATATGTAAGTACGGAAGCATACATTTCATGACATTATACCCCTTTCGTCTAGGGAAGAAGAAATTAAATTAATCTCCAGCATTTTCATTTTATTCTCACTTGAAATAATATTTTATTTAGTTTAGTAAAAGTAACAAAAAAAAGTGTCTTCCATATGTGTTTAGTGCTTTTGATATTACTTAAAAAACAAAATGTAGATGAAAACAGATCAATAATAACTCCTAGACAAGTTGTCTTGTTTAGCCAGAAGACTGCTGAATTCTGTACTAGCCTCCATTTGCCCATTTATTTTTTCATAGTAAAACATTTTAATATTGAGGCAGTAGCAGACAAAAGCAGAATTCTAATATTTCAGAATTATACCACTTGTGGGAGACAGCTCAAAAGGTCTATTTGGTAACCTTGCTTTCGTGGGTATGACATTTATAGGAGTTTCTATAAAGAAATGCACATTATCAGTTCTATGTTTTAGTAGCAAAATCTCAAGACTGTTTCCAAAAATGGATTACTTCCATTATATCTTTTTAAATGAAACTCATTTTACTAGGTATATTTAAATATTCTTTTTGATTCAGGCAATATTGCTTTCAGAAGCAACTAAATCATTCACATTCTCACCATTTCTAATTTGCAAGTCCGAAAAAATCTCACTGTGAGAGAGGAATTCTCAGATTTTATGCCCTATTTGGTAACATGTGGAAAATCAGATGCAGTGAGGAAATGGACAGAATTGTTTCCAAATATTTGATACAAATCAAAAACCCCTCAAGCCTGAATTTGTTTGGCATGACAAACAATAGTAGCATAACATTGCCAAGACCCTGCTGTCTATTCCCCTGTGTGCTTAATTATTTTTGGTTGTTGATTGCTGTGGGATTTTTTTTTTAGCTTGTTTGTTTGTTTCTAGAGCAAATTCACCAAAACAACTGCTTAAGCTGTCAGTTCATTTTACAGAAAGCTGTGGATTTCGAATACTTAAGTCATATTAGACAATAAATATCAGTAATGTCCAATTTATCAATTTCAAGTGTTATTTTCTTAATCCGTGTGAAAATGTCATTAGAAAGGGAAAAAGCACAAAATGTATGATCATTTTTCTCCTGGAGTTTTCCAGTGTGGAGGTGGAGCCTCAGATACTTAGGCATCCATGAATTCTGTTCAGCTGGACTGCAGTTTTGGCTTCCCTTCAGGACCTGTTGTCAGATGGACTACTAGAAATGGCCATAGAAGAAAATAATTTGTTATTAAGTAAACAGAACTTAATACTTGGGACAAACAATTCAGATTAGACTACAATGGCACATACCTTCGTAGTTCTTGTGAGTCTTTGTAACAGAAAAGTCAGACTCTGAACATCTCCATTTTAATTCTACTGACACCTTATTTCTTTGTGAATACAAACCCACTTTCAGCACTGGTTCACCTTAGTCTCTTTTTTCACATCCTGCACAGTCTAAACAACAGTTGGTCCTTGCTACTGTAGTTGCTTCATTTGCTATTTTGGCCTCTTATGAATGTTAATTTCACCTGGAAAAATAAAATGTCTAAGGCTTAGGTTGACACTGTTACTCAGGTTGACACTATAAGCATAGGATTTCCTCTTTGATCTTCAGAGTAGGCTTTGGAATTAGGAGCATCTTTTCTGCATAGAGACACTTTTTCTGTTATGATAGTCTTGATGTTGATATCTACAATGACAGGCACTGAAGAGAAGGCACAAAGGCTGGGTTGCAATGACTTCTAAAGTAACAGCAATACGTCTGACAACCAAGTGGCCAACAAACTTTACAGTGGAAGCATGAAGCTAGGTGAGGTTCTCAAAATACCCACTGCTCAGGAAAATTTTGAAAGGACCCAGAAAGAAAGCACTACTCGAAGATCTCTAACTCTTGCGTTATGGGGAACCTTCCGGACCTGGTGCCAGCCATCCCAAATGAGAATGATGAGTTAGATTCAGTACTGCTTGTTTATCTCCCTTCATATTAAATGGGGAGAAAATCAGACTGTGCTGTAGGTGCTACTGTGGCCAGTAATGGAATGTGCATGACGCAGGAGGAATTATGTTCAACATTCAACAAAGGGTATCATCCCACTTCACTGAATGTCACATGGAAGAAAACATTGATTTTCATAAACATCAGATTCTTTCCTGCCTGTGTTTGGCCACCTCCTTCATTCCATGTGAAGAGGCTTGAGGCAAGCCTCCAGGGTCTGATCTATGTCAGAGCATTAGCAACACCAAAAGCTTATGCAAATAGTGGCAAAGGCTGGTTTAGTAGCTCTGGTAGGACCGAGACCTTATACAGAATTTGCTCTGTGGTCATGGTAAATATGAAGCAGCCAAGCTGAAGCAGATTTAGAAAAAAAACAAACAAAACAAAACAAAGAAGTTCTGGATAATTCTTACAAGCCAGTGTGTTTCTGCTAAAATGTAGCATGCACCTGTCCCTCCAAAAACATTTCAAGATTGTGTTTTAATATTTGTGAATTTATAAGATTTAGTTATTCCAAACAGTTTTCAAAATATTGGTCTCCTAGTGAGATGCTTAAATCTCTTAAAGTTTTAATTATTTTCTTTTAGCAGGAGAAAAAAATAAAAGGCCACCACTTATTTTATGTAAAACATCACAGAATATTTCTCTTTAAATCTAAGTACAATTCTTGTAGTTTCTGGAAATCAAAGATTTCCTGCTGCTTATAAAATGAGAATGTAGCAATCAGCTACATTCATTACTCTCAGTCGTCTCTCTTAGACTTGTCTTTATGCTGTGCACAACATTCTAATTTTATCAACAGAAACATAAGTATGTTGGCAACGTGTTCTGTAGTAAGCAGTTCTGCGTATGCATTTAACGTTGTGGCCTGTGAAACCCAAATTTCATTGTTTAGTGGACAGTAAACAGGAAATCATAATCTCTATGATGAATACATGGTAATCTGATTTAAATAATTTACCTTGCAAATAAGATTATTAGGTGACACTACCACACTGTGTTTTTGAAACTATTTAGAAATGACATAATGTTGACATAAAAATATTTTGTCTAATATAAAGGTCTTTTAAATTTATTAATTCTTTTTCAGATTTTTTATATGGACTATTTTTTTTTAAAGGTTTGCTAGCTATGGCAGCTGTGTATGGGTATTTGCATGTGTATGTGTACGTGTACAAAAATAGCACCAGTTTGTGGAGCTATTTAATCTTGTAAGTGGAAGTAATTACAGATGGATACTGAAAATTATTATATAAAAGTCGAAGTTCTGTTAAGTCTTCAGCTAGTAGCTGAAGCGGTACAAATAGGAAGCTGATAAAAAAGTGGCTGAAACAAAAATAAGCTGATTTATTTAAATTATTATCTCTTCAAGCTGATTTTTGACATTACTGCACAAACTTGTAAGTTCAAAGCGTTTCATGATACAGCCACTGAAATAAATGTTGTGCTGAAACAGTTGTCATCGAGACCAGTACTTTTGTAGCTATTAGAAATGTATTAATTTATAAAATATTAGATCCACAATTGTACAAAACTGCAGAAACTCCCTGAAAAAGGCACTTACATGAAAGCTATTCATATTATGAGTAACGACATATTGCTTTGTTTTTCTCTCTTCATATATAAAGAGCCCATAGAAGGCTTGTTTCATTTTGATGGGAGATTGTCTCCCTGCAAACAGTGTTCTTTCTGAAAAACACAGAAGAACAGGGATGCAAACTACAGTTATGTGGACCAGGTTCATAATCCTTCCAGCTGCTTTATCTATAAACGACTGCCTTATATACTTCGCAATCTTGAAGCCATCTACGCTTAACACTAGCTACGGTCCTCCTTCCTGTGTAATGTAAGATCTGCTACATGTTACAGTGACAGCATTTTTATCTTATTTCAGTTTTCTTTGGGTGCAATTGGAGCAGGAAAGGCAAATGCTTACAACCTAAAGTAAGTGAACAAAGGCTGAACACCTCTTTCAGTGGATGCCAATCTATGGCAAGTGGAAGTGAATAATAAGTTGTAATTTGTACCTATAGCATGACTACATTTTAGTCCTTAACAGCCTTTTGAAATTACTTGGACTTCAAACAAAAATTCACTGTTGAAAAATGTTTTCAATTCACCAAATCTATCGTGCAAATTTAATTCTAATAAGCAACCCT
>Ga0181612_145908_pt1 | contig 19272 bp, 11 predicted proteins | sample HoacroProtozoa21_FD_119630 | JGI IMG/M metagenome (GOLD analysis project Ga0181612, IMG submission 119630) | Hoatzin crop microbial communities from Cojedes, Venezuel. Combined Assembly of Gp0051906, Gp0051904, Gp0051908 | reverse complement strand
TGCCGGGCCCTGCGCTGCCCCGGCGGAGCGGGGGGGCCCGGGCTCCCTCCCGCAGGGCTGAGGTCCGTTTGCGGGTCCGGGCGCAGGAAAAGGCGACGCAGAGCCCGCTTGGCACCGCGCCGTTGCTAGGAGGGGAGCGGCGGGAGGTGCCCGTCGAGCTGAGTCCTAAATCAAATCATGGCTGGGGAGGCGACAGGCAAACTGAATGACAGTCACAGAATCACAGAATGTTGGGGGTGGGAAGGGACCTCTGTGGGTCATCTAGTCCAACCGCCCCAATCTGCAAGCCGTGGTGGTGTGGGTGGCCCCCCCTGTGTCCCCAGCGGTGAGGTCAGTGTCACCCGCGGAAGGCTGCGGTGGCATCCAGCGCAACCCGTCAACACTATGTGATTACGGGGTTTGGAGGTGGAAAGCCCTGGCGTGGGGCTCACCGGGGCCGGCTGTGGGCGAAACAAGCCCGCCTTGAAACCAGGAACCGGCGAGAAAAGCGCTGAAGGTGAAATGACTGATCCAATGAGCGCACCTGCTACGAGGAGTAAGCAGGACTCCGGTGGCAGCCACGCAGGGACCGGCAGGACACGCGTTCGGAGGTCGGCTGCGTGGGGTGTGAGGGCTGGTCCCCGGTTTACCTGCCGCCGCCAAGCGTACAGCTCCTGGCTGGGGGTGCCGTGCTCGGCCGTGGCCTTTTGGAACGGTACGCGCTGGATCGCCAGGTGTGAAACTCATTGGTGTGAGTTGGGAGCTGTGCTGTCGTACCTTTGATAGGTGCTTTTTAAAATGATTGTAGGAATCTTACATTTGAAATTTTTCCAAATTTCACCACGTTCTCAGTCCACTGTGGCCAAAAGATGGTGGAGCTACTTCTGAGTCATGTGATTTTCACTACATTTTTTTGTTTGTTAGGAATTAACTTTCACACTTCTAGCATTAAAACAAGATATCCCAAAGGCCATTTAATTAATCAAGTTTTCCAACACGAATATGAGGCCTGTTATCATTGAGCTTTAGCAGTTGTGGGTTCTGCTTCTGTGTTATAAAAAACCTGAGCAGTAAGGAAGAGAGATGCACGACCAGTCTGTTTCCTAAGAAACTGGTTTCGTTAGTCTAAATTCCTGGACCTTCTGCAAAGCAGAAATAAGGTGTCAGAGAAAGAATCAGTAGAAGAAGTTGGAAATGAATCCTCCTGCCTCACCTGGATTAATAGTGCAGGATTTTGTAGCCAGTACCATAGTGTCAAATTAGTGCTGATCCCACCTGGAGGGAGCCTTCACTCCGTGTATCTGCAGAGACATCTGCCCAATGAACTTGTTCCCGGTGACCTGGCACTACGACTGCATTAGTGAAAAAGCAACGTCCTCCTGAAATAGAGACAATGAGGCCAGACCTTTCGAAGGCAGCAATCTGGAAGATTTTAAAAGTCCTGCTTTGTCATGGCGATGTCAAGCCACACATTGTTTTGTATCTCAGGTGTTTGCTGATGTGTATTTACCAAGGGATCAGATGAGAAGGGAGGTGGGGAAAGTGGCTGTAATTAATGGCTGCTGGCGCATTGTTTGTTGCTCTGCTGTGTGACACAATGCATTTTTTTTTTTTACAAATAATTTTTTTTTTTTTCCCCACTCTTGTTTTTATTCCCCCTGTGCCTGTTGAAGTGCGGCTCACGGTATGCCCTGCCTTGCTGGGTTTAGTGCAGGTAATTTCATCATGGTCTAAGAGGGAATGTGATGCTACATTATCACATAAATCCCTGTGATAAATATATTGTAGAAGAAATTACAGTAAGCAACATAAACCCAATGTTGTCATTGCCCTGTATGTTACAAAATGTGTATCTAGCATTTATTTTAGATTTTATCTGGTCATATAGAATAAAAAAAAAAAAATCACTGGTTTATGTTAAATCCAGTTGTTCATTCCAGAGCTTTTAGTAATCAATGTTTATTTTTGCTTTAGTTAAACCTATCCCCAGGGACTTCAGGATAAAATGAAAAGTAAAGTCTTTGGGAGAGGATGACCACTCGGGATCTGTAACACATTTGAAGTGTACTTGTGTAATTTGGGGTGCTCCTTCCTCTAGCAAAATCCAGGTGCAACTACCAGAGAAATCGGAGAAATGAGCAGTGTAATTCCATGAGTGAAAACTGATATTTTTTTTGTCTCTATTAATTTTATTTTTTAATCTATTAAATTAATGTATTTTAAATGATCTGTAGTTTTCCAATTGTTCTGAGCAGGATGAGGAAGAGACTCTTATAATTCCAGGGGGCTGTTTTTAGCAAGGGTATTGAAATAAGCTTGTGAGTGGTTTCCTTTAGAACTTTATAGGTCACCACCCTTCCTCTTGGAAATCGAAAACGTAACTTTTCCTTAACCTGTTGAACAATGGCTGCAGTGCAGTGGTATCCTACAGCTTACTGCAGTAATTAAATTGTAACTGACGTGAAGGAAAAAGATTTAACCTCCTGTGTCTGTATGCATAACATATAGGATATATACATGCTGTCCATTTTTCCTCTAGCATTAGTAGTAAGAAGCTTTGGGAAGTAGGTTTGAAAAGGATTGGCATGTGTTTTGCTGGAGTTGCATCTAATGTAAATGAGATTTCATTTTACATCCAGTGGTGACTTGGACTAGTTACGCTGTGTTACATTTCTGTAGGATAAGGGAGATTTCCCCTGTGACAGTGAGACTCTGCCAAAGGACACTGCTAGCTTATTTGCCACTCCTGGCTTGTGTGTCATGAGTTTCTCTTTATGAATATATATGTTTGTACAAGAATTAAAGCCTCTTCATATTAGAGCATGCAGGATATGAATTAAATATTGATATTCACTGTAACTTTCCAGTAAAATTACGGTAAATTTCCTGTCAAAAGAATATGGTCTTTTTGACCTGCAAAATACCGAAGCTTGACCACCATTGCCACTGGAGCACCTTGGGTGGAGTTGGTTTATTTGTCTTTGTAGCAAATCATAAAACCCAGTAACAGAACAGCAAAGTAGCAGGTTGCTGGTATTACAAGTAAATCACTTTATTAGTTAGTTTCTCACTAAACTGGGAGGGAGAAAAGACGCAGCTGAATCTCCAAAATACATGACTTGCATCTGTAATTTTAGAGCCTTGCTTATTGTAGAATCATAGAATGGTTCGGGTCGGAAAGGACCTTAAAGCTCACCTAGTTCCAACCCACCTGCTATGGGCAGGGTCACCTGCCCCTAGACCAGGTTGCTGAAAGCCCCATCCAACCTGGCCTTCACGAGGTTCGCATGGGCCCACCTCTCAAGCCTGTCCAGATCCCTCTGGATGGCCTCCCTTCCCTCCAGTGTGTTGAGCGCACTGCCCAGGTTGGTGTCATTACCACCAAAAATTATTGGTGGTAATTTTACAGAGAGGAAATTTTCATAATTTTTTTTTTTTTTTTTAATTGGAAGGGGCAGCTGGGATGTATCACTGTAATAAGAGGAACCATCCAGTACATTCACTAGTGCCCTAACAAGAGTTGCTTTTAAATCAGTTTAGGAGAGTAGGAGAGGAAAACAAAAAGAGCTTCAGCACAGTCAAGCAAGCTCTGTAAAAGGCTTTTTCTGATAATCAGAAAAACATCACTTAATGTACAAATGGTTCATTGTGTAGCAAAAATGTAATAAAGGCAATTTTGTGAGCAATGCTCTTATTTGTTACTCAGTGTCAGAGTAGTGCATACATCTGAGATTGCAGCTGCTGTGTTCAAACATTGGGGTTTTTTCTTCTCCCATATTCACGTTAGAGCAAATTGCCTCTGCATCTAGTTAGACTTCTCAGTGAGCATCTTCCAGTAGGAGAGCTGGGCCTAAGGGACATTTTTGTGGTTCGGGTCTAGCTATTATATTCCTTTATCATTATCATACCTGATTGGCTTAGGCAATACAGTTACACACTTCTGACAACTAAAACTGTGTCTTAAGAAGCAGTTTATGACTAAGCAAACATCTGAGGTTTATATAGCTTTTGCCATGACTGTTCAGAGAATGTAACTTTGCTTAAATCTTTTTAGGTCACATGTGCTTGGAAATGTGCAATTAAATCTCCCCCCCTGCCCGTGTGCCCATACTAATGAATGTGACATCTCTCAGCCAGGCGTCAGGGTGCTCTGAGAGCTGGTCTGTGTTTCAGCTTGCCTAGCTCTTGACTTTGATTTTCTGGGAGAATTTTTTTTTTTTCCTGTTTGGGCTCAGAGGGAGAGTGAAAGCCTACATCCAGCTCCAGTCCTTGAAGATCAAGTTTGATACACAAATGCTGATAGATTATAGAAGAAGTCTTCCAAGATACTTGGTGTGCTTCTTAAAATTGCTGTCATGCAGCCAGGCTTGTGCATCTAGGCATCAATTGTTACATTTTCAGCATCCTTTAGGAGCTGAAGATCTCTGGTCGGTAGCCCTGGTAGCACCACCTGAGCTGCATGTTCTCTCAGACAGATTTCAATGACTAGTTTTTAACTTGTCACAAAAAACCCTAGAGCGTTAGTTTCTCTTTAGGAATAAGTCAGGGCAAACTTAATAATTTTAAGTATTTGCAGTAGTGCCATTGTATCTGCAATCTGCAATTTTATATACGGCAGCCTTCAAAATATGCCATGTAAAATTTGTTGGGCAAACTGGTGTGGGTGGCATGCTGCGTTCCTGAAGGTGCCAGAGGTGTCTGAGACAGTGAGGCGCAGAGAGCCTAAGGGCAAGAGAGTAGCGACCTGAAGCCGCTCTTTCGTGGGATGTTCTGCTCCTTGCCTGTGCCATGTGCCAGGCCAGCTGGGGAGAATGTGCTCCGTGAAAGCTAAAGGACTGGAAGGCTGGAGCATGGAGTGTGTTCTCGTGTGCTCTTCACAATGCCTACTGGTGCCTGGTCTGTGGCACTGCTGCAGAACCGGCAGGATTTTGTCTGCGGTCAGGAGCCTTCGCTCCCCTCTGTCGACATCCCCCGCGACCACTGTGGGCAGGAGGCCGAATTGGAGAAGCGCTGGAGTGATCGAGGGCAGAGCTGCTCTTCAGGAAGGTTTGGGAGGGTTTCTCAGGAGCGGGTCCTCCCAGCCCCATTGCTGCGAGTACTGCTGTTAGAAGTGTGCAGTGGGATTAGCGCAGTGGTGTATGTTGTGGTTGCATTTTCAAAGGCAGAAAAGGAAATTAGAAACTCTTGAGAAGAAACCAAACTTTCCTGGGGAAGCTGATAGAATCCTGGAGAAAAATCACCTCATTTGGAGAGAAAAGTGGAATGTTTTATTTCAGCTTGGCTTTCTCCCAGCCACAAAAAACAAACAAAAAAAAGGAAAGCAGAAGGAACTGGAGCGTGCTGAATAAAAATGTTTCGCATGATGCTGGAGCAACGCAGTAAGTAGATCCTCTGTAAGCTTCTTGTGGTTCAGATGACAGTCCAAGTCTTTAGCTGATGATTCAGTACTATGAACTATCAGACCTTCAGTGAGGTCAGCTGTTCTAATCCGTGAGGATACCCCAAACTTACCGGGTATTTGGCTGATATGGTGATGAGCAGAGGCTAAGTGTCAGCACATATATGAACTAGCATAAGCTGTGGGTCTCTGGTGAGTTTCCATCTGCAGTTTGGCGTGTGCAGAGCCATTCTTTGAAGAGCTCTAGAGAATATTTTTTCCTCTTGCAGTAGCACAAGACAAAGAAGACGTGAGGGCAGCAACAGAGTTAGGATCAGTTCCTAGGACTGAATATTTTCTGTTTTATCTAAAGGATTCAGTCATGATGTGGGCCTCTTGGATGCAGTCAGTAAACCATGTCTTATGTCCAGGACTGCTTCTCTGGGTACAGATGTGACAGCACAGATATTCCTGTCTGAACGTGGCCCACTGATGCACCGGGAAGTCCTAGAAGTATGACAGGAGACTCTGGTTGCCACTTGTAGTTCTGGTTGGTGAAAAAGCAGCAATGAACATTGGAAGCTCTGCTAATAGAGATGTCTCGAGGAAGGAAATCGATCTATCCAGACAAATGGTATAGCCCAGACAGCACTTGATACAACATTGCTTAACCAAGCCGATCTGTCCACCGTTACCCAATTGTCAGGTTGCACTTCTGCCTAGGTAGTACATAAAGTCCTGAACCCTCTGATGGGGAGCAGTGTGTGGGTGGCAAAGATGGATGAACTCTGGAGGTAAATGCCTTTGAAGTTGGATCCCATCATATAATTCCATGATGTCCTAGTACGTTGCAGCAGAGAGGTGGCCTGGGATGGCATGGGCCACAGTGAGGTAACTTGTTTTGTTTGTGCAGGGATGTAACCCAGAGTTGAAAGCAGGATCCAAACCCCAACATCCCAGCTTCTGGTGGGCATTACCCTATACCTCAGCTCAGCATCTCCATGTTGGAAAGTATGAGTTGCAGGGGCAAAAAATAATGCTTCACTTGCCTAGATCCGCATCACTTTCACAACTGGTAACAGGTAGCCAGAGCTCCCAGCCATCCCAAAGGCTTGTCTGAGGTCAGCACCTAGATTGACATGGCACACAGTTTTGCTTTTGAAGGACCCTGGCTTGAATACATCTGCCCTAGATCCTAGGAATAGCCATGCCCTTGGTACTCACTTTTCTCGCTAATTCAGGGTTGCCTGTATGCCAGGAAAAAAAAAAAAAAAAAAAAATCTTTGCCTATTATATTGTGAAAGTGTGTGTTTGTGCTCATTCTGGTTCCTTCTGGGATGAGCCCTCCAGCTGAAGGTCAAGTTGATTAGAACAGTCCCATGTGGGAGTTTTTAGATATGTCGTAATTTGTGGGTGTGTGTGAAGATTAGTGATAAGATTAAAATTGTGAAATCCTGTATTCTGGGGGAGTTAGTGCTGTGGACAGCCTCACGAAGCACCTGGAGAGGTTGGTTTGTGACTGAATACAAAGAATCACGCTTCTTATGAACAGAATTTGGGATTGCTGTGGGTGAGTCTGAACCCTGTCAATTGATGGCTGGTTGGAGGTGGAAAACGGGATTTCTTTGACCTATTTTCTCCCCCACAATGTCACCATGTGCACACGTGGTTCTTGTCCAAGAAGAACACAGGGCCCTGCATGGTTTAAAACCGATGGTGTTGAGTTTCAGGTGAGAAATGCTCTTTTGATGGCATCTACCTTTGCCCATTGTGGTGTGGTTCAATGGAAGATGCAGTAGATACTACCGATGGAGACGTAGCTTGAGTAAAATACAATCTGCATGTGCTCGAAGGAGAGAAAGTAAGAAATTCCATGGAACTAAGCACAGAACTGATTGCCTGGTCTCGGGAGGCCTTGCAAATGTGTTCCTATCCTTCTCTGCTGGAGAACAGATTTCAGTATGCTAGCTGCAGTTCTTGGAGACCAGAGAAGAAAGCAATTTTGGGATCCTCCCTTCTCTGCCATTTTTGTGGATAGGGCAGTTGAAGGGGGTGGTGGTTGGGAGTGTGCAGAGACTGCCAAGACACTCAGGTCTGTACAGGAGGGATTTGCTACTGCAGCTGCCCTGGGAAGAAGGGTATAGGGAGGGAGAAGGGGTTGGCTAGGATCTTGTGGGTTCCTCCGCAGCTGGAGCTGGTCTTCCAGCAGCTCATTCCTGAAGAAAAGGTTAAGCTGGGCTCAGCTCCCAGGTCCTGGAGTGGACCTTTTATTTTCTTAGTGTGGTAATGGCATGTGCCCTCTGCTCCAGCAGTGAAGCTCCCAGATGCACGAGCAGCTGCGCAGGGTGGAGCACTCCCCGGCAGACTTGTAGGTTTTCAAGTTTTAGGTAAGCATTGGCAAAAACTTTGTGGTTGACTTGGGGTTTGGGTTTTTTTTTTTGTCTCATGAAGTAAAAACTGTAGCAGATATATGGGACCAAAAGATTTGCAGTATTCAAATTTCTGAACCAATAATCAGCTTTGCTGTATGTATTACGTATGTTGCGAGGAACTGTGTTGCAGTAAAAGGGAAGAAATGCAATGATTTGAACAGCAGCATGTCCAGTTACTGCCAAATGAATAGACCAGGCAAAATTGCAGAACACTCATAAAGTGCATGCTTTTTTTTTTTCTGAAAATCAAATTTTGTAAAAATAGATGAGGACAGGTACGTTTTATTATATCATGAGATGCTGCCAACTCTTAGTTATAGGGTTTTTTCTTCTGCTAATTTTTTTTTCCCATTGAGAAAGGGAAAATTTCATTTAGTAACAGTTTGTTCCTGTATTTGCTGATCACTGCAGTCTTTGGTACCCAGTGCTGTAGCAGATTGCATGATTCCTTTATTGCCTGTGGCACGGCTTAATTGAAGGTACAAAAATGAATTGTGATGCTATAATTAATCAATTTTAAATGTGTGTTCCCATTTCAGCCATATATTTTCCAGCACTCGGGAAATTTTTCTGTTTTTCTCTTATATGAGTCTACTGAATACTGGTTTTAAATCGACTGGAAGCTTCTCTGGAAGCTTGGCTCTGGCCACAGCTATGTGCAGTCGCAGTGGAGAAACCCAGACGCGAGCCAAGGCTGTTCACCCTTGCTTTGCAGCAATGAACAGAGAAATATGCTAAAGATATCCCAACGTGCTATCTGGCCCTTTGAACTGGCTTTATAGTGCTGAGCTAAAATTACTTTTTTTTCCTTAATTCTTAATGTCTCGAGCTTACGTGACACCCACTGGGAAAGGGAAAAGGGGAAGCCAAACAACCTGAAATCTGTGTGTATTTACGTCTAAATGCACACATGCACAGAGCAGATTCAGGAGGGGTTGTAGGTAGTGTACCTGACATGGTTGATGTGTCTCTTTCTGTATTGTCAAATGCTTAGTATGTTTACAAGCAAAATAAAAGATCAGCAATGCAGTCTGTGGAAAAAGAGGGTGATTAGCATAAGTGCCTGTCACGGAGCCCATGCTCAGCTGGGTACTTCAGTGTGGTCCTAACCTTACCGCTGTGTAGTCCCACCAAGGCAAGGGGACCGGCAATGGTTTAAATAGTGTAAGTGGAACCATTATTTTGCTTTTCAATATCTGTTTAAGGTTTTTTAGGTCTGGAATGAAAAAAAGAGTAGTTGTATTTGACTTCACTTTCTTTTTTTCTTCTCAGTGATATCTTCTGGCTGTCTTGAAGTGTCGTTTTCGTCCAGCAGTCTTTTTCACCAGGCTGGTCGCATTTTTCTGTGCAGATGCCATGCAGAGTGGTTGGGTTCTGCACATGAAATGAAAGAAAAGTTGAGGAGACCAAAATGAACTGAAGGGCAAAGACAGCAGAGTGTGGTCTTCTGGATCTCCCCGCATCTGGACCTTTTCAAGGGGTGGGCATTCATAGCCATCCTGCTTGGTCTATGAGTGTCTAGCATGTTCTTCAAAGTTTGTGAATCAAGGACAAAGTTTTGAGAGTGACTTTCCTACCTTCTGTTTTTAAGTAATCCTGCAACCACTAATTTCTTGCTCAGAAGTGTTTGTTTAGTGTTCAAAAAGATGCTGTTAAGAACAGCCCATCCCACTGTTTAATACTATTTATTTACACAGGGCTTCTATGTGATTGCTTTTTAGTCCGTGCATTTCAGTCTATGCATCTCTCCTCTATGGGGTGTGCTTGGGGTGATATCAGTGAGCTTGTTTATAAGGGTTAAATCAATCACATTTCAGATTAAACCTGGTAGTCCTCAGTTATAATGGGGGAAGAATGTAATAAAAAGAGATGGAGAGTAAACAGTGATACAACTTGGGGGGCTTTTTTGCCTTCAAATGCAGTAAGGGCTCATAAAAAAAGACATGGATAGGTGTGGTAATTCTTCATTCATTTTAGGTTTTCACAGAGGAGAAACACGATTGAAAATTCTAAGTAGAGTAACAAAATGTTTGGAACAAATGTTTCCAGTAGTTGTAGAAAAATACGGAAAGAAATCAAAGCTGTTTTATTTCAGGCCTTTATGTGAAAATTTAAACCACACTCTCTAGATTCATTGCTACTAGCTGTAAAGTTCTAAGTTAGATGGATGCTTAAATGCTGTGGGTTTTTTCCTGCGGTTTCATCCATATTGTGTGCTGCACTCGCATTATTATTTAGTATTTTGGTGATGACTTGAATATATTGAGACTTTACAAGGATGTGCCATCTAAATTACAAGAAGATAACTCGTTGGTTTGTGGGTTGTGAAATGACTCCTACTGCTTTAAAAAGTTTAAGTCAAAATTACTTTATTTTTGTTCTGTGTTTTAATTATCCGGATATTCTGCTTTTAGGACTTTTTTTTTTCCTGCCAGATGTTTTTCACAGGGCCGTTAAATGGATGTCTTAACTTAAATTGAACCTTTTCAGTTCAACCCTGTATCCATGTGGAAAATGTTTTCTTGGCTTGCTCCCAGCAACAGTCTGATGACAGGTCAGAATACAGAAGTTTCCATATCATCATTGAGGCCCAGTCCCAAATCCAGTACTCACACAGGGCAAATTCTTCAGTGACAACTCTTGTAGACAGTCATTTCCCTGGGTGTTGTGTTGTACATATGGCTGGGTAGTCAAGTGTGAATGCAGAGTAAGAGGCACAGACTGTATCCGAATACCAAATTTTCAATGTTGTGGGCAACAGGGAGACTTGCCTTCCTCATGCAAAGGGGAGACCTGTTTTGGCAGCATCTAGGATATTTGCTACCTTGACAGGACCCCTTGCATAGTGATGAGTCACTTTTTACACAGATCTCCTAGGTGAGTCCTAACCAACAAGAGCATGTATGTTTTTATAGGAGAAGGAGCAAGAGCTATCCCCCTTGTTTCAAGAAGTATTAAAAAAACCCATTCCCGGAAAACAGTCCTGCAAAACTTCCTGGAAATCTTCACCCTGTGGTGGTGATGCATCCTGAAAGAGGAAGCAGTAGGTTGCAACTTTGCTCTCTAGATCACTTCAGGCCTCAGGCAAGCTGGTAATACTGGATTTTGGTTTCCAGAAGAAAGTGCACTAAATAGCTTTGTATGAACAGGCAAGGTTAACACTGCAGGGAATGTTTTCTGCCGGCTGTGTGGTTAAATAATCTCTGTGCCTTGGGATTATTTTTAATCTGTTGTGGTCTTCGAAGCCACCTACTGTCTCTCCTTCTGCACATGATGTCGTTGGAGACTGAATGATTGCCTCTTCCACTGGGGTACTGACTGCTACATGTCCGAGTTTGTCACCACCGGGCTGCATGGTCCAGGTGCTTGGGCAGCTCATGGCTGCTGCCATGGTCAGGATCTCCTAGCACGTGTCCTGGGGACTGGAAGCACAGGAGCAGCTGCCATCCTGCCAGTGCTGGAGGGGCCTGCTTTGCCCACCATGTGCTGGTAAGACATCCTTATCAGTGAGGTGCCATGGCAGCAGTGTCATTCTCCCCACAGCCTCTCTAGCAGATAGCAGCTATGAGGAGCTGACCTCCTTCTCTCACCTGCCTGGAATCGCCCCGGTTCTGTCCTGAATGCATTTCCACATCCCAGTCTCTTTCCCTGCGCCATTTCCCTACCTTTCTGAAGAACATTACTGGGAAAGGATTGGCCACCAAACTTGATTTGGGGCTTTGGAGGAGTTGTGGGGGAGTTGAAGAGGGCCGTGGCCTCCAAACCCAGGAGTGAGGCGAAACAGGGAATATATGGTGGAAAACTCATTCTGTTGTGCTTGGGATGCCTGCCTTGGGGGGACCCAAATGGAGAGCAGTATGTGGGAAATGAACAGCTGCTGGTTGGATGTACAAGGTCACCCTGAGGAGCAGCTGAGAGGACCTGTGCAGGCTGTGGTGCAGTGGCCGGAGGGCTCTTGTCTGCCTTGCACCCACAGCCAGGTTTGGCCACACCCTCGGGAATAAAATTACAAGGAGGAATGTTGTTTTTTGGGCTGTTAATTGTTTTCTTTCGTTATTGCTGGTGTTGAGGGCAAAGGGCACTCTGGTCTGTTACGTCCTTCCTTTCAAGTCAGTGTTATGCCAATGTCTAGATATAACCGCTGAAGAACTGTCATTAATGGTTTGTTGCTTATTTATTTGCTTTTTTTTTGTTACATTAAAGATCCCATTAATTGTGTCATCTTTTGTTATTATATTAATAGAGCTAAGTGCAATTACTGTAACTTCATTTAAAGGGAGAAAATGCTTCTCATAACATAATATGGTACAGTTATGTGGCACCACTAAATCTATTTAATCTTCATAGAAAATACCTTTTTCTCATACATTTTTGCTTGCTCTTCTAGTAAGTCAGTCTGTCTCAGCTGAGGTATAACTCACAGGAAGTTTTAGTAAAAATTTCTGTCATTTTGTAAGAATTCAGTTTCTTGTTTTCTTTTCAAGATTCATCATCTTGCTAATTGTGTGCTGAAATATACTACTACTGTACAGTATTAAAAGGGATGGATATAAGTGGTTTTGTGTTTAGAAGTGGTATGGCCTTTAATTTCTGATTTGGTTTGCTACATAGAAGGTAAGCTTGCTGTGAGATAATGGAAAGGAATCTTTAATTGCTGTAAAGGAGATCTGTACACATTTTCAGTACCCAAATTAACTCAATTACAGTTTCTGCTTTTGTAGAAATAGCATATTTATTTTAGAATACAGTGAGAATTAAATGGCAGTTGCTAATGCTTTTGGGTAGGTGCTGGTACAATATCATCAAAAAATACTGAGCATCGTGTTAAGGAAAATCCCCAAAGGTCCATTTTTTGTTTCTTTTCTGATTTAAATAGTGTACTAAATTCCAGTGGCATATAATCAAAATGTGCAACTATCTGACAGAGCAATAAAAATACCTCCCCAAAACACTGTTTTAGAGAAAATCAGAATAATCTGTAACAAAAATAATCTGAATTTCTGTCTCTAACCCTTCCCCAACCCAGCCACCACATTTCCTTGTTCCTAGGCAGGAAGCTACAGGTGCTGTTTTCACAAAACTTTGTTAAAACTATTTTAAATAAAAACACTTTTATTTTTCTTACTGTCATTCAACACAAAGTGAGTTTGTTGGCTCAATCGGCTTCCGACTGGGCAAATTTCCACAATGTTCTTTGAAGTCATTCATGGCTGATATCAGCCCTGAAGCCGTTCTTTCGGAGGCTTCCTGGAGCAGAACCCGAGCTCTCACTGGGATGCAGGCTGAACCAAGGCTGCCTCCAGAGCTGAGTCCATCAGGTTTGCATCTTCATGCTTCGCATGCAGCAGCCTGAGAAAAACACCGGTCCCATACATGAGACTTACTGTGCCCTCGCTGTCAGGAAAATAACGGAGTTTCTGTTGTGGTTTACTGGTACTTGATCAGCAGATGGGAAAGATATAGGACTCCTAAGTTGTCTTTACATCCAGATTTGGCCAGCTGTATCAAGTGAAAAGATTTCCTTGGTGGCTGGGAATATCTGTCAGATAGCACCTGTAGTATGCAGTGTTAAAATATTTCTCCTGAGAGGAGTTTTAGGTTTTGTTACAGTCGGTATCCTAGTGATTCAAGTCTAAATGCTATCGCCCATGATTTCCACATTTCTCATGATGAAGCATATGAAGGTAAGCAGACCAGCTGCTCATGTACTGCCAAAAGCTCGCTTCTGTATGTATGCCAAATACTGCATGTATACCTTGTGATTTAGATTGAGGTACCTGTATAATTTGTGCCTGCAGCTCTTAGTGTTTGCTTCTAAAAGCTGTATGCATTCAAAAAAAATAATTCAAAGTTAATTAGTCAAGATTTAAAGTAATTCAAGTGTGAAATATTTCTCTGGGGCCACAGATGTGAGGAAGTTACCAAAGTCAAGGGAAGGGGCAGATCAAATGTTAAGGTATGCAGCAGTTTGACCTGCATTGGAATAAACCTGTCTTTAGCAATGTTTAAAGCACACATTCTGTAATTGCTTGTGTTCCTTCAGTCATTGCTGGCTTGACCCTTTGAAAATCTCTCTCTCTGTTTCACTTCGCTTCTACATGAAGGGATGATAATATCCAATAATCAGTACTGAAGTATCAGCCAGTTGACCAGCGCTGCAGTTCTCCAGCAATGTGGCTTATGTTTGCATGTGGTACTACAAGGGGAAGTGTTCCGCCAAATCACCTTATGATTGTAAATAGCATGTGTGATTTTTGCAAACAATTTGTCTCTAAAGTGTAAAAGTTTTTGACAGGACATATTTCATTTCTTTGCAAAAATACAGTTTGGAAGTGGATGGTCCAATGCCTAAGGAAGAAAACTGTGGATATCAGTATCTGGACTGTGATACTAATTTTTTTTCTTGAACTTAGAGGCAAGCACTGTGTGTGGTTTGTTGCTTTTTTGTTGTGTCATGCAAGGGAAATCTTGTTTTGCTTTACATGGCAAACTTCACCTGGTTGTAATTAAACTTTGTCTCTGCTAAACAATTTGAGTTTTACTCAAAGGCACATGAGCAAGCAGGTTATAATCTGCAGAAATCATGTAAAAAAAGCTTCTCTCATGCCTTAGTCATTCTTCTGACTCTGTTTAACTTCAAAGGTAGCTTTGTATGTAGGCTGTGAAACACTTGGCCTGCTACCAGCTATAAGTACAAAACTCTGTTAGTACATTCACTTCATACTTTTGCCAAGATCCATCAAAACACTGGGATAACTTTCTGTACGGACTTGGTAACCTCTTTCAGGCATTTCCCTGGATGCTATCAGATGAGCATTACGAGATGTTATTACAATCAATCAAAGAGGTGCTTCACCACCTGTAACTCAACATTGAGGTCAGTGTCCTAGAATCGAAGCATCTAGGATATAGCAATACAGAAGTTAAATAAGGGCTATCCTAGATAGTGTCCTACTGAGTATTTTGTTACTATTGATTGTAAGGCCTTTGTTATTCAGTATAGGAGAGGAAGAGAGATGCTAATTACTGAATGAGTCGAACATTCAGAGTAGAAGTTTCTCAGAATTTGGTGAGAGAAGTGAAAAAGTGATTTTTCTGTTACCAACAGTGAATTATCCTTATTTCTGTGGCCAACTGGGAAGCAGAAAGCAGCCATATATGGGCTGAAATTCTCAAAAGAATGTGCAATAAATACATAGCTTGGAAGAAGGCTCTGCAGGGTCTCATGAGCACAGCACTTTGGGAGGGACAGGAGTCTATTTCCAGCTCAAGAAATAGTTATCACCACAGGGCTTGTTTATTTAGTGTGAAGAAAAGATGAAGAGGAGTGAGTCCTGAGTTCTTTAAATTATAAATTCTCTCTTTGTAAAATGGTGTAGCAGCAAAATTGTTGTCATGGATTAAAAGCATTAACTTTCTATTGGGAATTGGTGTTTGTTTTGGTAGGGTTGGTTCGGGGGAAGGAGGGTGGCTTTTCTGTTTTGCATTTGGACCCCCTTGTGCGTGCTGATGCAGGCGGACGGCGCGGTTGGCAGCATGATTTTGGCTAGTGGAGGTAGGCAGGAGTGGGTGCTATACTGCTGACTCCTTCCGAGAGCTGTTGAAACCCTGTCTGCCTTATGGCAGGTTGGTAGGCTCGGGGAGCAAGAACGTGGTGGCAGAAGCGTGGATGCTCGGAGCAACACCGTGGTGTGGAGCCAGCTCAGTTCATGAGTTACTGCCGGGCTTTGAGGTCAGCTGCAAAACTGCAGGTTTTGCTCCCTTCCCCTGGCCATGGAAATCCAGGACTTTTGTGGGGTGGGATGTACAACCCTTGTGCTCTGAAAACTGAAAGTGTTAGTGGACAGAGTGGCTGTACTCCAGATGTGTTTTGCTTGCAACACCTGGAAGACAGCAACCTCAGTAGAGCAAGAGCAGTAGCCAGGCAGCTTAGGACATTGACTTTTGGAAGGTGTGCAGCTGTAGCCCAGCTGAGAGTTGCCCAGGGACTAGACTTGGAAATGCTATAAAATCTGGAAGAAGACCAGATTTTTCCAGTAGATGTTTTGTCAGGTCCTAGGGAAGTCTAAACGCAGGCTGGACACCAGTCCTGAACAACGCTGACCTCTTTGAGAAAGTTTCAGGCAAAGGGAGGGGAAATGAGGTCTCTCCTACTTGCCTGTCTTGCATACCATGTGTGGTCACCGTGAACAGCTCATCAACTTTCTTCAGCAAGGTCCCTCTGAGGACAGTCCAGGTTTCCCTTCCTGTCGCTTTGTAGAAACCATACCCAGAAAGCCAACAAATGATGAGGGGGTGTTGCCACTTCCATTGGTCTTGGAGAGGCTTAAACCAGCCCTGATGACTTTTTGTTGTAGTAGTTGTAATTGTAAAAGAATTATTCATATTTGCGTCATTACATCTGTTGTAATAATTGTGGAGAATAAGGACATCCAACAGGAAGTAAGAAAATTAATGTGCTTTCAAAACTTTCCCTGTACATTTTTTTTCTTTTTAAATTAAAGTTTTTAGACAAAAGTAGTCAAAGATGTTTCTGTAGGAATGTCTGTGTTAATGACTTTTAAAATTTATTTTTCAAATCTAGATCATTGACAAGGAGATTAATCCCTTTGTGGACAAGTGGGAAGAAGAAGGACAGTTCCCAGCACACAAAGTGTTTAAAACCCTGGGACAGGCTGGATTCCTTGGTGTGGATAAGCCAACAGGTAGGAGAGCGTATAACTCCTGAGTATTGATGTTGACGGTGATAGACTCATTACATTATCTCAAATCGCTTTTACCCCAGATCAAAACGTGGTTCAGAATTCAACGCAAAGTTTGCTTGTATTCCTCAGTCACAGGTGTGCTGGTTACCAACTGTAGAAATACAGAAAATCATGTTGCTGAGTTCTCAAGTTGATATTCTCCTAAATATTAATGTTAAAAGCCTGCGTGTCTGTTATTTGGAAGGCAGTGAAATGAACATCACTTCATTTTTTCAATATACAATCTATACAATGACTTTTCTTCTGGATCCAGACACACAGAGAATAATCTCAGTCTGCATTAAAGAAACCACAATTTGAAGGCATTGAAAGTGTTATAAGATTTGGCCTGTCATACTCCCTTAACCTGTAACCTCTACATCATTGTAATGTATTCTGTCTCACCATTCAGAGGATGAGGTTTGTGTGGGTTTTAGGCCACTATATCCTAGACTGTCTTTAATGTGCACTATTCCAGCCCCCAGGAAGCTGATGATATACACAGCAAGGACAGAGCTAGTTCCATGTCTGCATATATGTATTGGTGAGGAAAGAAGTCAAAAAGTCCACAGGAATAGGAGATATTTCTGCTCTTCAGCTAAAATATATATTCCCCTAGGTTTTTTTGTTTGTATGTGATGTAATATATAGTTGTTTTCTTTTCAGATGCTGCTTTTATGTGTTCCTGTCAGAATATTTGGGGGTTTTCCCCTAATTTCCTCCAAAACATGCAGAGGTGACACTTCAGAACATGGTTTAGCAGGCATGGTGGTGTTGGGGTGACAGTTGGACTTGATGATCTTAGAGGTCTTTTCCAACATTAATGATTCTATGCTTCTATGAATAGAGTATCAGCAGATGCATCAATCCTTCTAGCTAAACAAGGACCTGGAGGTGCATTCAAACATCAGATCCTGATCATCCACATTGCTTAATCCTTAGGTCACTGCTGGGCCCTTGTTTTCCAGAGCCCTGTCTAGAGGCGGCTTGCCCCATACCACACGGGTACCTGGCTTGGCAACATCCCTGGCTCTCATTCAGCACTCCGTGCAGCCATCAATAGTAAGACCAGCGGCTTGTTTTGGAGGAGGCTGACATAGGGAGCAAGTGTTATTTACCAGCTTCCCAAGGATGTGAGTAAACAAAACCATACTCCTTAGGGTTAGAAGGCCATAAACACGCCAGGCTTCAGAAACAGCTAATTGCACTCATTGTGAATTACCCTGACCTGCACCATGATGTGATTCTTCTGCCTACCCTGTCAAGATCTCCAGGATTGTTCGCTCCCATATTGCAAGACTATTAAATCCGATATCTTAAATATATACATGCATACATACATACATACCTTTCTTCATTTTGTTTTGCAATGTCTAGCGTATCTATCCGAAATCCCCTGCCTTAGCACCACACCAGAATGACGCAATATGAATACCCTAGCACACACAACCAGATTGCTTCTCCAAGCCTGCACACATGTCCTTGTTTGCCTTTATGGACAACACATGGAAGAGTCTAATGCGGTTGAGATGCTCTGATGATGACTTACCCAGTTCAAACTGGTTGGAAAGGTTGCCACAGGTTTGTCTGACTTCTTCACTGTCCCAGCCAAGAGGATAGAGGGCACAACCAGAGCCGATCAACAAACCTACGAAGAGAAAAGAAAATAGAAGTTCATACAAGCAACAGGCTGCTACTTCAGAATCAAAGTGTCAAACTTCCATTTGGGAATCTCAGATTAAAAAAAAATCTCTTCTCCTAAAAACAGCAGAAAGTAATTTATCCTCTACTGCTGCATTCTGCTACACTGTTTTACAGCTGGGCTGGGGGCTGGAGGCAGCCTTGGCGGTTCAGCATCAGAAGCCATCCTCAGCTTCTGGAGCTTCCAGACTCCCCTTCTACTCTGCAGAACTGCTACATACACTGTTTGGAAAACAACGTGGGGTGAAACAGAAGCTGTGTTAATCACAGCCTTTACAAGCTGATTGCTTCTGATTAATTAAAACAACCATCAACCAGGGTCTATCAAGGTTCTAGCAGGAAAAGTAAACTGACAGTTGTGCTAATCTGCTGTCATTTTCCTTTGTTTTTCACCCTCTCAAAGGCCTGGGAAGAATGGTTTCATGTCACCTGATCAATTCACACCACAGGCATACACTCCACAAAGTTGTCTCAAATAATTTCAGCTAAAACAACTGAGGTCTTTAGCCATCTACCCATTATTGTGCTTGGCTTAACATTCACAACGTGCTTTGCTTTCTTCAGCCCTCCTGCTGCCCCAAACAGATGCGTTTTGGCTAAGTCTTTCCCTTCACAAGATCTTGCTGGGAATCACCCAATGGGCCACAACTATTTTGCAGAAGTGGCATTTTTAACATATTGCATTCTCAGCTGTCACTGCAGCAGCTGCCAAAAAGCAAGTGTAGCTGGCAAAGCTTCTTACATGGACAACATAGTGAGAACATTTCAACATATGCTACAGTATTTAGATGTTACCTCCTTTGTGTCAGATCTTATTTACGAGATTGGAAAGGAATCACTAAGTAAATAACGGGCTGGGCACACCTGACACAATAAAGGCAAGCAAGTCCTCAAAAACTTTGCAGTGTGGGTTTGCAGTGGTGCCTTTTATCTGTTAGGTAGAGCATAGGACTGGGACAAGGTTTCAAGCCCTACAGTTGTCACTCGCTGATTTTGGGCAAGTCCCTTGACCTCACACCACCTCGCTTTTCCTCTCCTG
>Ga0181612_130630_pt1 | contig 19273 bp, 6 predicted proteins | sample HoacroProtozoa21_FD_119630 | JGI IMG/M metagenome (GOLD analysis project Ga0181612, IMG submission 119630) | Hoatzin crop microbial communities from Cojedes, Venezuel. Combined Assembly of Gp0051906, Gp0051904, Gp0051908 | reverse complement strand
TTTTCTGAAAGAGGACAGAGTGAAGAAGAACGGCAGGTTATATTGATTTACTTCTAATCATCTGTTTTTGAACCCGAGCTGGGCAAAGTGTTCTCCCAAAGGCACATACAGCTGTGGTCATGGCTCATCTCTGCATCACTATCAGGATTAAAAGCCAGTAGTGGATTCTGTCATGTTACTGTAGCTTTCTGTATTTTCTTTTCAAACCGCATATGGGTTAGCTGCTGAGGACATACATGACTTTGCCTTGCCATCTGTTGAACAGTCTGGTCTAAACAGCCTGGAGAAGGGCACCCATGCTCTGTTATAAAAGAAGCACATCAAAATAGCATTGCAGAATTGTGGGGTGTTTAGAGGGAAATTGTTACGTGTGATACATGCCTTTATTTTGCCCATGAGGGTGCTTCTCCTTGATTTTGGGTAAGCCTGGGATCTGTGAAGCCATGAATGCAGCACGGGTGCCCAGGAGATACAGGGCACAGCACACTTTTCTGGTGCCCCAGAATTCCGCTGATGGTCTGGGAAGTTCTTTTTCCCTGAAATAACTGGTGCTGTAACAGGACTGTAACTTGCTCTACAGTTGATAAATGATGTTCAACAATATGTGTGTCAGACTAAAATAAATGATTCTTATGTATTGGCTTATTTCTCTTTCTCTATAGATTTACTTTCAAAATACTAGCTGCTTTCAGTTCTGTCCATCATGATAGCTGTGTGATTTGGCTTCAGAGTATATTGCACATTTGAAAGTATATAAATGTGGCCCATATGCAGGGAAGAAAGTAGTGAAAAGTTTTAAAACCATGGACTACAGCAGAATTTCACTGGTGGCTAATTATTGAGGGGTGTGTATTTTTTTATTTGTTAACTCTTGTGGTTGAGCATTGCTGCAGCCATTAACTGTTCTGGAAATATTCCAATGATTACCCTACTCTGAATGAGGATTTAAATCAGATGACCTTCAGAGGCCCTCTCCATATAAATTATTTTGGAATTCTGCTAATTTAAATTTTTTTCTGTCATCATAGGAACAATAAGTAAAGTACACATGATTCTAGGTTACGAATTTTAAAGATATAACCACCAGCTCAAGACACCAAGAAGGTGACAGATTCCCGGAATATAGGAGAATATTGCTGGGAGTGTACGATCCTCTAACTGTGACCACCTCTTCTGTTTTACTGCGTCTGCACTAGCGATCACATTAATCAGGTCCTAAGTGAACCTCTGGTGTGACCCATACAGCTCTTCTCATAGTCCATGTGCAGTCACATGAATCTGCTTCTTTCACTTTTGCTTTCTGTACTTAAGCACTTTAGACTATCAGAACGACATGTTATTTGTGGACATCCAAGGCACTTAAGGAAATAAACCAAGACAATAGCAGTTAAGAAAGCTTTGATACTCATTTTCAGTAAGGTCAACATTTTCCAATGTAACTAGTCATCTAGATACGATATTTTCATCTAGATGAAGGTATTTTTAGAGGCCTGTTTTCTGGGAAATGGAGAGCCACGTGCAGCATTTTTTGCAAGCCCAAATGACTCTCCAACTATGTCTACATTGTTCAAATGCATGAGGGACCTGACTTTGCTCACTCTTCTGAAAAACTGGTAACAACCAGGTCTGAGCCTAGATTCTGTGAGTACGGACAGGGTGTTGTGGACTTTGGAGTAATAAAAGCCTAGGTTACATAGCTCTCTTATCAGAGCAGGCATATGGTGAGACAAATATGAGTGTCACCCAACCCAAATTTGTCTTTAGATTTTCGGTCAAGACCTTTGAATACTTCAAAGATTTTTGCAGCATTTAAAGAAAGATGAGATTTTTGTGGTCACCTTGACCCTGTAATTAATAACATTCCCTAGCTTCGCTCAACTATGGGTGAAATAGCCTTTAGGTTTTACTCCAAAATTATTTTATCTGGGGAAAAATTGTGTATTGCATACCTTCTGGCGGTTGTCACAGTAATGTTAACTAGGTTTTCTTTATATTATTTTTCAGACGATGCATGTTTATACAACAGTGCATGACAGTGTATAAAAGATGGATACTTTCTATCAATCAAACAAATAGGTATCCCCCAGGAATATTTATACATGTTCTTATTTTCATTACTGTTTATTGATGGGTTGGTGTTGCAGCAGTACAGAAAGAATGCTGAGTGCTCTTCTAGGAGTAAATAACATACACACACAAAGGTCCTTTGCTCTCCCTCTGCCTATGCAGAATTTAAGATGCGGAAAACCAGGCATGATCTTCTTTTGGATTAACAACTTGCAAGGCTTGGCTATTCCGCATTTGCTGAGCATAGTCTTTTCCTCCTACTTGTCCTTTCCTGCTCCAGGAAAAAAAGAAGAAAAAAAAAAAAAGTAAGAACATGGCTTGTAAGAAGTACCCAAATAAAAGAATTTGGCCTCTTGCTGTAAACTCTCTCTCAGTCCCTCAGATTCAAGCTTGATGCTCACTCCCTGCCCACAATGTAAAAAATTTTCCAGTTGTCACTGATCTTCAGAAGACCCCTCTTCTCTGATTTCTGTGGCACCAGACCTCAAGCCAGTCTATCCAACCCTTCTGTGGTGGCACACATGGCTCACCCTTGTAACATATGCTGAGCAGATGGACAGTTGCCAAGATGACCATTTAAATTATTTTGAAGACTCACTACATCAAAGGATGTGGAATTGTGTGTCAGGTTGGACAGGGGCATCTTCCATCCTGGACAATTTTTAAGGCTGAAAGAATATGTTTACATCAAAACATAAATTCACAGTACAAGGCATCAGAGAAATAAAAAGATACATACATACATGCATAAATAAAGCAAAATACTAAGTTCTGTTAACATTGTTAAGGTTCTGTTTGATTAGTTATCTTTTAATAATAACTTAGTTACTAAGTTTTGTTCATCATCTAGATATGATATTGGCTGTTTCTATATTTCAGCTCTGTATCTGTCTTTCTCCTACAGTAAATTGATCTCAGCAGCTCTCCTCTTTGAAAATTGTTTCTTTGCTCAAGGTGATAGCTGCTGTCCTCTCCCCCCTCCATCACTATTCTCCTTACTTCCAAGGAGTGTGGAAAGATGCTTGGAAGGGACTCTTCTCCTCTGCTGCCCCTTACTCATTCCACTTTCCTGTGACTGGGGTTTCTGCCACTGCAATGAAGTGATGAGAGTTTTACCTTCCCTCTTAATCCCTCGGGTTCCTTTATAAGTACAAGTACGAGCAATCTTAATTACATATTTTATGCTTAAATCTTCTCATTTCTATTAGAACTTTAAGAATGCATACTGTACAACTTCGTATGTTGTTTTAAGAGAATTTTTACCATGTACTGTTACATGCATTACATTTACAACAAGTAGAATTCTGTTAACAAAGTATGAAGACCAAGCATGGTACTATGGATGTTGCAATGAATAGAGAAATGCCTTAACTGGCCAACATTCTTGACTTCTGCCTGAAGACTCCTGGGGTTGTGAGATTTATTCTGCAATATCTTGTTATAGTCCTATAACTCTTTTCTTGTAGTCTCCATAACGTTAGTGTCTCATTCCCAAAGCAATGTACAAGGTATCCCAATAAAAGTTTTTTATTGGCATATGGACTCTGAGACTGCCCACAACTTCACCAAGACACTTTTTATGAAAAGAAAGTGAGCTTTGCCTGTGTGACTCCTTTTCTGCATGCCATTCCACGTGTGCAGTGTCCCCGTGTTCTTAATGTATACAACACTTGGTTTTGAAGAATCTCTTTACTCTGTGAGTCAACAGAAACTACTACAAGTTGTCCATCAGAAAGACCCTACAAGAGATCTTTAGACTGCATAAAATTGCAGAAGCCATTCTGCAACCTCGCCTGCAGCACCTCATCTTTAAAGGTATGATAAAACTGCCCAACCATTTTCTGCTAGTATTAGCAGGTTGTATTTCTACTTGCTGCATTTTTAAAAGAATTGTAGGAGTAATGAAAACTTGCAGCAAGATACGAAGCTTAAGCTTTTCTCGTGCTCTGTTTTTGCACTACACCAATTCTTGTCATCTTGCTCCTTGAGCAACAGTATGTTAAGCAATATGACAGATGTTAGTCACATGTGATCTCTTACTTTTTAGTTTCTGACTTTATGTCACTTTCAGTCCTCAGGTGGTGTAAATTAGAGCAGCACCATAGATTGATGATGGCTTATGACAGGGGAAAAGTCTTTCCCTTAAACCTGAGCAATAAAGCCTTTCTGAAACAAATTTTAAAAATCTCCTCCCCTGGCTTTTTATTTTATTTTAGAACAAAAGGCTTGAAATAACTGTTTGCAGCACTCCTTTGAATGCTAAGTAGCTCTTTCACGTTTCTTCCTAAGCATGTAGACACACAAAAATTTTAGAACTAAAATAAAAAGATGGAAAAAAAAGGGGTGAGTAGTCTTGAACAATTCAATAAACTGTGGAAGGCTATGAATTATGGAATAGCAGAACGAAATGATTAAAGACCTAAAAGCCATGAAGATGACACCCACGTTTTAATGTCAAAACTAAATGGACCCATTTATAATCCGAGATTACCTTGGATTTTTCTTATGTTTGGTATTTTCAGAAATCGTAGGTTTAAATGTACATACAGATATGTTGAGTCTTTATCTCTTCCCACTCATTTTCACACACATTTAATGTGGGTCTAACCCTATTGCTTTTGATAGTCTATTGACTTCATTGGCTTCCTGCTGATTTGAGCTGGTGTTAGGGAGACAGGAATCAGATCTCGCCTTGCAGCAGTGTCTCTCTCGATGAAATTTTGAATGCAAACCTCTTCCCTTTGTAGAAAGGCCATTCAGTCATCTCAGATGGCATTCTGCTGAGCAACTGTCCCTCCTTCAAGCAGCTGAACACACCATGAAGTCAGAAAGGATAAAATTTGGGCTAGAGACAATTAATTTTCTTTCCTTAAAGCACTGGTTGTTGCCAGCAGAAACATCTTCTGGTGAACGTTCTCACAATTAGTGACACTGGCACATAGTTTTCCCAGAACCAGACCAATTAACCTCTTTGGGGTCACTTCAGATAATTTATACACATCTTTTACCCCTTCACACTCTGTTCTTGTTTTTGTTCATTTGTCTGTATGATTCATGAAGGCTGCTGATAGATATACATTCAATGGGAGAAGCCTGGGCTTGGCAGGTTGTCATTTCATATCATAGCTAGTGTTCCAAGGTTAAGTTTTTAATTATTAGCTTGCAGTGAAAACGTAGTCCCTGTTCCCATATATCTGAGAACTATCTTCCTGACTTACATAATGCCCATTTAGGCAACTGCAGCAATTTCTTTGAAGCACTTTTCCTTCCATGACCCAGCTGTGAGGATGGCCGTGGTTTGTGCCATCTGCCACACACCATTTGTACGATGCCATGGCCATACTGGGATTGCAGTGAGGGCTTTGATGTGCTCTGGGGCACAAAGAGTGGTTTGACGTACTCTAGGGAACAGACACAGAGAAGATCTGGTATGAATGGCATTAAAGACCACAGCTGGTCAAAGCATAGTTGATATAAACGACAGATTCCCCTTTGCTGGTGGCATACAAAGGTTTGTTGGCGAGACTCAGGACTGCAGAAAGGGAGTGAAAGTCTGATGTAAAAAATGCATAAACTCCAGGGTCTTGCACTAGTTCTCAGAAATAAATTCTTTGCAGCTTGCAGCTCTATTAACATAATTTAAACTGGGTTTTTTATGCAGTAACTCTACTCAGACTGTCTCAGAGGGCCTGCTAATGTGCTGTTCCCCTTTTCAAAGCTATTTAGTCTCAAAATGCCCAGAGGGTTGTAAGGAGACTTGAATTGGGGCCCGACCGTAAGTAGTGTTGCTTGCCTATGGCTTCAATTCTGGGAACACATCAATGTGGTGTTATTGCTTTGTTGTGACTTAGGCTTTGTATTCCACTATTGTAGCACAGAAAAACAACAATAAAAGTTTTCACCATGGGAGATGAAAATGAATTCCAGCCTAGTTTGTCTCTTCCCGTCTAGTTTATCTCTTCCCTGTAGCAAGACCACCACTCACTTATACAACTAAAAAGGGCAATTACACCCTTTTCTAATCCATACAGTTTATGCTGTTTGTTTATTATTTTAATTGGCAGCAAACATTAGGTACTTATGTATACACTGGGAAAAAAAAGAATAAAGGTCTTTCAGTAAAGTGTTCACTATAACTTCGTCTCTATAAAGGACAACTTGTAGTGTGGGAAAGTACCCCTGACTACAGATGGATTGGAAAATATGCTGGTTTGACAGTGCTAGGGACATTCTGGGGTAGGATCTTCCCAAGAGGATTTTGTTATTCACAGAACATTGTAGAGTTTAGTGCACAAAACTTGAGTAATATACATTTTGGAAAGAACAGCCAGTCCTGGCAAAAGGAAATGTCTTTTTCTATGAAAAATGATATTTCAGACAAAAAAATATATATATATATTTTCACATTGATTTTTTTCATAAAACATAGAATCACCGTATCTCAGAATGTTAGGGATTGGAAGGGACCTCTGTGGGTCATCCTGTCCAACCCTCCTGCCGAATCAGGGGGGTTTTTTTGGTTTTTTTTCTTTTTTTAATAATATAATATTTGGTGTCATTTTATAATATAATATCTGGTGTCATTATTTTTATTATAATATAATATTTGGTGTCATCTTCACAACCTTTATCAGTCAGATTATTTGTCAAGTTAACGACATGGTAATCTTTGTGCATTTATGATTAAAAATGGCAGTCTAGAGAGCTTCTCCAACTGAGGCAGTGAATTGCAGAGTAGGGACAGAAGTCTTCTCTGCGCTGCTGCTTCTGCTGGCGACGGGATTCGGGAATGCCTCCTGCCATGGCATGGTGTGGGGCTTCTGAGGCCGTGGGCTGGCAGGCACCTGAGGGGCAGCAGATGGCAAAAAGATCCAACCTGAGCTCTGGGCGACCCTCAGGATGCTCATTTCAGTCATCCTGCTTTAGTTTGTTTTTTCAGCTCCTCAACAGAAATATGGTCTGTGCTTCTGCCTGTGAGTTTGTCCAGAACAGCAGTGTACCTCCCCGACTGAGGCTTCTGGTCACTACAATACTATGGGTAACAAAGGACATTCGCGTAGAAGGTGTGTTACAGTTTTCTTATATGCCTCTTATGGCCAAGCAAGGAGTAACAGGAATTTAAAAAAACTAGTAATAATCTAAGGCTGTTTAGTCCATTTGGATGTACAGAAGTTCTGTCTACAGCTAAATATCACGCAGCAGGAACAGGGAGTGGAAAAACTGCAACTCCGAATAACCCAGTAAATTAAACTGTTTACTGTGTTAGTGTGTTAAACTATGTCACTGATATATTTTTCTGTAGCTGAATTACCTTTGTCAGGCTTTGTCCAGGATGGATCATAGGCACATATTCTTCAGTGCCTTTCAGTCCAGTAGTATAAAAAATTGCTTGCTTTCCAGAAGGTGGTACTGTTTTCGTAATTGTTATATATATTATATATATTTAGAGTCAAACTGGTTGTGTAGAGACCTTTTTTTGGGATTTCAGCTTAAGAACAAAATACGGGATAGGTTATAGTGTTTGGGCATCCTTCTACTGGTGTATCTTAGACAGAAATGTTTGGTCCAAGTTCTTCCCTGGTGCAATTTTGCCAAGCTCTGGTGATGAGGCGACAGTTACTTTGTCCCATTGAGTCTGTATGAGCTAGAAGTCAGTTTTCTGTGAGAAAGCAAAGAATTGGCTATGCCAGCTGACAAGTTACTTTGATGTTGGAAATGGAATTAAAGTATATATTTATTAAATGATGTTGGGAAGACAATTGTATTTTTGAAAGAACAAAAAGAATTACTTCTGTTGTTTATATTCTTTGAAAGAGCTACATGTCATCCTGAAATGGAGGTCAAAGCGTTCACTATCCTAACAGGAAAGAAAACAATATTCTGAAGAGAAGTCTCATGTGACTGCAGTATATGGTCTGATTCATCACTTAATGGGCCAGAGTAGGCTTGGCTGCTGCCCCGTTATCGTGGTTGTTTGCTGCTTTGGCAGGGTTGGGTTCTCTGGTAGTCCACAGGTGAAGACTTGTGAACAGCACAAGGACAGGAGAGTTCTCCTATAAATGTGTTTTTATGAATTAGTGTCTAAAAATATTCTTATTCCAACCAATCGGTATTGCAGGTGGACAGATGACATTCCAATAGCCGTGGTGCGTGAGGTTGAGGCAGGTCTTCAGGATGTAGTAAGTTAGCAGATGGCAAGGGAAACAATTGGCTGCTTAAGCTTAATGAATTTAGAAGCTTGTTTACTTGAGAGTGTGGCAGTTTGTTGTTTTATTTGAGATGTCTTGTAGCACAATGATGCTGTGTTCCATTAGGAGCTGAGGAGGTGAATCTGCGTGAGGCTTTCGGCTGCTGGGGCCGTGCGTGAGGCAGAGGCGGTGTGCAGTGCGCTGCCGAGCTCCGGCAGCTGCGCTTGGCACACAGCATCCTCTGCAGGTGTGCGCTGACACAGGTCGTGGCAGAATAACAAACTGTGAAGCCATCGCGTCCGACTTCATCACGGCTTTCTGACTTAGTGTGTTCAGAGGCTCGTATGCCATAATTCTTCCTTTCATTAACCAGGAGGATCATTTTAATGCGGGTTTCCAGTTTTGTACCATTTTAGGATTGCTTTTCTCATAGCTGTTATTTTTTATATGTGAGACACTCGGGAATAAATAGAAGCCATCCAACCCATGCAGAAATCTTTGTAGTAATAATCTCTGTAGTCAGTGAGAGTTGAGATGTCTGCGTTTTCCTGACCTTGCAGGTGGCAGAAATCTGCTGTGATACCAGATGTCAGGCTAAAATAAGAAATAGAGAGAGACATTATTAGGACACAAATTGCTTCTTTTTTACTGCTAGCATTTGATTCAAAATACACTACATAGGCTTGTCTCTGAGATTCCAGAGTGTATATTAGAATTTTGAATTTTATACTGAAGATTTTCAGGTTTAAAACTGTTCTGTTACACATATTCATAATTGTGTTTGTGCTCTAATTCTGAAGCATTGAGAACTTTGTCGAAGAATATAAACTAGCAATGCTAGAACTTCAGCAATGTCACCTGATGCTTGATTAATGGCCAAAGTTCTGGTCACTTTTTTTACCAGTTAAGCAGGTACTGAAGAGACACACATTCACCTCATTTCGTACATGCTCGTTGTGCTGCTTAAATCCACACAAGTAGCTTCGAACTGTAATAATGTGAAAGCTGCAAATAAGTTTTGATAATGTTAATCCTTAGGAGAAAAAAAGACTATGCTCTGAATTTTTAAAATGTAAATTATATTTGCCAAGTATTTCTGATTCATATTGCTCTCCAGAAAATTTGAATTAAAAAAGCAAACATTTGTGTTTATTCGCAACTTACTCTTTCTCCAGCAAATCAAAACCAAGCTTACATGAAATCAAATTTTATGCCTTCTTTGCTGCAGTCTAACCATACTAGACCACCTGACAGTGTAATTAATGTGCTGAGTTCAGTACAATAGTACAACTACTTCTTTCTTTAGAAACCCTTTCCTTTAGCTGTATCGCTGAGAACACAAGAGTTAGGAGAATTGCATTAGAATTATCCTACTAGGTAAAACCAGATATATGATCACTGCTAGTATTACTTCCTATATAACTAAAATCCTTAATGTGTGTAGAGAAATCCATGTGATTCTCTATCTTCACTAGACTGAAAGAACAGCAAAGACCTTTTACAGGGTGAAGCTTGAATGTGTTCTGTATCTTAAGACCTGAAAAGTTTGAAATTTTTAATGCATATCTAATTTAAATACTTTGCCATACTTTTTCTCTGAATTTTGTTAATTAACTACAAAGTTAGCCAATTTTATTTGTATACTTTGAGGCCAGTTTGCCTAAACTTCTAAACAGTCTTTGCTTCCCTCTCTGTTTTTACTGTTAATTTCCTGAGGTGATGATTCTAACCAAATCATTGTGTAAAAACCACACATTTTGGTCTTCTGTGACTGCGTATGCAAACAGAATACGAGTGTGTCCCTGTGTTTGCGAAAATGTGCAGCGCATTTGCACATCTGTGCAGGGGCATGGGTGTATAGATATATATAAAATTGTAGGTACGTATATGCCTATATATACACTTAGGAATGAAATTCTGTAATAAGGAGCTATAAATTTAAACTGGCTAGATTTTTCTATCTTTACTTTTGTTTTTAAGTACACACCAAAGATGGTTCACATTTTTTTACCTGCAGATTTCCTTCTGAACTCTGAATGAATTGGAATATTAGATTACTTTGTTTTCTAATGCTAATCACAGTGCCTTTGCCCTTTACAACACAAAGGTTCAGGCAATGTAAAAGAATACAACCGATACGATACATGATCGAAGGTTACAGCAGCCAAGAGTAGAGGAGGGTGGCTGTCAAACACTAAAAGATTAAAAGAGGGTAAAAGGCTAAGGAAGACCAGCTGGCTCTGTAACATATTGCTGTTCAGAGTGCATTGCTGCTAAATTGAAAAACAGGCTCCGACTGCAGGTTTCCAGGATGCTGCGGAGTGGAATGCATACCAAATGTGGTTACCTCAGCCTGGGTGAAGAGTAAGGCAACAGGAGCTATTGAATGTTATTGGTACTGCTAGCAGCTGTTTACTCTTTCTCTGGGGCACAGGTTAAGGACAGGGAGAAAGCAAAAAAATCCAGAGAAAGGAAGTGGATAAAACCAGATAGACTTCGGAGACACTGTAATCCCTTATCGGTTGCAAAGTAGGAATGATTTGTCTCCTTTTCTTTTTTTGAAGTTATTTGTTATATGCTTGCTATCAGAATGAACCTCCAATTTTTTTTGACATTTACTGGAAAAGGTGATTCAGTCTGGAAATAGAGATCTGTGGCTTCAGCCCCTCTCTTTATCACAAATGTCTGTGTAACCTAGAGTCCATAGGTGGCCCACTGCCACAGGTGTTACAAACAGTGTCAACAAGGAGAGGTAAGAGACAGACAATGCCTAAGTCACCAATCTAAATCTAGAAAAACCTGTATCCGTGTTTCTTTTCTGACGTAAGCTTCCTCTGCAACCTTCAAAATGATGCGTTGTCTCGTCTAAGGCTGAGGTCCCCGTGAGCAGAATAGTACTGCTGGTCTGTGACAGTGCTGTGGAGGTAGATGCCCTACACGTTTTGAGAAGACATTTCTGATAGACTTTAGGGCTAGGCAAGCATGTGTACTTCATTTTCTGGGTACTTCGATAATGACATATCAGTGGACAGCATTGTGAAAAAAAGCCCCAAACCATTGTCAGTTGGAAATGGTTTGTAAAGGTCTGCTTCATAACTCTGAAATGTTTGCCAGTGTTTCCACAGACCAAGCAAAAGCTAGAGATTATTCTCAAAATGGGATTTTTTCCCAAGTTTTTTTCCATATCCATTGAATGGAACAGGAAAAAAAAAAAAAAGAAATGAAACTGGCACATTTTTTTTACCATGCCAAAGTGGGAGGTATTCATGCACTGAGGAAATTGAAAAAAGTAAGGTTGTGTCCCCAGGTGGACACTTAGCACTTATTTTATGTTCTTCAGGGAAATCTATTACTTATGGAGCAAGGTGTCAGTGAGTATGGTTTTTAAAATTGTATTTAAAAATGCTCTGCTCTTTTTAACTTTGTGCTTTATTGTAAATTGGCTTTCCGTTCTGCTTGTGATTAGATCTACCTTCATGGGAAAAAGCCATCTTTATATACTTTCTGGCACAGCAGGTTCAAAGCCACTTTCCAAAAAGGCATCTTTAATCTAATCTGTACTTCGTGTATTTTGTGTGTTGCAGCAAAACATCTGTTCAGCTTCTTCAACAGCCATGCGCAAAGAGGAGATTGAGTTTAATTGTTTACACCTTGTATCAAGCAAGGCTCAGCTAGAAGTTCTCTTTTCTGGTTTTGTTTCCAGAAAGGCTCCAATCGTATAAATAAAACGGCTAATGGATTAGTTTGCATTCACCTCTTTACTTCCTACAATGCGTTAATCCTTAGAAGTTTTTTCCCAAAACAAAATCCAGTTGTTAGCGTGTCTGTATGTTCAGCAAAATCTTTTGAGCAATTATATGGAAACAGTAGTGAATTGCAGAAATGTTTGTGGGGGGAAAATAATCAAAATGCAGTTTTATTAAAAACAGATCTCATCACTGTGGTAGTGTATTGTAACATAGCATCGCTGTGGTAGTGTATTGTAACGTAGCATCTATTTCAGCTTCACAAAGGCAGGGTATAATGATTTGCGTGACTGCTGTATAGTTTTCTAAAAGCTGAAAATAAAAATAATGACTGCTTCAGGAGAAGAAACACTTTGTCTTCTGCTCCATTAAAAATCAGATTGCATGTTAATGTAATTTCAGTGTATTAATTGACTTCCAAAATATCTGTCAGAGCGACTAAATAAAGAAAAAAATCTTAAAAGCTAAAGTTCAAGAGGACTAAACTTTTTAAAATTAAACAGAAAATTTTAAAATCACAATACTAAATATTAACTGATCCTTTAACAGATTTTAAAAAATAATTTGGTTACTGGTAATGTCTTTTTTGCCTACAGGCATACTGTATGATTTTGTTAACACCAGCTCTGCGAACTATGCCAGTTCTTTAAAACTGAAGAGAAATTATAGCCATCATCAATGAAATTTTAACTGTTTACTGAAGTAGCAGGTTTTGGGGGTAAATAAGCTGGCACTAATATGAAAGGCTGATATTGCAACCTATATTAAAAAATAAAGATCTGTATTATAGAATTTTTCTTCAAAGATATTGGCTTACTGTTACTGTTTAAGCCGAGGAAACCATGTTCATATATTAGTCTGTATAGCAAAGTATATGTGCTTTCTGTAACGTTAGTTGTTACAGGTAACTATGCATCGCAGCCTTGACAGTCTGGCACAACGGGCAGTGCGTTATCTTGGCTCTGGTACGCGAGTGCAGGATGCTGTGCTGCAGTGGTGCATGGCTAGTGGAAGGTAAGGTTAGGGTACGAAAAAGAGAAGGGCCAGCTGAGAGTTTCTGGACCTTTCCCTTACCAAGAGTCTTTTAGCATCTATTTCAGCCTGCATGGGAAGATCTTTTCTGGTATCGTGATGTCTGATCTCGTCCTTGCCACTTCTAAGACAGTGTTTATACGTATTTTTTAGAGTGTACACTCTGAATGATAGGAGATAGGTGGGAGTAAAGAGCATCTGGCAATGCATCCTGGTCCCGTTGCGCCTAGCTCTTTTAACACAAATAAACTGTCTTTCAGTAAATGGAAAAAAAGGTGACTTTTATAATATTCTTCTGCGCAGCTAAAGCAGCTCGTAGTAGTCCTTAGGGCTTCCAGGAACACAGTTGTGATGTTGTCAACAAAGGAAAAATAGTGTAGGAAAGGAAATGCAGTGCTCTTTCTCATCTGTGCCTGGACCGATGCACCACTGGAGCAGCAGCTGCTGCCTGTTCCCAGCAGTGAGCTCTGTGCTTCTGAGAGTGGAGTAGCTGTGAAACGCCCTTGTTATCCCTTTAAAGAGCAGCATCATTTAAAAATAAACCAGTTGAGCTTTATTTGTTATTAGTGTTGAACTGTAAGACCCCTAGAGTCCCAGTGACTTTGGGTGGGAAGTATAATGAGATTTCTGTTCCAGAAAATGATTTCTGTTTGATCTCCTGACATATGGTCAAGCTGACATGCTGCTTGATGTCTTGGCCAAACTTGTGGTCATGAGTTAATGAGTGAACGTAAGGCAGAAAGATGTGGCAACAGAGAACAAGGAGAAAGGTGAAGTTTAATTGAAGTAGTGGAAAGAAGATACAGATAATCAGCTTTCCATATGTTGTGGGCTTCAGAAAAACACAAAGATGGTTTCAATAACAGGGAGAGCATAAAGGAAAAGATATATTCAAAACTAGAGGTGCTGGATAATTATTCTATAAAGTCTTCCCAAGTCTACGAAGAGTGAGTAACTATTTGCGTGGCCTGGTATAAACCATACCTCTGTACGTTTCCCCAGGTGCAGCTCTGGGCTTGGGAGAAGGACTGTGTTTTGCTGTGGCCCCTGTGATCTACCCAGGACATATTACGAGCCCTGCAAATCCTCCCCACAGGTATCCCCTGCAGTGTGTTGGACGTGGCTAACAGCCAAGGTCCCACCCAGCTGCTTGCTTACTGCCTCCCCCGCCCCCCCCAGCCCGGGAAGAACAGGAGGAAGAAAGCTCATAGATCAAGTTAAAGACAGGAAGATCCCTTACCAATTACTGTCATGGGCAAAACAGACTCAACTTGGGAGAAATTAATTTGTTGCCAATTGTAATAATATTTAACCAACAAAGGCAAGAATCTGTCACGATTCCTTTCGTAGCGCTGCTCTTCAGGTAAACCACATTTACCTGCCGCTGCAGACGAATATTTTCCTTGTTGTCACATGTAGCAATTAGCTTACCCCTGAGATTTGGGCAATTTTCAGAAACAGTGATAGGGTTCATGTGGATAATTAAAAATAAATGCATACATGTATTCAACAGGCAGGATGAATGGGCTGAAGCTGTTAAAAAAGAAGGATGGGGAGAGGTATATTGTTACAGCAGGCTGCAGAGGTTGAACATCACTTCAAGAATTAAACTGGTTTATTACTTGGCCAGTCTGCCCTTGCTTCTGGGTAGCTGTTGCATACCCAGGGCTATGCCAGTAGTAGCACTGGCTGCTCCAGCTCCATTAATTTCCCAGATTTGCACCCAGCTGTAGAAGCTACAATGGCCATTCTGGGTGACTGCTTTGGCAAGCAGAGGTGCTTTTGCTGCTTGATACAGCTCTTCATATTGGTATATGAGGACAGACCCTGGGAATTACTGCAGTCTTCCAGATCTTTCTCACCTGCTGTCTGTCTTGGAAGCAGACTTAATTCAAACATTACTTCAATGGCTGCAGGTTTCTGGATGTCCGAATAAGGCTCAGAACCTTCACGGAGTGGGAAATTTAGCTGTTTCTCTGGTTTTCAGTGCTTGGCTGGAGCTGTTAAACTCTACAACTTATACAGGACAATGATTTCAGGTGTTAAATATATATACATAAATACCTGAAATAATTTTTATATATTTAACACTTGAAATCATTGTCCTATAGAAGTTGTAGAACTTAATCTAATGGTATATACGTATATAATTCCAGATAATTAAGGAGGTAAATCACATGTTCATGTTAGTGTGCAAATTACTGTAATTGAACCCTATCTCACAAAGAATATCCTGAGATACCTCATAATTTAGAAGAGGTACTGTATGGATGGTATCTTTTTGTTTCATCAAAATACTGTGAAGGTAGAAAAGTCAAGCACTCCAAAACTGGAAAATAACAAAACTGAAAGTAAGCTGACCACAGTGTTTTCCATCAAAATCATTTAAAAACTAATTTCAGTTTTCAAAAAGTATAAAGTAACTTACCTGTACATTTCTTGTTCTCATTAAAAATGAGGGTTCCAAAATATTTTCTCTGATAAATTTTAAAGAAATCTATTAAGAAATGCTGATGCAGGGCCTTGTAGGAGCAGGTAGTTTCTTTGTCTAATATCGCTGTTGTATTTTATTGATTTGGCACCATCACACATGTGTTTTGTCACTAAGACAAGGGCCTGCAGTCCATCATGGAAGGGTCGGTGTAATCGTGAAGCCAGTGAATGCTTTTCTGGGCAATAATAGCTTCAATGTGTTGTGGTAGCAAAAATGACTATTATTCACAGTGTAATCAAGCAGAGGTGTTTGGCGTCTTTGGTCTGGATGAAAGTGTTAGACTTCACTCTTGCTTAACTGACACCTGGACTTCTTTTTGAGCTCTACTTGAAGTAGCTTTTTTGCTGCCTCTACTATTTCATTTCTTAAATGGGACAGATTAGTGTAGTTTTACTGGGTTAATTTGTAAGCAGAAAACCTAATACTGCTGGTACCAGCCTTCATATTATAAACTCCTGGTTTTTAAATACTGAAAACAAATCTGTGTTTGTATCCTTAGTGGCATTTATCTTAGAAAAATACAGAAAAATACTGAAAACCAAAAAGGGGAAGCAAAAATGCTGTCTCCAGGGAAAAAAAAACAAATAAACCTCCATCTTGCATGAACCCTTGCAATGGTGTTTGGCGCTCTTCTAGAAATGGAGAAGTCAGTGGAAGAGTAAAAAGCAAACAGCTGTTTAGCTGCACAACATAATGATAGTACTTTACGCTCTCTGTTTCTGCATGCATTTTGAGACATGGAATTACTAATACAAGCTGGGCACTTCATACTTGCCTCGGTGAACTCACAGTGAATTTCAAACTGCAAAAAATGGAAATTAAAAATAAACTGTAACCAAGAAAAACAATTTGTAAGATGAAACTTCACCTAAAACTTGCATACGAATACAATATTAAAGTACATTGCAAGAACTTCTAGAGAGGTTTATCTAGTTTGTGTGTATCTGATTTCAAACTCTTTAAAATATCTTCAAAGATATTCCTTAATCTAAATGTGGTTTACTCATAGCAAATCAGCTGCGACAAGTATGAAGCCTATTCCACTTCAATTAGAGCAGCTATGCATATCTGCTGTCTTAGTGTGGTTGTTCTGTACAAATTAAGCAAGTAGTTTTCTCAGCAAAGATTGCATAATATTTTAATCAAGAATATCACTCGTTCTTCACCACATTCATCTTCTGCCAGTTCACTATGTCTCACATCACTAAATCTTTTGTCTGGTTGATTTTGTCAATATTAGACGTCTCTGATAAAGCCTTTCCATTGTGATTACTGCCCTCAATGCGTTCCATTATTTTTGGACTGAATTCACCTAAAATCTGCCACCTTGTGATAGATCTGTTATAAAAATCCTAGTCATCCCTGAATGACCTGTCTCTCATGAACTGACCTTAACACCTACCAATACCTATTTTATTGTTGTTAGAAAATACGTGAACTAATTGTCAGATGTGTATGAAGTCTGTTTTATTTCAAAATAAGAAAGGCCCAGTCATATTCTGATGCCCTTTGAGGTAAACTGTTTAACAGATAAATTAAAAGCATTTCATTACTGTCAGGAATTTGATTCAGACCCTTTTGACCAATCAACAGCAGTGCTTATTTTGCATTGTGAAAACATCCTCCTCTGAAAAATGCTTCCATTAAAAGTTCTTAGAGAGGCAATCTTTCTCTAGAATGGAGATGAATTTCATTCTGATGTTACAGTAACAGCAATGAATATTTAAAATGTATTTCATATTTCATTTTATAGGAAACGCATAGAATATGAGCATAATTCCAGATATGTATTTCTGATCCAGCTTTGGCATTGGAATCCTGTCTCAGTGTGGGAAGAGAAGTACCTGCTGCGTTGCATTTCCTGTCATACCTTTAGGGCCCCTGTCTGTGTCTGAAAAGTATATAAGCATTTCCCAAATTCCTTAAAAATATTCAGTTTGACTGTGGACTGATCCAGCTGATCCCCAAAACAGATCTGAGCCCCTCAGCATGCTTGCAGATCAACTGACCTTGACTATTCAGTTTGGCCTGCTTAGATTTTGTTTCTCTTCCTGGATTGGGTGAGCTAATTTTTCTGAAGCGATACTTCAGAGCAGATGACCACTGAGTAACACCTAGAAACAACTGCGTCCTTGCAGCACTTCTGGTGACTTTCTTGTAGTAACAGTGACCTGGTCTCTCTATTCAGCAAAGATGAGTGGGATTGAATAGAAACAAATATTACCACTGCTAAAATTATGATTTATGAATATACTCACTGAAAAATCTCTGTTCCTTTTTCTGCAAGGGAAGAGACCTCGGAGCTGCCTTGTTACTTTTTTTGAATCTTAAAATCCAATTAAATCTGTATGATTTTGTTTATAAGCGTGTTTTAACTTAGTATGCATCTTTTTGAATGAATTTGGGTATCACAGAACAAATTTTCGCTTTGCTCTCTTCATTAAGACAAAGATTTCTATTTTTATGTATATGTTAGGAGAGACAGCGTGTTGTAAGGGGCTTCCCTGTGAGTGGTAAAACAGCAGTAGTACCTGTATTGGTGGCAGGGCTGCAAACTGAGTCTCTCTCCCATTGAGTTCACTAGGTGTTCTTCCACTGATTTAATAAGGAAAAGGTTGAGTCCTCATGATAAAGCAGAGAATAAAATAACAGAATAAAAATAAGAGATAATAAAAACATACCATTGACTTGTGTGATCCAATCCAGGGCTTTGGAAAATGAAAGGGGACTTAACGATGAGCAATTTGCCTTACTGGAAAGCGTATCTTATAAAAGCAGAGAGTCTTTGAGATAGAATTGAGGAATTTAATGTTTTGGCATTATTTTGATCATATATGCCTCCCTATGTAGATAACCACCGCATGCAACAGTCAAGTAAATAAGTCCAAAAGATCTTTTACTAGCCATTGAGGTGATTGAGGAAACTATGGTCTAACTCCTTTCAAGTGAACTTGTAAAGAATTGACTTGAGAAAATAACAAAGTAAAGACAGGACCTTGGTGTTGTATTTTTGTTTGCAGCTGTGAGTTCAGGAGCTGTGACTTTTATGTCTCCTTTGGAGCTCAGTTTCCACTAAAATGCTAAAGGATTTAAGTCATTCCTACACATTACTGCTTTGCAGACTATTCTGTAAAAGAAAAAGTAGACATCAGCAGTCCATACATCTTGTCTAGCCACAGAAAGCTGATCATCAGTAGCAGGAATTTCCGGAAGGTCTCAAAGGGAAGAAGTAAACCATGATTCTGAAGTCTCATCTATTTCAGGAATTCCGCTTGAAAAAGAATATGAATGGAAATATGTATTTGTGCAAGAGTGGGATCTTAGCCTGGATGATATTAAAAAAAATTACCATTTCTAGCATAATTTTGATTTAAAGATGTTTGACTTGTAACACCCATCTGCAAGAAAGGCCGGAAGGAGGATCCCGGGATCGACAGGACTGTCAGCCTGACCTCGGTGCTGGGGAAGATTATGGAGCGGTTCATTCTGAGTGCACTCACTGGACATGTCAAGGATAACCAGGGGATCAGGCCCAGCCAGCACGGGTTCATGAAAGGCAGGTCCTGCTTGACCAACCTGATCTCCTTCCATGACCAGGTGACCCACCTAGAGGATGAGGGAAAGGCTGTGGATGTTGTCTACCTGGACTTTACCAAAGCCTGTGACACTGTTCCCTACAGCATCCTCCTGGAGAAACTGGCTGCCCATGGTTTGGAGGGGTGTTCTCTTGGCTGGGTAAAGAACTG
>Ga0181612_141293_pt1 | contig 19277 bp, 8 predicted proteins | sample HoacroProtozoa21_FD_119630 | JGI IMG/M metagenome (GOLD analysis project Ga0181612, IMG submission 119630) | Hoatzin crop microbial communities from Cojedes, Venezuel. Combined Assembly of Gp0051906, Gp0051904, Gp0051908 | reverse complement strand
GGAAACTTATTGCTTTGGAATTAGGCAGTGTTCTTGCTCAGCTCTAATAGGTATATAGTGGTTTTCCACTTCAAATTCCAGAAGACACATTTATTTATTGAAAAGAATGAATCATGATGACGAATTCTTTATCTCACCAAGGTCACAGAGATCCAAGAGGTGTCTCTGGCAGAGTGGTGGCCAGCAGCACAGACCAGACTCACCACACACCCTGCCTTGATGGTGCAGTGCAGGAGAAGCCCCGACACCATCTGGAGATGGAAGTGCCAGAGTGCCCTCTGGATCAGCTTTGAATGACATAGACAGTGTAGCTGGGGAGAAACCTGGCCTGCAAGCATGTTTTGGAACATGCTTCCTCTTAAGTGTGAATGGGCACGGGTACTCTATGCCTGACCGCTTTGATGTGCCCTGGCTGCCACTGTACCCCCATGGTCCGAGCAATATGAAGCATCTGAGATGGCACAAAGCTTTTCTAGAAAGACTCCGATGTCGTAGATGAGGTTTGTAGGCAGTCTGAAGTCAATCAGAGCTCTAGGACAAGATATGTTGGTTTTATGGAGCTGAGTCAGAAGCACGCCAAGCTCTGGTCTGCTTGTGGCACCTACCATTTTAAGCAAATATAGGCATGGCCTTAATTTACATATGTTAATTCTGTTACTCCAACTTGGTATCATCTGCCTCTGAATATCAAATTTTCTTTTTGCTGTTTAATTCAAGACTGATTCAATAGAGCTAAGCTTCAAGGTGCCTGCTATGGTTATTGCAAAGCACCCAAAGCCAAGTTAGTTAGCCTTTACCAAGGTACACAAAAGTTTTGTAGCTTACTTATGCATGTTCTAAACACCTTCAGGTCTGAACACCTTTGCATCGGTTCTGGATTTTAAAACCTGTGAAGCTTTTGTGATGGTGAAGTGATTTCTCTGCCATTCTTCCTATAATTTGTAAAGTTTCTATTTCTTGTGAAGATTTTTCATTCTAAAATTTTCTGTTTTCTTTAGGGAACAGCAGTATTACAGTCTGGAGTCTTACCAGCTCTACCAGGTAGGAGCCATTAAGTCATTTGCTTTGTTAAAGAATAATGTTTAAGTCCCTAATTGTGATGAGAGAAACAGAAGATTTATGGAGGCAGAATTAGACTACACTGAGAGGTATCCTGTTTGTGGTTGGCTTTGTGGCTGCAGTTCATGACTGGCAATGATGAAATACATTGCAATCTGTAGTATCTTTGGTTGTAAATATTAATATGTTTAGTTTTCCATTTCTTTTGTGATCTAAAGAGGTTCAAAGTTGTCAGCTTCCATATGAAGTTGATTAGTGCTTCTTCTACTTATATAGATGAAGAAAGTCAAGAAAGTGTTCTTTTTAGGCTATATTAACACCAAGGGGAGACTTGATTTATACATTCAGTGTGTATACCCAGTTTTCTAACAACACAAAACCACAGGAATGGATCGTTACCAGAGGAAACATGGAGATGCTTCTCTCATGTCAGTGGAACTACTGACTGACCAACAAAACCATTAAAGGGAGGAAGCTGAGTATCTGGCCTTGGAAAGATTGTTTAGGCACAGGTAACATGCTGACTAGCTTTTCATTGTAAATCTGCCTATCAGTAGAAGGTGTTGGTCACCTGGAGTTCTCTGTCTAATGTAGCCAGACTGGTCTGGCACCTTTTGTATCATCTTTTCACTTCAAAGATAGATAACATTTTGTAAGCATTTGGTTTTGTGTACTGTCTCCATCTTATTCCTTAGAGAGATCTGTGCAAGGAAGTTGTTTAGTATCCTAAAAGTCTTTATATTTCTTAAACTGTTTACCTGAGAATTCAGCAAATCCACTAAATTGCTCAGGCTGTCTTCTTCCAATAGACATCAAACGGCTCTTTGTGCTTGGGTTTCTTTATTGCTTTTAAAAACCTTGGCAAATACGTAAAGAAGTATACCTGACTGATACCTGTCTGAACAAACCCAGTAAGGTAACTAGGATCAGGAGATGTCTCTGGAGAAGGTCATAAGTAACTTTATTCCTTTTTCTGTCTTAGCAGGAGAAAATCCAGAAATATTTAGCAGATCTTGTTCCTAGTTATTCCACTTGAGTCAGTGGAATTACTCTTGATTTATAGACGTGTAAGTAGAAGCACAAATTGGATCATTAACTCTAATATTATCTTTCCTTCTGGTACTCAGGTTTCTAGTCCTCTGATCAACCTATATAAACCAGAGCACTTACAATTAAAGTGTGTGTAAATACAGGGGAACTTGGGTCTGTAGCTTTGTGTGGTGGGTACAAAATAATTTCTGCATTAATTTCAGTGGCAAATTAATTGTGGATGCAAACAATAGCTGACAAAGACTTAATCTCAGACTATTTGCGCAGATGAAGGAGTTAGCTGTTTTGATAAAACCTATCACTAAACGAATTGGAAGTTTAGAAATACACGACAGATTTTTAGATCAACAGAAAGGGAGAACACAAGACTGAAGAAATTTCAGTGGATAGGTTTTCATGTCTGGGAGAAATAGTGTATAAGAGAAGAGCTGAATACTTGTTGGAATAAATATAAATGCTTTAGGCAAATGCAGCATCTAAAGTGACTGGAGTTTTTTACTATCTTTGTGGGGTTTCATCTTTCAAATAGTCTTATTATCTGACTGTAAAACTTTATTCTTTGATACTACACTACATTTCATAATACAAAAGAAACCCGTTTTCTCTGTCTCGTTGCATTTTTATTATCCTCAGATTTTTAATTTTAAAGTATTGTCTTTCATATATGGGAACATTTAAAGTATAAATGAATTTTCAAAAGATTGGAAATCTTTCAAAATAATACTGTAGTCTTTAAATGTTTTGCTTCTACCATCTGTAGTCGAAGCCATTAACTGAAGGTCTCTGGGTGCTGCCCGGTCATTCAAACAGTTCTGTTGGACTAAAGGAACAGCATTAGAACTTTTGTATGTTTCTCTAGTATGATTTTTTTTTTAATTCATTGTTGAGAATAACATAGGGGCACACTAATTTGAGGCAACTACTTTCAAAACCTGTCTTGCACATGTACTTGGAAAGATACCTCTACTAGCATGAATGATTGTACGAGGATCCAAAATGCAGCTATAATGTTTGCTAGTGTAGCAGTCCACTTAGTCATAAACACACTTTTTTTTATCACTGAAAGGATTGTATTGTATCTTCATTCAAATACACTGTGTGAATGCAAAACCACTTCTTCCAGTGCTACAGGTGCCCATGTGTTCTGTACAATATTTTTCCGCTTGAATGCCTCAGTTCTGTGGCAAGAAATGGAGTTAAAGAGTCAGGATCGATTGTTTAAATACTGTTCAGTTTATTGGTAGTGAATGTGGGTGATGACATTCTCCTTCTACTGTTACTTATATATGCTGAGCAATAGCCTCAGCGACTTCAGAGAAATGTGTCTAATTCTAATGGCAAGCTGAAAAGTGTTCGTCAATGCAGCAACAATTCAGGATTGTATTACTAAATGGAAAAAACCAAGTTGGGGTGAATCATTTAATCCTGGTTTAAATAATTTAGTTGCCTTTGTTATTTATAACTTTGTAAAGATTGATTAGAAAGAGAGACTGAATTAGATTGTTTGCATTTGTAGGAGGAAAATGTTCCCATTTTTATCATAGCTTTGTGCTACAGATCAAGGTAGGGGATTCTTTGGAGCTGTATGATGTGGGAATGCCTGCTCTTAAGTATAATAGACTGCCTTTCTGGTTATTATGGACCTTAAAATATCATGGCAGGATAGGGGTTCAAAAATGTGGTTCAGATTTCCTGATTTCTGAGACTGCTGGATTCTGGAGGCACTGAATTTGGCCTAAGAATTTCTCATGGGACCTATACAAAGTTTCTCGCAAATGCTTAAGAAATCTGTAGCACGATCTAGTGGATGCAATTTCAGAGATATGTATATAGGTCCTTTTCCAAAGAGCTGCTTATGTGTTTTGAATTAAGGGATCATGAATGAGATGCACATTCCATTCAGTGCTGAGAGTTGGAAACTGAAAGACAGCATGTTCCTTCACAGAACAGTGAGCTGAAGAGCTCATCATTATCTTGGTTATCTTTCTGGTACTATAAATCAGAGTACTGTAGGAAAAACTGGGCTGAAGGGGTCCTCTAGCTCAAGCCTGTGCCCTGAGGTTAGGATGTGCTTCTGTGTATGTGTCTGACAGGTGTCTGCTTAGCACATTCTGCAATAAGAATCCTTAATCCACCTTAAATCATCCAAAATCCTTATGTTTAGAATGTATTTCCTAGCAGTTGTGTTGTTTCTTGCTGTGATTTAGGCCTGTTCTTTAAATATTGTCCTCCTTCCTAGTTCATTGCAACAGCTTAGATAGGGACCTTCAGCTCTTACTTATATTGTCTTCAGGCTCCCCTTCAAAATATTTGGATTTTCTTAGTTGAGTAGAACTCCTTCACAGCTCCAGTTTTATGAATGATGCTTAAACCACTAAGTTGTTTTTTTTGGGGGGGAGGAAATGCTGCTATTTCTGTCCTTTGTTGCCAACACTTCCAAGTGAACTGAGCAGCCCGAATTCCAAGACTCTTATTTAGAGAAGCTAAGTTGAGTGCTGGAATGGGTTTGCAGAAGTGCCGAGGGACCCTCTGCAATCCCCAGAGGGGCCATGTCGTGCAGGCTCTGTGCACCATATTTCAGACACTTTTGTCCCTTCCCATTAGCTAGGCTGATTGCCTAGGTATTCCCCAGGGGCCAGACCCAACCTTGGGCATTTCGACACTCAAATTAAACTTCTATAGTTGGAGATCTGATCTCCCTGTACTTCTGTGCCGCAGGCTCTGGCATTACACAAATCAATAGCTGAATTGGAAAGTAAGTTAACAAATACCCTCCCCTGGAATGATATTGTTAATATTGTTAAATTTTCTGACTCTTGAAGTCTCTTTTCTTTTTTTTTTTTGTCTGTGCATTTCCATTCTTTTCCATATTCCACAGGAACAAATTCAGCATTGCAACAGACACTCTTGCTATCTGACAGCCTCTTTGCTTGTAATACCAGACACACACATTGCTTGATGTGAAATGTTCTGAAAGGATGCATTAAGGAATAAACATAAAGCAATGCTGCGGATTGGAATTCAGTTGAAATGTCAGCTGAATGCTGATTATGAACATTGCATCCCTATTAAATTGTTTTTAGGTAGATAGGAAGTCAAGGTAAGGAGACAAAAAGAAAGAGTAAAATTAAGTATGTAACAGGTGATGAGTGCTGAAAATGAACTCAGCTGTCTGACAGCTTAGCTTTTATGATGGAAAAATAGGCTTTCTTTCATGCATTTTTTAAATTTTTAGTGCAAACCTATGCAGCCTGATACTTCTATTGCAAGCTTAGGAGTAATCTTTCAAGGAATTAGTTGAGAGCAGTGAGATAGAAGAATCTGGGCCATACTGTGTTGGTTGTTATGCTTCAGTTGAAAATAATTTATAATTCACAATTTTTCTTTCAGGAAATGTGTTGTCAGCTCTTCAGATGTAGGAGGACAAAGTACACTATGGTACTTTTATTGAGCCAATAAAGGACTGCGTGCTGAACAGTGTCCACCGTAAACAAGTCTTACCTCACAGGGCTAAAAACTGTAATAGAAGAGTATTATTGTAATGAGAAACTGATTAATGAAATTCAGCCATGATATTACATGCTCTTTCTTGATTGTGCTTTATTTTATAAGTGCACTCAAAATAATTCTGTAGGGGAAGAAAAATAGGAGCTCAGAACAAGTAAGCTGATTAAAATACGTATTGCATTTTATGAGCTAACCCTTGGCCTTAGTGACTATCTGAATTACTAGGGGCCTGACATGAGTGGGGGAAAAAAATGTCGCTTTGGTGAAACCGTGTGCTAGTGAATGGACCGAATGCTGCTGCTTCATCCTCTGGGCTGAGTAGATCCAGCAGGTTCCTGTTCCCTGTTTTGGAGGTGGCAGCAGGTGGTAAGTCCATGCCACAGTGACCCTCTAGTCCTGCCTTGTCTGTATCCCTGATTTGCTTCCCCATGCCTTTTCTGACAGATGAGATCTGGGGAAATTGCATGTCCCGGTCTTCTAGAACACAAAGATGAGGAACCTTATTTGCAAACATAGTCATAGTAAGGAAACACATTATGTGACCTTCATTCTTGGCCAGTGTAGATCCTGAGCTTCAGATGCATCAAGATTTTTGGCGCAAATGTAAAGCATCTTTGATGGTATATTTTTCAAAAAATAGACACTAAATTTCCTGGTAGAGGAAGATGGTAATGATTCTAGCTTAACACTTTTGCATTTTTAAGGATGGGAGGCTGGGCTGGAGTGGCCCTACAGCATGGGAAGATGAATAACAGCTAGAGGTAATTACATCCTCTGTGATTCTTTTGGACACACTAATCACTTTGGAAATTGAAAAGTAACAAATTTAGGGAAGTTTTACAGGGTAATTATACATCACCAGGAAACCTTATATTACATTTACAGCAAAAACCCTTCTGGTTTACTCGCAGTATTTCTCCTGTCAGTCAGTAGCTCTAGGCTTTGGATGCTCCTTAAAGCACGGTATCTGTTTTCAAAGGAGGAGATGGAAATGTTGCTTGCCTGAGTGGATCAAAGTACTTCGTAATAAAGGTAGTTTTAATTCAGTAAGAAGCAAGAATTTATCACAGAGCATAGTGTATTCTTCTGTTCTGACTTCTTGTCAGCAAATTTAATAGCCCAGACCTGCAGAGTTTGTGACATACTCCATGAAGGCATAGAGGCTGGGCAGTAAGAAGTGATCGCTTGGTAAGGGCAATGTAGTGTTGCGTGTGTCTGCTCACTGGCCATGTAATGATAGGCGACAGGACTTGAAAATGCAAACTGTCTGGACTCAGTTTATAGCATGTTTCTTCTTGTGGTTCTTTCTTGTAGCACATGCTGTAAACTGTGCTTATTTTTGAAGGGTGGGCATAAAGAAATGACTATGAAGTTAGAAAAATGTTTCAAATAGTGGTTGTCTTCATTGAGCGACATCAGATGTTTGAATCTAATCATATGTAGGAATGCAAAATATTCTGCAGCATATTTTCGTTTTGTCACATTTTGAATATCTTCTTCCTCTTACACACTGAGGAAAGCAGAACAGAAATAACTCTCTTGGTGAGCTACTCAGTTTTAACACAGACCTGAGTGAGTCAGCCACACAGAACTGGATGGCAGGGGAAACTGAAAAAACTATTGTTAACAATCCCTTGCAAGACAAAAAGAATGATGGGAGAGTCTGTCTCCTGCTGGAGGCTTTATACGTTCAGAAATTTGTCTTGCCAACTTGCTTTTTCCATTCCTGCAAGTATTATCCTAGGATTCATAAATTAGAAACAAACCAGTTTATATGGTAGCTGTAAAGAAAAAGGAAGAAAGGAAGAAAATATCTAGGTTGATCACTGTTGACATGTGTTTATACAACACAGTTCAAAGCTTCAGAAAAATTCCATAAGAGATTCGGCTATGTAAATATTTGTTAGTTGCCAGATCTGAAAATGTGGAAAATGCAACAGGTCAAATCCTGAAGCATTAACATAGTTCTTTTAAACGAGCTCCAAATGGGAAAAGTTCAACTTGACCATAAATGGATTGGAATATCTTGTTGTTTTAAATCTCCTTTCCTGTCCTGTATACTTTTCCAAAATCCAAAAAATGTTGCTTAAAAATCCATGTTTCCTGTGAAATTATATCTACTGAATTACATTAAGTTTTTGAGGGAGAAAAATACCCCTCACCAGTTTTGTGATGAAGCTGCAATTAGCATAAAGCCATAATCTTCAAAGTAAGGCAAGGCTTTCGGCTGCATAAAGAATATTCTGATATTCTTAATAATGCAGAGACAGGATGCTCTGAGAGGAGAAAAAGGAAAATAAGTATATCAGCTAGTCCAGGGCATCATACCTTCTGTCCTATTTTTGTGTTTATTTATATCAAGAGTCTTGTTAAAAACAAAATTTCAAACAATATTTTTAGTGGTTAAGTCCTCAGCAGAGTATGTAAAGGTTTTGTTAAAATACAAAATCAGTTTCTCAGTATGGTATGCTTGAAAATTGTTGTACCTTTGGATTACCCTATACATGCTTTTGTGTACACAAATACTGCAAAACTAAAGGTTTTAGTTCAATTGTGCACTCTCAAATAGGTGTTTATTTTTTTAATCCATTTTCCTCATTAAACAAGATCATACATAGTTTTGTTTAGATTTATTTTATAAAGATGTAGGAATAATTTTACAAGCATGGAAGTTAGTAGAATTAGAAAAAAATTGTATGAATGTATAATTTATCTGGGGAAAAATTAAGAAATCGACAGTTTCTTTAGGTTCCTAGTTCATGCAGATGTCTTGGGTATTTGAGACTGATATTTATTTTATAGAATTTCTTCATGTTGTGCAAGAATTACAGTAATTTTTGGATGCTATTTTAAAAACAATTTGCAGAGAAATGTCTCACCTGCTTAGAGACTGTTCATCAGTTCAGAAGAGAGTGACAATTTTACACCTGATGCCCAACACCCAGCAGCACGTGGCACAGCTGCCCTGTCACCAGCACAGGGTCATGCACAAATGCAGCCTCCTACCTCGCTTCTGTTAAGCCCCTTTTACTTGCACTGGAAGTTCCTTTGAAATTATTCGAGTGAGGGAGTAAATGCTGCTCATCTTGATTAAGGTGCCCACAGTGACAATGGTAGAGACAAGCGGTTCGTGGCTGGATTGGGATCGTGCTAGCCAAGCAGGCAGGTGTAATGCTGATTAGTTTGCTGGTTAAATAAAGAAGGGGTACGTGTGTGCAGACAAAGCCCACTACACGCGGACCACTCTGTAGGTTTCTGAGTTGCTAGCTCTTGTTTCTTCAAACTTCCACGTTTCCTACCATACCTGGGACAGCTTCCCGCTGATCTGAACAGGGATGGGGAAAGGTGACCCACCGTGCCATCGGACATGCCCTCAGTAAAGCTCGCCTGGCTGCGACAGTGGGAACAGTGCTTCACAAGAACCAGCTGTGGCCTGGATTCAAAGCTCATGGAAGCCAGACCCTTTTCCTACCCTTCACCCTGCCCCAGTTTGTGTCTGCACGTCTAAAACTGGATGGTGGGCTACTGAAGTGTGATACAGTTCTTCCCATTAACTTTAATAGGTTTTGGATCAAGTCTGATGATATTTTAATGAACACTTCAAGATTTGTGGATCCCAAATCTATGTTATGCATTGCAAAGGCAGCTGCCCACTCAGTTTTCATTGCCATTTTACTTCTCAGTTCAAGACGACTGTCTCTGTGAGTGAGGTAGTACTTGCCACAAACTGGGAGGCCAGTATCCTGAAGTTCTATAGAAGGCATCCTTTCTTTCTAAAGGGAGAAAAACAACAAAATTAGATTATAATGCCCTAATCTCAGGATAAAGAATTTAGCAAAAAAAAGAGAAATACTGCTTAAATGAAGATCAATGACTTGTAATTCTTACTGACAGTTTTCTTCATGTTTCAGAAACAACTACTAAAAATGCTGATGCACAGCAGATATGTAATAATAGCAACAGGTATTTAGATTTAAGGTGAATATCTCTCTTTGAAAACAGGTGGTGCCTCTGTCATGGAAGCTTCTGGGTCTTTGAAAGTGCATAGAGGGCACAGTCTCCAAGCTGGTAAGTAGAAGTGGTTATGAGGTATGTGTGTGCATGTAAATTTAAACTAAATTAAACTATTTTAAATTCAGAAAATGTTAAAGGTAATGTATGACTTGATTCCCTATTGTAAGGCTTATGTATTTCTTTGGGTTTTTTGCTTTGCAGGGATTTTGTTAGAAAGGCAGTGACAGATGGGATAGGTTTAGAAGAGGCAGTGACAGATGAGATAAGTGTCAGAGCATAGGCAGTAATCTTATTCACAGTAGTAAAATGCTGCCAGAACTTTAACAGAGGGCACCCACCAAAAAAACCCCACCTTGAGCCATGAGCAAGCCTGTACCTTAGCAATGATGTGGTAGGGATAAAAAACCCCACCACATTTAAAGATACTTCATGATAATGGAGAAAGAAACAACACCAGCAGACAAAATTGTGAGTGTTTATCATTCAAAATTAATCCAAATACGTTCATTCTATGGGCATAGCTTTTTAGCTTGCCTTGTTTGAACTGGGATGGAGTCTGAGATCATGAGAGAACCTAGGCATCTTTTTTCAGCTTTGTGCTCTGGAAGAACTGGTGATGTTGTGCAACCTGGCTTCTTGCAAAGATGATGATTTGCACTTGGAAAGCGAAGTTATATTTGGAAGGGCTAGTTTAAGCATTTTCTACAGAGCTTTGTCAGAAATCAAGAAGTTATCCATCATGCTGGAGGTGGAATTTTAACAAGAGTCTTCCAGATGCTCCCAAGATAACCCACGCACTTCTTCCTGATTCATGCATTCAAGACAGCTTTGCTTCCCCATCGATGTACAGCAAAACACACTGTTGACTTCAGTGACCTTCAATGTGAATACCTGTAAAAATGTCCTAACGTTTATTTCCTTGCTGTTACACTCATTAGAAAATGCTGACATACCACCACAGAACAGTCAACAGTAGCCACTGTACTTTCTGAGATTTTTCAATATGATTATTCAAATTAGAAGGTTACAAGTCAAAACTGGAAAATCATACGCTTTGTTGTCATTGTGCAAATTCCTAAATCCAAATTGACGATATTCCTGTATTCTAGGTTCTAAAGGTGGTTATGAGACGCTGACACTTCCTGCAGAACCTGGAACTCCTACTAGCCCTGAGGAACCTGGTGAGTAAAGATCTTTGCAGCCAGTTGCATTAGAGGACACTAACATCTGTTTCTTTTCGCATTTCCTTTCTTGTTGTGATGTCTTCTAAACACTTTTTTTGAGGTCGTGCCCATTAAATGTGTCAGCTTTACATGCATGCTGACACACACACTTATCTTGGGGCTTTGTTTATGGTGTTGGTTTTCTTTCTGTGTTCTTTATCGCACATTTCTCAGAATGGTGCCTACACAGGGTAGAAAATATGAATAACTAACACTTGCTGAAAGAAGGGTAAACCACCATTTTCAAACATTATTTTCTTCTTCCCTCCCCAATTATACTGTCTTTTCCTTTCTTTTCTCCTGTTACTTACTATCTTTTTTTCTTCCTACCTTTTCCCCCTTTCCCCCATTTCAGAATGTTGTAACCACACATTTTGGTCTGTTTTTCTCTCGAATCCTCCTTCCATAATGATCTCGAATATTGGTCCTCTGACCTCTCTTGTAAGCATCTTCTACCTCTGTTCACCAAGAACGGACTGCTCCAAAGCACTGTCTTTGTCCATGGCTCTGTGTGTCTGCCCTGTTTTCTTAGGATGAGCTTTTGCTTACTTGTGCTTTTCAAATAAACCTTTCTCTTCAAAGAAATATATGCCAGTTTTTCATGTCTAATGAGGGTTTTTTTTTTAATTTGAAGGGAAAACGAAAAGTCAAGTATTTCTATGCTTACAAAGAAAAGCACAGTTTCTACTAAGACAGCACAGTCTAAACAACAGAGGACTTTTCCTTTCCTTCCATTCCAGTTTGCCCAACTTTCTTCCTGGTTTGTTTTTTTTTTTTTCTTTGAGAAGAATATTTGATAGTTGCCAGGGGTTTCTTTGTTCTGTGTGTTTCTTTTGCTTTTCTTGCACAAAGCCCCACCAATTCATATATTTTTCTCCATGTGTGGTTTTTTCCTTCTCAGGAAAATCACTGGGCTTGTCTGCATCAGGTGTGACATTCAGCTCCCTGAATATATATAGAAAGGCTTCAAAAATTGTCTTTTCCTTCATGACTGTTCGTGACTATCAGTCCTTGAGATTGTCATTTGCTTACACCTTTAACTACCTGGGATGCAGCTTTTCAGTAGTATGGTTCTGCTGAATCCCTTTTGGCACATTTAGGCCAAATTCCTATGAAATACGTTAGACACAATAATTGAAAATAATTTCTGAGAATTATGTTTGATGAAGATATAGAAATTTCTTCTGTTTGATTTTTTTTGTTTGTTTGTTTGTTTACCTTTTCATTTTGTTTCTAACACCTGGCTTTGGAACAACAACTTGAAGTCTGACAGTCAGAAAAATGTTTGATTACTTCGTGGATGTTCCTATGTTTTCTTTACGAATATCTGTCAGAAAATTGGCCAACTTTCCAGGCTTTTAAAATTTTGGACTGCACAGTAGATTCTTTTGATTTAAACAGCTTAAGCCTGGAGACATTACATTATCTTTGTACCTACTGTAGCCTGAAATCTCTTACTGTTGCCCAACTTCGTATGAGCTACCTCTGCTATTCTTAATACAGTCCAAGAAGAAGAAAAAGTTCCTCTTAATGGTTATTCACAGCTGCTGTTGGTTGGATGAAAGAAGTCATTCTCTTCTGTGCCATAAAAGCCTTGATCACCTACTGCCTCTCCATTCACGTCTCAACAGTGTCTGAATGGGCAGGAAAGAAAAGCAGTGATTTGGACAAATCAAGTTTTGATAGGAGTTTTATGCGCGGACAGGGAAGGGCTTAATGAGAGAACATCAGGGAACTGGAAGGGACAACCTGAAAGTGATGCCATCTGTCCTCTGTGCTCATCTGTCCCAAATTGACTTAACAGAAGAAAGCATTTAAGGGTAAGAACTTCAACTGGACTGGACAGGCAGGTGATTACTAGCCTGCTGAGAAGGACAATGAGAATGTGACTCAAAGGTTTGCCCAAGCACAAAGGGAATACGGGTTTGTATTTGGGTCTCCTGTAGTCCAGGCAATTCTAGGAATTCTCTTGGTATTCATGGATTGAGAAACTAGATATAGGTGCCCGATGTCACTTCAGAGGCTGAGGGCTGAAATGCCTGGTTGGCCAGTGAATGGAACCTTCTGCCTTTTCTCTTAGTTTCATTTCTGGCAAGATTAGAATAACTGGAAGTAGGGCTGGAAGAGGTCTTGAGAATTCATCCAGTAGACACAAAAGTTGTCTTTAAGTCAGAATCACTTTACAGAAAACTGTTTCCTAGTAGATGTTAGTCTATCTCTTTTTTAGAAATTTCTAGATGCAGAAATTCTTCAGCCTCTGTGGGATTTCCTCTAATGTTCTTGTGATCTTTACTATTAGAGAAGGTTTTCCTACTGTCTGATCTTCTACTTTTTTCCTACAATTGAAGTATTTTATTATTTGTCTGTCCCCACTTGGCATCGTTTTTGTCTGTTTCAACTCAGCTGTCAATGTTGTCTTCTGAAGCTTGCCTTCCCCTTGCTTTAAACGGTTCTTCAGTCCCTGTTTTCAGGACACACTCTCTGAACTTCTAGTGACTTTGGTTGCTCTCTTGAGAATGATATAAGAGTCCACATCTTCCTGGAACAGATTACTTTATACAGGGCTTTACTAACCTAAGTTAGAGCTGAAAGCACTGTGCATACACTGCTTCTGTTTGAAAATCTCTGCATAGCGCTTGCTTTCTGTCACAACACAGTGAGATCACTGACTGTGGTCTGTGGTCTTCTGCATAGATCCTGACTTGCTCATTCTCGCAGGATCTTTTCTGTAGAAACCTTAGTGTTCTCGTGTTCCATCTACAACTGAGGAATGTGCTGTTTGCCAGGCTAAGTTGTTGCTGCTGAACGTTTGCTTTCAGAACATTTGATGGAACATTGCGTTTTTATGAAATGCATCATTGGTCATTACAAACAGTGTCTACAACAACGTGTTACTTATTTTAGAAGGGGCAGTAGGTTATTCAGCTGATGTCCCTGCATCAGATCGACCCCACAGCGAGACAGCCACCTATGTTAATATTCCTGTCAGCCCTACTTCCAAAAAACAACTTCATTACATGGAACTGGAACTTCAAGAACCCAGCACAAGCATAAGAGGTAAGGAAGTCTGCAGTACTATTTAAACAGCAAAGGAAGGAGTAATGCAGACTGGATTGGGAATTTTCATTTCTCACCTATCCATAGACTCCTGCTAACAGAGGAGTTGAACCCTGGTCCGTTTGTGAGGCAGTTGTAATTGCCAACTCTGTTGGAGATTTTTAAGTGATGAGGTTCTATAAGATGTTGCGTCCCTCTGACAGGTGCATTGTATATGCACTCCATCAAACGTGAACATTTCTGTGTCTGTGGAGTTTGGCAGACGGTAATTTGCTTTGTGTTCTCAAGATTTTCGTTGCACGTATTAGAACTACACTTAATTTTTCTTGCTTGGCTTCAGAAACAGGCCTGTGGGTGTAGGTGTACAGGGCTTGCTCCTGAAGATGCTGACTCTGAAGCCATGCAGCATATGCTGAAGCATAGAACGCAGTGTTCTTCTATCTGCTCTCCACAGAGATGTGTGAAAATGCTGCAGAGAGGAAGCCAATTCAAGTATTTGATTTAAAAAATATTTTTTTTAAATTCGTTTGTCTGGATCTGGGTATTTTACTTCTATGCTTAACTTGGACAATCAGTACAAAAACATGCATTATACCTACCATGTGTTGTCATCTAGAGATGCATTCCTCCTCACAGAAAGCCCCTAATCAGGATCTGGCATTTAATTGCTCACATCTGGTATTGATGGGTTTTCCATGTATAGTTTTCAGCTATTTGGATTTGAACTTTTATACTTTTAATTTCAGCAACTTAATTAACTTTGAAATGCTAGCACCTTTCCCATTGGTTTTTTGGGGTTGTTTATACGGCTCTAGTTAAGTAATTGTAAGCTTCTCCCACACTTTAATGTAGTTCTGTGTATACCATCCTGTCGAGATGTAAAGGCAATGTTTTATCTTCATTTCAAAGACAGCAAACCAAGGCATTAAGAACGAAGCGCCAACTTCCACAAACTGACAAAAGATTTCCTAAGTGTCAACTACTCTCTCAAGCTCAAGTTGTATAACTTTGAAGGTGCTCTTAATGACCACAAATATTTTATTTTTTCATACTAAGGTTTTCCCAGCCTCTGGAGTTGTATGTCTGCACCTATGCAGAACTGTTTGGCTCCCGAACAGACTAAGCAGCTTTTATCTCCTGTGTTGCCAATTACTGGACTAAACTGTCATTCTGTCTGAGGCTGAAGGTGGTTGATCTGGTAAACGTTCACAGAGTGCCTAATCCAGGCAAAGAAGAATCCCTGCCAACTGCCCTACCAAAGGTGTTTTCTTTCCAAATACCAGATGTTGTTCATGTACTGACTAGTAGCCTGCTGATGAAGTCTCCCAGAAGCGGGGGAGCTGAGCTCAATTTTGTCTTCTGCTGGGAGGAGTAGGGGTGGAGATTCAAATCTGGGGCAGAAATACAAGTGGTTCATTTGCTTATTTGAAGAAAACCAGATAGCTAAAACACGTAAAATCTGTAGATAACAAAGCTTTTGACTTTTAAAAAATTTTTTTTTAGTTGTGGTTATCATCTTACTCCCTTTCTAGAGCTTGCTTTAAAGACAGGACCAAGACCATCTAGGAAATCTGTGGAGGAAGTGTCTTGATAGCTTAACCCTGCGCCAGTTTTACCCAGGAATATAGGAAACGTATAGTCTTTTACAGGGCTTTATTTGCTTTTTCAGCAAGTGGATCATGCCGATATGCACAGATTGACATTGCAGCCACCGAGACAGCCCACAAAGTGGGAACGCAGCATGCTCAGTGCCGGGAGGAACGCTTGCAGGAGCTAGAGCAGAAGAAAAAAGGGGCTCAGCAGTGACCTGTCTAGGAAAGGACTTTTTGCTCACCATAAATTGGTACTAATTTATCTTCCAAAATATTCACATGTATTGTAAAAAATACTCATACTAAAAGCTGCCATTGCTTATTGCATTTATACCAGATTCATTCCAATACCTTGATTCCTAATTGGAAAGCTGGTAGCCTGAGGGGTGTGTGTGGTCTTTCTTTTTGTTTTAATTTGGTTGCAAAGTCCAGATTTTTTTTCATATGCAATGACAGATGCAAGTTACCTTTTTCTACGATTCTAAAATCCTGGAGAACCTGGAACCAATTCCAGTGTTTATTAAATGGTGGCATTTTCTTTAAAATTAAAGAACTTGAATGTGTGCAGATAAGGGAATGTGAGTGTGTGTGTGTGGTAAGTGTACACATAGGTTTGCATGTGTGCGTATGTATGTATGTAAGCACACATTACTGACAAAATATATGTATATATCTGAGTGTATAAAATATGTAAAACTTCTATTAATATATTCATGGACTCTTACAAAAGCAAGAAAATTCAGTGCCTGATTTTTTGCAGGCACAGTTTTGTTCAATTTATATCCTTATTTATGGACATGCTTTGCTTTACCTATAGGTAATTCATTTTTATACCTCACCAAGAGTTCTGTAGCTTTGGCTAAATTTGCTCAGATTTAAAAGCTGCAGTGTATATGCATGCATATGTGCATGCATACAGACAAGAGCGTACACAAACAAGTTATTTAATTATGCCTGTAAAGGAAAGTGATGTGAAGGGACATTTTCAGTGCTTCTATTCTTAGAAACCCTGTTTTAGACACCATGGGCTTTGATTTCATAGGTGATGAGTACCTGTAATTCTTAGCAGTTTTTCTGGCGTTGAACATATGTATCACTTAGAAAAGAGGTCTCGGGTTTCTCACACAGGATATCTTCAAATCAAGGTACTCAAAAGAAACACTCATTTTGAAAATTGAGTCTATTTATATCTCCAAAACTATCCCTAATGTAAACCAGCATGAAAATTGGATCATCCACCTTGAATCTAAGACTTTCATTGAATAATTCTCTGCTGTCCCTAAACAGCATAAAACCAGTTCTGTGTAAGCAGATGATGTCTTCAGAGATGCTACAGAATTCAGGCACAGCAGGATGTTCTATTGTAATACAGGTTTAGCCAGAAGTCTGTGACATCTTGCTTTTGTACAGTGAAACTGTATAATTCAAAACTTAGTTTTCTGTGTTGCATTGTCCATGTAATTCTTATGTTCTATGTATTTGTCCTGATACAAAATCTTATTTAAATAAAATGTTACAGCAGTGACACTACACTAACAAAGCAGTGTAATTACGAAGAAAACAAAATTTTGGCCTGAAATAACGTATCAACTTTGGCTTCCAGAAGTTATCGGGAGTAATATCTTGGGTATAATGATTTTTTGACCGTGTCCTCTTAAGATATAATATCACTGCCCAATTCTGTTTTTCAGATATGCATTAAAATCCATATCGGTGAGTGGAAGCTTTGTGCCAGTAAGGGTTTCACTAAGTGACTTAGAAGGAGAGGCGGGTGTTTGTTTTAGAGGCAGAATTTAACCTATAAATTTATTTGAATGTAGCCTCAAAAATAATGTAAAATATCAGAAATCTCTCAAATAAATAAAAATGTGTTTGAGAGTTGACAACTGCCATTGTCATATGTCCTGCGCTGAGATGTACTTTTCTGTTTATCAGCCTAGCATGTTTCTGAAAGGAAAAGAGATATTTCTTACGAGATTCTCAGTTTAAAAGATTTTTCTTATTTGACAAGTGGACATTGGTGATCTGCTTTGTAAACACATATTCAGTACAACCAGAATGGCCTGGACTTACAGCTCCTTGGGACCAGGTTTACCTAACTGAACTGCTGTTCAGTTAATGATCCTCCACTGGAGGACTTGCAGAGTTAAGTATCTTGCTATGTGCATATTTATATTTAATACTTAAAATGAGCATAGCGTGCCTGATGCACTGAAATGCAGTGTTTTTCATCATGATATAATGAAGCTGCAATATTTCTATTGCAAAAATCCATTTACCAGGAAAATATATTACCCAGGCTCTCTACAAAGACCGCCTTTCTGCATGCTGCTCAACATTGCTTGCATGGAATCCTGGACTTGCAGGATGGGTAACGATTTGACAGAACAATTAAGGTTAGTCAGATTGCTGCTGGCCTTACAGGAGGAATAAGTTCTGCTGCTAAAAATGAAGGCTTTGCTCATTTTTAATTTAGCGTTCTACCAGAGTCTGATCTTCTCCTGCCCTTACCAGGAGTATGAAGCGTTAATTACCTGAAGAACAAAACAATGTGATGTGGCTGATGATACTTCTCTAAGATGTTCTTGAAGTACTTTAACAGTGCAGAAACACCAGTTTGGGGGCAGTGCTCCCAGAGGTAAGAAAACACGCTGTCGGCAAGCACGGTGTTTGGGCACAGCCGTTTGTGTGTTACGTACGTACATCCTTCTCTCTGATAGTCCTACTCAGTAGGTTGCTGCCAAATGTAACTACTGCTGCAGTGGGTTTTATGGCGTTGTTCATAGACACTGAACATTTTTATATGCAAGTATCTGGATGATGGAATTTCTCCAAATGAACATGTGCTGCTGGATGGGGTGCTGGAGCTTGGAGGCATTTAATTGCCCAACAATGCGAATAGCTGTCGGGGTTTTAATAGCACTCCGGCACCTAATTGTGGAAAATGCCAGTAGGAGTCTTTATGCATCTAAATATGTGTGAAAATCTGCCCTGAGAGTTGTTTTTAGCAAATAGCCTGGAAAAATTCCTCATTTTCCTCTCTGCTGTAAACAAAACAGTTTTAGTTAGTGTAGCCTGGAAAACTGTACTTGAATCTGAATTATGAGTGCTGACATTTCTTTATGAGATGCTGAAAGATGCACCCTTTGGTAAGTACCTTTCCTACTTTGTCTGGGATAACACACAACTCTTGCTAAAATGACAACAGGAAGAAGATGCAGAATTTTCTGTGTTGCTAGCCGCTCATTTCTGTTCACATTGAGCACTTTTTTCAGATGACAGTGCTGTTACATTTTTATGTCACCTTTTCTCTGGGTAGATCCTCAGCTCTCATTTTGCCAGTCATATGAACATTATTTTGCAATCTAGGTTGAAAGGAAACGTTAATTTAACGTCATACAACAAAGCCAAGTAAGGATGGAAGAATTAGAAGTTGTTAAAGGGAAATTTGTAAGGACCAGCTCTGCAAACTTGAGTCTTTTCTAGAACTTAGAAAAAGTGACATTTTTGAACAAATCTGGATGGTTTCTGATGAGTTCAGTTTTATGCTTTCCCTGACCAGCTGTATCAGCTGAATGGTCACAAGTCCATGGGGCCTGGCGGGATTCATCAGGAGGATGAAGGAGCCAGCGGATGGTACGGCAGGACCCTGCTTGATGAGCTGCCAGAGGTCTCGGGAGTCTGGGCAGGTCCCTGCTGACTGGAAGCTCGCCAGCGTTATTCCGGTTTACAAGAAGGGTGTGAGGGAAGACCAGGGAACTACAGAGCTCTTAGT
>Ga0181612_178939_pt1 | contig 19278 bp, 14 predicted proteins | sample HoacroProtozoa21_FD_119630 | JGI IMG/M metagenome (GOLD analysis project Ga0181612, IMG submission 119630) | Hoatzin crop microbial communities from Cojedes, Venezuel. Combined Assembly of Gp0051906, Gp0051904, Gp0051908 | reverse complement strand
CTAGATCAAATTTCTATGAGGATTTCTATGAGGTGGGCTTCTGGTTCACACCCATCGCTAATATTAATCAAAATTATACCTAGGCTATAGCTGGGGACTACTACCCAAACTTTGACCTGCCATCTGGTAAACTGTCTGCTTTAATGCATCTCTTTGTATTTTCAGTTGACCTGATCAGCTACCTGACACGGTTTGAGTGGGACATGGCCAAATATCCCATAAAGCAGCCGCTGAAGAATATCTCAGAAGCATTAGCAAAGGTAAATCGTGCATCAAATCGTACAAAGATGTCAGCATGGGGAAGCATGTCTGTTGGTAGTTTTTGGTCCCTCCTGCGTGGCAGTCAGTGAGAGCTTTGCCTGTGGTTTGGGCAGGAACACGCTCAGAAGCACACACTCTGCACTGAGGCGTTGATAGTATTTTAATTTCTTCTGTAATAGTAATGAATCATATACTTAAACCTATCCAATCTGTAAGTATGTGGCCCTTTATCAGATTTACTAGAGTACCTTGACGTGCTTTCTGCATTTTAATCCCCTTCGTTGTAATATTTTATTGTTTTTATATACAGCCATATTATTCTCCATTTTGGAGTTCTTTTGTGAAATTGTTGGCCTGACACGAAATCAAACGCGTTGCAGGCTGGATGAATTATTAACCCTGTCACTCCATTCAGGAAGGCCTCATGTTCAATATCGATGACAAATGGCACCATGACTGGCTCCTTAGGCACAGCTGTCACGCGGAGCGGCAGCGAGCTGACTCCGGCTTTCTGCAGAGGCCTTTGCCGCAGGGCAGCTCTGACCCAGCTCCCTCTCGGCCGCAGCCGGGGCGCTTGTACCAGGGGCTGAGTCCAGGCACAGGGATAGCAGGAGGGGGGTGAGGACAGCACCTCAAGCACCGGGTTGACTTACTATTTTTACTTGGTTTTAGCAAGTGACTCAGATAGAAACAGACCTAAAGACCCGATCAGCTGCGTACAACAACATCAAAGGAAATTTGCAAAGCCTGGAGAAAAAAACGGTGTAAGTCTCGCACCCGCCTGTTCGCATCGGGAGCGCGCCGAGCTGAGGACAGTGCCTGCCCACACCCACTGCGGTGCCGTGGGCCGGGTGTGTCCCGCTGGGAACACATTTTTCTGGCTTCGGGGCATGCTGAGCATCTACAGACCCGGGCGAAGACGGGCGGGGGGGGGAAGCTGGTGAGATCAGTATGTCTTAAAATCAGCTCAGAGGAAGACTGCGGTTCCTAACAGGATTCTACTGGCAGCGTGAGCAGACAGTCTTGGCAACAGTCAAAACCAAATGCACTGCACTGTTCTATTGAGATTTCAGGGAGTCAGAAAATAGATCAGCTGGGTTAACTCGTAGATTCTTTTGCAAGGCAGAGCTGTTTGCTGTGTTCTGAACAGCATTTGCAGGGCTCCCGTAGGAAACAGCTCTGTCTAGCCTGTTCCTGCACCTCACCAGCATCCCACTTACATCTTTCTTTTCTTTGTGTCATTCTGTTGGTCCAGGTAATGCCCTGTCAAGGGCCTCCCAAATGTTCTCTCTCCTCTCTTCAACCGCTTATGGTCTTTACCTCTGTCAGTGCTGATACCTGGATTTTTTTTCCAGGGTATCACTGGGCAGATTAGTAAATTCCAGTAAGTAGTAAATTGAAAGTGACTTAGAGCATGGTGTGCAAGCCCTCGCCCAACACATGCTCGTATGTGCCACTCTCCTACTCAGGCCCCTTGCTCTGGGCACAGGACAGGTTGGTCCTCACCTTCCTAGCACTGCAGCCAGCCGGGGTGGCCACCTGCCTGGAAACCAGCCTTTAGCCAAGGCAGATTCTCACAGGGGCTCAAACCAAACCCCAGGGTGGCTGGAATTTGATTCTGAATGTGGAGCTAAAATGAGCATGCCTGGTATCAACTCCACAGAACCCAACCAGAAACCACAGAAAAAATACTTCCAGGTGGTGGTTCAGAATGAATTTGTCAAAAACACGCTGTCCCTCGTGGAGATCTGCTCAGCATGGGGACTGCAGTGCCCACGAGGGTCAGCAGAGCCATATCACAGTCACATCTCACCCTCTCTTTGCTGAGGTCCTGTGTCCATGCCTCATCACTGCCAGCCAGCACCACTGGCCTGTGCTTCCAGCTTGGTGGAGACACATTTGTCCTGGGCTGCATGCATGTGGATAGTCATGGGTGGGAGGGAGGAGGGGACATTAGCTCCCATTTCCCTTTTCTTGGCACCATTCATATTCCCAGCCCGCTCCTGCAGCATCTCTCCAGCTTCCATGTCAGCTTTAAGCACCTGGAGAGAGGCAGAAGCTCTGTGTGGGGAATGTGAACAGTGCCAGGCCTCTGGCAAGGTGATGAGGGAGAAGGACGGAGACCTCGTGGTCCAGGCCTATCTTCCTTTCACCATCCCATTCACCTTTAACTGCTGGCATCTCTGGTGTCTACCAGTGCCAGCTAGCTTGGGTTGAACAAACAGCTAATAAGATGTTACTGGCCAGTTAATTAATGCTTAGACTGGCACAGCACACCTCAAACCAAAAACTACTGGTTTAGGTCCTTCTTCACTCCTGCCCAATGACAGAGAGCGCAGCAGCTCTCCTCCCGTACACACCTAGTGCCTAGCAGCCATGCCTGGCCAGCCCCAGCTGTCTGCGCTTCCTAGGTGTGCGTCAGCAGTGGGACTTAATGTGATCAAGTGGCCTTAGACTGCGAAGAGACCCCCTCCTGCAGACCCCACCTGCGCAGGAGACTGCTGCTCCCACTGCCCTGCAGCTGGGGGTAACGCTGTGTGCTTGTCCACGGCAGCCTGGGTATGCCAGCGTTGCTCTGATGGCTTAGGTCCATACTGATGTTGCTTGGTTCAACGGCAGCACGGTCGCACGGGCAGCTCACCCGGCAGCCTTGGGAAGGCAGGTGCCTCCTGCAACATGCAGCAGTGCCTGGGAGCGTGGTGGTAACTCCAGGTGTGCACTGCCCAAGCATCTACACCCTTACTGTAGAAACTACAGCAGCAGAACAGTGTAATTTCACATCAAGGGCACAAACTAGCCTAGTGCTAGTCACCAATATTCTGCCATCAGTATCAGTTGCTTTTTTATGCTTTTTATTTGCAGTAAAAATAACTAAATGGCCATTTTAGAAGCACCTCCTTTCTGGCCGCCTTCTACTCCGGTACACTGTTAGCAACCCTACACCCCCGTATACTATTAGCAACCATACCCACAGCACAATACCTCCAGTGTGCTGCTGCGGGGTTCCTGCTAATGTTATTTTTTCTTTGCCTTCTTCGCCGCAGGGGAAATCTGCTGACTCGAACGCTAGCAGACATTGTGCATAAAGAACACTTTGTTCTGAATTCCGAGTATCTTATCACGCTGCTCGTCGTGGTGCCAAAGTAAGGCAATAGTGCGTGCGCGCGCGCGCGCTCGGGGTGGCATTGAGTTTCAGGCCCAAGCACCGGATCCAGGCGGTACTGGGTCAGGCTGGGGCAGCTCACCAGTGCCGCGGCTGGGGCTTCGCAAAGAGGGGAGAACAGCTGCTGCCAAGGGTGGTGCTGGCGCAAAGGATAGAGACAAAGACTGCTCTGAACTCGGAGCAGGACAGAATCGGGACGTAGGTTTTTAATGGCTACAGAGTGGGTTCTCTAACAGCCTTCTGGCAGGAATAGTAGTACGAGTTAAAAAAAAGAGAAAAACAGATTCTTACCGGAGCTTAGCCACTTTATAAAAGGAATTAGACCTGTCAAACTCAGAAGGCCTCTGCTGGCTGTGTATTCGTAAGTGCCTCCATGTAGATTGACTGCCATCACCGTCAGTTGTGAAGTTACGTGATGTCCTTCTCAGAAGCCTACACAAAACTTCTCCTCTCTGGATAGCCCTGTGCCAACACACACACACAGTACCATCACTTTTCTATCTGTGAAGGCCATGTTCCAAAATGCTATCCGAGGTAAATTTGTTGAGTTTATTATATGCACATTCCTTCAGATTTCCCCTGTAAACGAGACTTCTCGCTTTCCAAACTCTCACCATCCCTGGACCCCTTTCTCCCAGTGCTGGCCCTTGCCGTGTTCGCTGCGTGGCCCCGGATCAGCTCGGGACTGCACACCGCAGACGCACCGCACCTCCCGTGGATCGGGGCAGCTTGCGCAGGGGTCCTGGAGCACGGGACACGCGGTGGCAGCCTGGAAGTGCGTGCCAAAAGCCACCTTCTTCCCACCATCAGCTTCCTGCTCTGGGCCCTTCCTCATGCCAAGACCCAAAGTGAGGATTGAGGGTGCGGCGTTGAGGGAAGCATGTCCCTAGCCTGTGACTAGGAAAGGACAGGAGAGGCTTAATGTATCTTAATCACATAACCCAGCACGAAGAGCTCCAACCCTTCTACCCTAAGGCCTTAGCTTAATCAACTATATTTATCAACACGTTTGCTTGCTAGTATATAGTATTTATTTACTGTGCTTTGTTTTGTGTTGCTCAAAGGTCAAGCTACGTGCAGTGGCAGAAGACCTATGAATCCCTCTCTGATATGGTAGTGCCTCGCTCCACCAAGTAAGTGAAATTCCACATTAAGGTCCCTGTTTGTTTCAGAGATCCCTGCCGTATTTCAGCCCCTCAAATTGCTGGATTCTGGAACGAATCACTTGACTAACACATGGCTCCATGCTAACACACAGATTTGCCCAGTCTCATTCTCAGTTGAAATCAGAAATTACTCTGCTGAAGGGAAGTGCAGATGAAAGAAAAAAAAAATCATCACTGTTATTTTTACAAGTAGCTTGTTGTTCCCTTTTCCAGCAATCTAGTTCTTTCTACTTTCAACCAGGGCCTTTGCTTTCTGCGTAAAAACAGACCAACAATTTCTTACAGTAATCCAGGCATAATTTAGACACACGCTATCACATAGAACTTATGGAAACTACTTTTTACGAAGTGCAAACACTAGCTTTGCATCTTTAATTGCTTCCTGCTGTAGAATAGGATAATTCTGTGTACTGTCCTTTGCATTAGCAAATGCCATATTAATTTATCCTTTCACCTGGAGTAAAAAATCCTTCCTAGAAATTAAATGTTCCACTTCTCAGCTCACGCAGACCATGAGGTCCGATCCAGGGCACAAGAGGTGACAGCGCTAATGAAAGAAGCAGAAAGCACAGAGAAAGAAGAAAGCTGTGTGCTACTGCCTGTCTCAAACAGACAAGTGCTTGGGAAGTGGGGGAACGTTACCAGGAACACAGAAAAATCAGGCAGGCAGAATGTGTGTGTAATATGACGGACCTCATGAACTTAACTCGTGGGAGTTTTACATTGGAGACAGCATGGCCGGTGCTCCCTATGTCAGTCACAGCAGTTGTTGAAAAGCAAGGTGTTGTTCAGTATCATAAATGAAAAAAAGAACCTTACCTTTGGTGAAGGCGGCATGAGGGATTTGCCCTGTCCAGTCACAGCAGTGGATTTCCCTCCCACAGAATGATTGCTGAGGATGCAGAGGGAGGACTCTTCACTGTCACCTTGTTTAGAAAAGTGATGGAGGACTTCAAGGCTAAAGCCAGGGAGAACAGGTAAGGAGCACCGACTGCGAGGCAGGGCAGGCTAGCAAGCAGACGATGAGGACAAGGTGAGGCTGTTCTGTGTGCAGTACAGCTGAATCCACCACTGGTTTTTAGGACATCTTTACTGTTTGGGCTGCTGCTGGCCTTAAAGCCACTGAGAAGGCAGGGTGGGAAGGAGCTGTGGCAGCAGATACAGGGATCCTGCGTTTCAAGCACCAGACTACAGCTCCTGGAATTGTCCTCCTTGCTCTCGTGCTACTGACAGCAGGAAGCTTGCTTTCTGCGGGTGACTTCAATTCCCACCCTCCACATACTTTAACTGGTTAAATGGCTAGCAGCTTTGAAACATCCCATACCTGCTTCTCCAGAGGTAAAACGAATGAAAGAAATGAGTGTGCATATCGTTTGGACTACAGCTTATGAGAACAAGTGTCATTCAATTCTAGGTTCATGGTTCGAGAATTTTATTTTGATGAGAAGGAACTGAAATGTGAAAAGGAAGAGCTGATGAAACTAGCTTCTGATAAGAAACAACAATATGTAAGTAGCACATCAAGTTGATGGCCCAGTAGAATGACAGCCATTGTTACCAGCTTGCCTAAGCACCTCTCACTCAGAAATGGCTCTATGGTTCCAACAGACTCCTGCGAGCTCCATTTAGCCCAGAAGACTGAGGCATAAGATAGGTAACACAGTTTGCTGGAGGTCCTTTCAGTTTCTGATAAACCGGCAGCCACTAACAGACTGTCTGAGAATGATCTGAGCAACCTGTAGCGCCGCAGGGGTGTTGGCTACGGAGCCGCTCCACGCAGCGAGGGGATCACGGTGCTGTCGTGTCTGTTCTCCCAGGGCCCGTTACTGCGCTGGCTGAAAGTGAACTTCAGTGAAGCATTTGTGGCTTGGATTCACGTGAAAGCCTTGCGAGTTTTTGTTGAATCTGTCCTGAGGTAAGTGGGTTAACACGCAGTGCCGGCAGAATTCCTGTAGAATGCAAAACGTACAGCTCTCTTCCTGGGGCAGTTCCTTCCTGGGAGGGAACATCCCTCACACACCACGCTCCAGCAGCTCACGGGAGACAATGCAGATGACCATAAGAAGGTGACACACAAAGCTGATGAAAAACAGTTCTCTGGGGGCACTTACAGGGAAGCGGAAAACAGACAGACACTGTGTAGTTGAATTTTGGCTTCAAAAGGAGAACGCTTTCAGCTGAGGAGGCAGCACCCACCACCACGGTCGTGCACTGCAGCGCACCATCGGCCAGCGTGCCAGGAGAAGGGCAGGAGCGGGAAGGCGTGCCCCTTCCCAGCAGATGATCGCATGTGTTGGTGTGTTTCAAGGTACGGCCTCCCCGTGAATTTCCAAGCAATGCTGCTGCAGCCAAACAGGAGATCTGTGAAACGCCTGAGAGATGTCCTGAACGTGGTCTTCAAGCACCTGGATGAAGTTGCAGCAGCAAGTATAATGGATGTACGTATTTTGACTGTGACTGCACATGCTGTAGCTTGTCGCGGTGTAGCCAAATGAACGTTTCTACAGTCCAGGGGTCAGAGGAAGCAACTCCTCACACCCTGCAATGCTGGGATCCCCAGATGCAGCTCTAATCCCCGGGGGTTACAGTTTGGGTTAGGGTAACAGGTAGGTGCAGATTATGATGGAGATGTGTAGAGATTGCTTACATTTTCTGGTACAGCATCTGCTCTTTATAGCTACCAGACTGAAATAGCTCAATTACGTCAGTTCCTCTAGGTAAAAAACTTCAAGTCTTCTAAAAACATTCAGATCAAGACAGGCAAGAAAAATTAATTCAGAACTAAATGCTAGGACTGTGACACCCCCCGTCCCCTGTAAAAGGCTGTCACTGACTAAATACCCCAACCTAGGACTTCAGCAAGCAGCGGTACTTGCTTTCTCCCTCCCCATATCTCGAGTGCACAAACAATTTAGGATAAAACAATTAGGATAAACCAGTAGTGTTAAAACAGCCTAAAACCAGTAAGCGTAAGATTCCCAGTGCATGAAAGGAGGAGAAAGAAATGAGTTGCTGTAGAGCTGCAGCACACAGAAGTGCTACAATACACATTCATAAACCTGCAACAACCAAGCGTGAATTCTGCATTAGGCAGCCTGAAAACAACAAGCAAACACCAGATTCTCCAGGGTGAATTTCCCATCTCAGGCACAGCAAGCACACAGCTGGAAGAGGAGCACAAAACCAATCCACTGTAGCTTGGACCTGGGCAAGTTTGTTTACTGGTACTAAGGTCATATTGTTTCCTTTTGCAGCCTGGCATGGACATCCCTGGCTTACAGCTGAGTAATCAAGAATACTATCCTTACGTCTACTTCAAGATTGACCTCAGTATTCTTGACTGCAGTTAAAAAAATTGCTCAAGCTTCATCTAATCGCTTTCAAGAACCTAATGTTATGTAGAATAATCTTTAGCTGCTGAAAGTAAAATTAAAATTCAGATGCTGTAGCAGGATAATCACATAAGATTTTCCCACCAGTTCCAGTAATTTTCACAGCAACTTCAACAAAGTATCTCTTGTTCATAGGCTTACAAAAACATATTTCAGAGGCAGGAGGTACTATGGTAGTATTTATTTTTTTTTTTAAGTTACAAAGATGGAATATCTATTGGACTTGAAATAAAACAACTTAAGAAGTGTGGTGGCTAATGGATCTACTAGGTGTGCACAGTCCTGTTTTTCTAACTAAAGCAAACTTAAAAAAAAACACACAGAAAAAGAAGAAAGCATCAGAGCAAAACCCAAAGTTTTTTTAAATCTAAATAAAGCTGAAGAAAGATCCTCAAAATTGCTGTGGAACTCAAGTGTAGTATGACTTCTAGTCCCAAGTTTAGTTTTTGCCCAGACATTTCAGCTGAAACAGTTCCATTAGATCTCATCTGCAGGGATGACTTAGAGCTGGAGCACATCTCCTGCCCCAAACCAGCAGCCAAGTTACCACTGGCTGCCAGTGGTTGTCATACTGCCTTTCACAGGGACAAGGCATGGGCCATCTCTTACAGACACCAGGTGACAGCGACCCATATTATTTCCTTGCAAGGAGAGGAAACTTTCAGTTCCTTCATTCCTTACTTACAAACAAGCTGATCACACGAGGGTCACTTCACTACACACCGATACATAAGACATGGAGAACAACAAAATATAATAGTATTTTTATTCAAAAAAAAGCAGCAGTAGCCATCCCTATTCCCAGTCCTGATTCCCCTTCCAAAGAAATAGCAATTTCAAATGGAAATAATGCCAGATGGGAAGCGAAGAAATGTTATCCAATTTGCTGGAGACAGCACCATGGAGTTTTTCTGTTAGCACCTGGAAATCCTCATGCCCTAAAATGGAGATCAGCTTCACTGCTAATTCTGGGGAAAAGGCCAACAGCACCCAGTGTCTCCCACTGCAGCAGCAACCCCACTCCCTCTGTTTTAATGATCTTCAAAGTCTGGCACAAAGAAAGAGAAAGCCCCTGAGAAGGAATAGGAAAAGGAAGACTAAAGAGCATTTAGACTAAAACTGTCCATCTAACCAGGCTCTAGGCCAAACTGCCAAGATGGTTCACAGCAAGGGGGTGGTTTAGGACTCCCCTCTACACCAGCCTCTCTATTCTACAGTTCATTTTTCAAGAGTCATCCAAAATGGGATAGCTTTTACCATGTGCACCTTTGTACTCCATACAAGACTAACACTGTGTGTCAAAAATATTGTTTTATTCTTTAGTTGGAACAGAAGCTGACCAGGTTCCACTGCCATGAAAAAAAAAAAAAAAAATCACATTTAAAATTGGTTACACTAACAGCCTCCAGTAACACTCAAAGAGCACACTATCCACAAAATAAAAACCAAGATGTTCCAAAGAAATATCCATGTTGTCCTCAAAATATTTGTTACACAGAATACAATCAAGTTTACTGGTTATGACAATTCATAGAATTTCTCCAATGTTTTCTTGAGATGCATACAGTTTGCTGCTGCAGTGCATCAAATAGCACAGTGTGTCACATGCTATTTCTCCATAAAAAGGCCACTGGAATATCCATCTGATTGTGAACCGGGTTGCAAACTGCTGCGCAAACTCTCCCAAGAAGTTTCCTGAAGATCTCACAGCTCATCTTTATCCCAGTCATCCAGATCCACATCACTGAGATCAATATCATCTTCAACCGGAAGCTGTGGAAAAGGGAAGGTTTTGAGCACGTGTGACTTTGAAAGATGCTCACTTCATCCTGAGAGTAAAGCTCCCACCTGTCATCTTTCATTCACAAGAATTCAAAGCACGTTAAGCACAGGACAAGTGATCAGAGCGTAGATGAGAAGGTTGTTTTCTACTAAAAAATATACTCCAGATAAAGGCAAAGACAGATAAACTATGTAACAAAACTACTACCATATTCTATGTCCTAATTCCATCTGAAGTAGATCAAAGGACTGTAGTAACTTGATTTTATACAGCAATGTTGAACCTTAAAAACATACTCAATCCCTGTGAACATACTCAATCACTGTCTTATTACACAGGCTTTACCTTACAAACTATCTGATATGAAGACTGATGGTAAGGTCAGCATATTGCAGAACCAAAGCCTCTACAAATGTTCAGGTCTTGAATGCATACACTACCACATCCCTTACTCAGCATGGGCAATAACACATTTCGGTCTCAAGGGATTCAGCTCTCAGATTACATCCTAACAGCTAGGCAGGAGAATCTGTCCATGATGTCAGATGATTAATCTGGTGTTTGGTCTGGTGGCAGGATTTAGATAATGGGAAATCAAACACAGCTTGCCACAATCTTTGAAGAACAAGGATTTTCACATTGCCAGTTCTTAGCCACTCTGTCCAGTCACTTCTGAACCTAGCAAATCATTAGCACTTCTAGAGATGGAGCACCTCTTACCTCACCATCTTTGCCATCCCAAGGTTCCACTGAATGAATTTTAGGGAAAGCTCCACCACCCACTGGTGCTGTAGAGCCACGACCAACAGAAAGTTCCCTGAGAAAAAAAAAAAGTAGAAGTTATGCTTAAGAAATTTTTCCACTCTCCATCCACCTGGAACAGTGCCTGCTTCAGATAAAGGGAAGTTAGTTTTGAAATCTGCTTGCATCTCTTGAAGGAAATCTAAACTGTCTGGAAGCAAAAGCTTTTCGAATTGATTAGCAGGAAATGACAAAGAGCCCTTAAAGCAGCACTGCAAATTTACAGCTGGATCCAAAGAGACAAACTGTGTGAGCTACACTGTTTCGTATTTCAGCAGTGTCCCTTGTAACACTCATGAACAAATACAGCCCCTTTAACAGTGTGTGGTGTATCACTTGAGGCAACTCCAAGAGCAGCCCATAATTTCAGTTCTGGAAGGCAAATAAGATTGAATAAGCATTCCTCCCTAGGTGGAGTCTACCACTTTGATGCTTTTTATGCTCTTTTCAGTGCCAATATTCTTACTTTCGGTCAACACTGTTGAGACTGCCTATTAGATTACAAAAGCTGCACGCAGCAAGCTGAGTTAACAGCCAGCTACACCAGCTGTGACTGTACTGCTTTCTCTAGGCAGCACAGCTGAGCTGAAGTGTGAAGTAAGAGATTATTACAGCAAGTATTGCTCTGTAGTAAGACAATACCAAACTAATTATCTAATGCAATATAAGCTGTTAAGTTGGTTGTTATGCCCTGAAAGCACTATCCACCCTCACCAGGAGAGGCTTCACTCAGATCGATTTTATAGACTAAGAGCATTTGCCATGTCTGAGAAAGGCAGACATTTCTCTCACATGCATTAGCACAGACTGTCTGGTATTACTCTTCATGCATATGAATCCTAAATTTTACTCTGAGAACCTTCCCTTTTTGACATTAAGAAGTCTGATCACTTGCACAGGTAAGAGATTATAGCATTGCTCCCATTAATCCAGCTGAAACAGAATTCCATTAATGTGTTTCTTATGGCAAGCTGGGGAGAGACTTGTATTTCCTTTTGCAATTCTGACTGTCCTCTGCCATTCTCCAAGCCAGGACATGGAAAGAACACTGCTAATGTAAACTCTCAAAGGCTCTTTCACACCTTACAGCAGCTGGTATTTTACCCAGAGTTCCCACTTCACTTTGACCATGCTTAGTTAACAGTCTAAGTTTAGCTGCTCTGTTTCAGTGCTGCTGCCACCTTCTGTCCTCCCCCCCATTCCCCTTCCCCATTCAGTTCTTCTCAGCACCAGCTCTTGCGCAGCTACACAAAGAGACAGTTTCAGGGAACTTGAGCTGAGCAGAAAGCTACTGACTTTTTGGATGGACTGCTTCAGCTCCGCCAATTAGTTTATCACATGCTAGGGGAATGGGGAAGACAGGACTAGACCAAACCAGAAAGATGAACAGCAACATACACAACCTCAAGAACCTCAGCAGCATCCATTTAGATTCCCAAATCGGAAACTCTCCAATTACTAATCAGAATGCACTGTTTGAATTAAATAATATTGATTACCAAATTTCTTCGGTTACCAGGGAATCAGAATTTTTCAAGATCAAAGCCCACTTCTGTTTCCAAACTGTTTTCAAAAGTTGTGCTAAAAGTATCATTTAAGTCTAAGTGGCCAACTTCTTAGTTCTGTCCACCACAAAAAGGTAGAGACTGCTTTATTAGTTGCAATCCTCCCTGAAATCATTCCTTCACTCCAGTGAATGCTTGTCATCTTATTTCTCTTAACTGTGCAAGCCTCATCTGATCCAGGAGAGCCTGATTTTGGCCTATAGAGTCACAGCACCAGCTGCAGAAAGATTTAAGTCACTTAAAGATTCCATACCTGAGAAACTCATTAATCCCTTGCTCACTGAATGATCCTTTCAGAAGGGCAAATTTCATCTTCCGAGCATTAACAGCTGCCATTGCTGGATACCCAAAGCCTCCAATCCCCAAAGAGCTCTCAAGATCTGACTGAGCACCTGCTTCTGCCCACAGCCACCTTGAGGAAAAGACAAAATATAAAATGAACAACTCGGGCACTACAACTGTTTAGAAGTCACACATATCTTGCAATGTTGAAGCTGGGCTCTGAATTGCCCCTGACAGTGTCAATTGATCCCACTGTTACCGAAGTCAGCAGGGTTCTGATCTTCAACCACGTAACAGAAGAAACAGCACCTCAAGGGCACCTCTAGGCCAGCCCCACACTCACAGCCATTGAAGGCTGGATCAGCAGAAAAATCACGGCAGACAGTCCAGGAAAAGAGCTAGGTTGCCAGTCTGAACAAATTGCTACACTTTAGCCTATATTAAGCAAGGTTTAAAACGGCTCAGGTCACAGATCTAAACTTGACAAAGTACTGCCCAATTCCCACTGTAGAGATTTCTAGCCAAAGACTGCAAGACCAGTACTTCACTCAGTATTGGTTCCTCACTGGTCAGGTCTCAGTTCCTCTAATGCTTAGTAAGTCCCCTCAGGAACCTCTGGAATAAGCCAATCTCAGCATTTTCACCGAGGCTTTCACGCCATTTTGTCCCCTTTTCACAGCAGTCAGTGAATGTGTCAGAACAACTTTCACTTCCCAGACAGCTCCCAGAGATCCTAATCTCTGCTTGAAAGGAAGAGAAGGAAAAAAGGCAAAGCCTGCTGGCCTGCTTCTTTGATAGCATGAAACCTGTTAATAACTGCAGTTTGTTTTGGGTTTTTTTTTGAGAATTCAGCAGTCATACTGGCAGACTCACCTATCAGCAAAAGACTCCAAAAGAAACTGGATAAATACTGTCCTAAAATATTTTAGCATTCAGGACAAGAGTAAAAGATGCTTAATCTGATCTCATCGATGCTTAGATATCACTTGTAAATGCAGGATTTGAGAGGTGGATGAGAAGAAAAAAAATCGGCAATTTATTCTAAAGCCACAGCATTCCCCCCCCCAGTACAGTTAGTGAAATACCAAGATTTACTATCCCTAACAAGGAACAACTCTTATCTGCAAATAAATCACTGTCATACAAGTTCTATCCTGTTACTTCTAAAAATGCTCACATCTTCTCCAAGAAGACAAGTCTGCAATGACACTTACCCCCACATTTTCTTTTTGTATTTTTCAGCCATTTTTAACATGACATCCAGGTAAGAATTCCTCCCTGAAGCTCCTGTTAAGACAGAATTGGACAAGTTGAAAAACACAACTACGTGCTTTAAGTGACAAATTCATACAGAAGTCTGCTTGCTTGTATGTCTACCTGTGTCAAGAATATGAGGCAGGACAGAAATGATGCAGAGCTGATGAGCATCACAGATACTCTTCAGAACATCTTCATTAATTATCTAGAAGAAAGTGGCAGAGAGTCAATGAGAGTAAGACTTGGTTACCCAGCTCTGACTGCACTTCCCTCCAACCGCGTATCAACTCCATCCCACAAGGTAGTAACCACTGAAACCACTTGACGCAAAAGCTTACAGGCCTCTCCTACTTCACTGGTCCCCCAACAGAAGACTAACTGCAGAGTTCACAAATTCTTCTGTTGAGAGGTGCAGCAACAGGAGAGTAAGTAGTACCAAATAAGGCTTACAGAGAGCCCAGTAAGATGTCACTTCTTGCTTAAAATCACTGTCCTTGGACCAGGGCTGGACACAGCACACCCACACCTACGCATATGCCTGCAGGTGTCATTCATGGCACTGCTGGCACAGGGAGAGCCAGCAGGGTGCAGCATTCGCTGAAGGTGAGGACATTTAATTGACATTAACAAAGCAATACCGTTTTGCATGGTATACCTTAAAAAGGAATCAAACCATTTCTCTACATCTGTTGTCTCCAAACTTTGTGCACCACTACCAGTAAAAAATATCTACGCACACAGCCCCAATATATAGATACGTATCAATTATATGCATGTACTGCTGTACTAACATTATGTACATTATAAAGTATACAGAAAATACGCATTTTAAAAGAATGACAAAGATGAAAAAAAACATTTCCGATTTATTAATGGTACAATTTTTTTTTTCTTCCTGCACCCCAATGGATTGTCTTGCATACACCCCACTTTGGAGACAACTGATCACTGTTTCAAATCTACCAACATCACAGTCACCACGCAGAGGTTGGAGTTTTTTGGACAAGCCTCATGCAGCTCCTAATGACAGCTTACAAATGACAAAACCCTGCCCTTTTGTAAGAAAAAAGATGGGGCACAGAACCCACTCTTTTCACTCCTTCCTCAAGAGAGCATTCAGACACCGTGGTACCATCCTGTCAGCGCCTTCACTGTATCAATTCTGACAACCTTTCAGTCAACTAAAAATTCACAGTAAAAATTAAACAGAGATGAATGATCAGATTTATCATCCTTGACTTTCTGCTGCAAAACAGTGTGCAAGCAGCACAGTTAGGCTGTAACTTATTTACAGTTAATATAGCCCTGTAAAAACTGCTGCAAAGCCTGTGATGGAAAAGCAATTTGAGAAAATGATGTAGAGGTACCTCCAGGAGCTCAGGTGGTGGTGCATTATCAGAAAACAGATCCAGTGCACGAGCAATGATATCAGATCTAGTTCTGCCACCATCATAATCAACAGGGTCCTCTCCTTTCTGGAAGATTTTAATGGTGGGAAATCCACGAATCTGCAAGACAAGTTTAAGCCATCAGCTCAAGTGACTCTGCATATTTATGGTGGAAGTTATCTGCTACGCCAATGTGTTCTAGATTAAGAGAAAAGGAAGAGATTTAACATCTACATGAATCAAGTCTCACAGCACGTTATGGCTAAATTTAGAGAATTTTGTACCTTCCTATCTGTGCAACAATTCAAAACAAGGTTAACATACACTGAAACACTTTTCAGGTTTGAGGCCTGACAAATCAGCCACGGTTTCATCTTGGTTTAGATGCACCAAGCACTGCAGGTTTAAGTACCAGCAGGACTATCTTAACTCTTCGTATTTCTTAGACATTAGTTTCCCTGATTTGTCTGTGGGGAGACACCACTGTGCCCATATGGCAACAAGCGGACCTTAAGCTCTCACTGCCACACTTCCAGTAGAACTTGTTCAGTGTTCCTACTGACTGCTGCCACGTGCACTCACAAGGAAACTAAGCAGGGCACCATAAGCTCCCTGTACTGTATTAAAAAAAATTACAGAATATCAGTTCACTTTGGGCCCACAGCATAGCTAATCTGGGCAGCTAATATTGTCAGAGTGATCCCTGAGAACTGACTCCAAAATGTACAGGCACATGCGTGGGTTCTGGAGACATCCAGTCAGCATACAAACAGTCTGAAAGGAGTGACCTGTCTTATGCAAATAAACAGCCTTTTTCATCAGCAACATCCAGATTTATTCCGTTCCTCTCACTCTATTTATATTGTTACTGACACTCAGGAATGAGTTATTTGTGGAAAAATGGTATGTGTCATTTAATGTTATTTTCAGCACAAAACATTGAAGTGGTACCAGATTAAGGGACAGTTTAGTAAGCATTAAACGAAAATACGACGTACTAGAGATGGAGAGGAAATTGTAACTGCTGCAGAGCACACTCACCCCATATCGGCCTGCCAGCATCTGATTGACTGTTGCATCTACTGCAGCCAGCTTTACTTTTCCCTTTGTTTGTTCCTTCACCTCGGTGGCAGCGGCTGCCCATTCTGGCTCCAGGCTGAAAGACAAAGATTATGCTCTAAACTCTCTTAGAGCTAACAAAAGTAGACAACATTCCAACATTATGTAGCATAGTCCACTCAGGGAAAAAATAAGTCTCTGCAGAGAATGACAGCTAGGAGGGTTACTCCAAATGAGACTGAAGTCCTGCATCTAAAGGAATGAAAAGGTCAGCATAACTTCTGGATCTTTTTTCCACTGGAATTCTACTGCTGAGGAACAGTGCAGCTAGAGAAGCACCACAGTGCTCTGAGCAGAAGCAGCCACACATTTTTGTAAAAAACACCTTACAGAGCCCCCCACTTCTGATACACCAGCAATGCAAGGTCTCTTAGGGGATTAAGGGTATCGCACAAAAATGAACGCTAATGGGAAATGAATTGTCAAAGAAAAGCCTCATTTACTTTTTGCAGTGCCCACACCATGGGGCATAAAACTCCACCATCCACACATCGTCACTATTTATGACGTTCTTATCAAAGCTGTCATCAGTCAGCTCAATCACATCCTTCTTATCTCCGCCTCCGCTCTCTCGGCTCTGTAAGAAACAAACAGACTCTCGCATAAGAAGCAACCAAAACTGGTTTCCTGCACAAGCGATCTCCTGTGTGTCATGTCATACCAAATGCTCTTAATTTGAACAAGATACAAAACAGGCAGTGTTAGGTCATACAACTTCCCATTTTAGAACTGACAATACACACACAGCCTACTCCCACAGCACTTTCAAGAAACAGCAAGTGAACCTTCTCTTAAAAAAAAAAAAAAAGAGAGAAATTAGGTCAAACTGACTAACAAGAAGATGTGGGAACACTTCCCCAGTTCTTCATGCTCTGATCTGTCCAACAACAAAGCACTCTCCAACTCTCCCACCCCACTCTGCCCTGGTTTCCAGGCAGAACACACATGTGCAACTGCAGTACACATTATAGAGTACAGTCCACCCGGGTCTTCTATCTGGCCAACCTGAGGATGTTGGACTGTACTTGTTCCACAATTTAGAAACAGTAGTAGGAGCCAGAAGCTTTTCAACTTACCTTCAGGGAGAAACAGAAACCCAGCAAGCCAACTCAGAAGAACACAACCAAATTAAAAGAAACTTACCCATCTAGCTCAGACTAGGACCAAGCAAATGATACCTCAACTAGTTGGGGAATGTGACTAACAAGGACCTAAAAATTCAAAGGGAGATGCAAAGCCTTGCACCTGGGGAAGAATAACCTAATGCACCAGTACATGCTGGGGACTCACCAGTTGGAAGCAGCTTTTCAGAGGGATCTGGGAGTCCTAATGCAGAGCAAGCTGATCATGAACTAGCAATGCACCCCTGTGGCAAAGGCATCCAACAGCCTCCTGAGCTGCTTCAGGTAGAGTTGCCAGGTGGTCTGGGGAGGTGATCCTTCCCTCTGCTCAGCACTGTGTGAAACATCTGGAGTGCTGGGTCTAGTTCTGGGCTCCCCAGCAGAAGAGGCATACATGCACTGGAGCAAGTCCAGTCAAGGGTCAAAGCTGATTAAGGGCTTTGAGCATCTGACATACAATGAGAGGTTGAGAATGCTGGGATTGCTCAGTTGGAAAGCGAGAAAGCTCAGCGTTGATCCTACCCACGTATATAAACACCCGAGTGGAGGGGAGTAAAGAAAACAAAGGCAGACTCTTCTCTGCAATGCCCAGTGACAGGGCAAAAAGTAAGGGCATAAGTTGCAATACAAGAATTTCATTTAAACATAAGGGAAAGCTACTGTGAGGGTTGTCAAACACTGGAACACGTTGCCCAAAGAGTGCAGTCTGTGCGGAGTCTCAGTCCTTGGAGATACTCGCAACTTGACAGGACACAGCCCTGAGCAACCTGCTCTAGTCGCCCTTGCACTGCGCAGGGGGCTAGACTACGCGACCTTCAGAGGTCCCTTCCAACTTCAACCATTCTGTGAACAGAGTCAGGAGCACAAGCTCTGATTTTCTGTACAGTACTGCCTCCAGTTGAAAACAAACCCACACATTCCCTCAAATACCTGTTTCCCAGAACTATATCCTCCACTTCTGCCACTAAGACGGTCTTTCACCAGTGACCGAAGAGCACTTAGAGCAGCATCGACAATGGCATCACTTGTCCTGCCACCTGCAATGCAGTAAAATGAGCGATTAAAGCACCAAAAAGCCAGTTTAAGGCAGGCCACTGACTTAATTACAAGTTTAATACTCCCTCACTCCAAGGATTCTTCCAGAAAAGACTGGGCTATGAGTGATATGGTACTGGTGGTGGGACATCAATGACTTAAACACAAGTAGCAGGATTGACTTCACTTTTTTAACTACACCTTACCTGATTGGGGGTGACTCTGGCAAGCTCCCAGTAAACAAGAAGAAAGGAATGACTCTTTGGAACTGCCTGTCAACCTCCACCAACTATAAACTGCAGGTGAGACTGTTAGCCCACACAAGGACAATCCGGTCAAACAAGTCCCACCCATCTGTCTGACTATAAGCACCAGATGGGAAGAAAACACCACACAAGACAGAATTAACAGCTACCATAATTTCTGTATTGAGGCAAGTTTTTAGACATGCAACACGTGAAAGAACATCACATTTACCCTGATAGTCCTCTGCTTTGTTTTTGTTGGCTCCAAATATCTTGATAGTTGGAAACCCTCTGACTCCATACTGTCCACCCAAGGACTGATGCTTATCTGCATCTACTGCACCTACTTTCACTACACCCTGTGGAAATACAAACAAAAACTAAGACAAGACTTCTACATTGACATAACACATTTTATACTTTATGCATGCTGGAGAGAGAGTTATTAGGAGGGTAAGAAAACACTCGCTAGAAGAGAGGTGTTACACCCTCAAAAGCATTAAACTACAGAAGATCATATATGCCCATTTCTGTCTTCATCCTGACAAACTAAATTTTAAATTGTTTGGGGGTTTTTTTGGTTGTTGTTTTTTTTTGTTTTTTGTTTTTTTTTTTTGTTTTTGTTTTGTTTTGGTGTGTGTTGTGGAGATTGTTTGTGTGTGGGTTTTGTGTTTTTTGGGTTGGGTGTTTTTGGTGGGTT
>Ga0181612_147103_pt1 | contig 19282 bp, 8 predicted proteins | sample HoacroProtozoa21_FD_119630 | JGI IMG/M metagenome (GOLD analysis project Ga0181612, IMG submission 119630) | Hoatzin crop microbial communities from Cojedes, Venezuel. Combined Assembly of Gp0051906, Gp0051904, Gp0051908 | reverse complement strand
TGATGTAATTAGCGGTGTCCCTGCTCGCTGTGGGGGGGTTGGACTAGATGACATCTAGGCGTCCCTTCCGACCCAAAACTTTCTATGATTCTATGATTCTATAGCTAGTGTCTAGAGATCCACGGTAAGTACTTAAAGGACCTGGATGTCACTGTAACCAGAGATAAAAGTCAGTATGCATTTCACTGCAAATCTTCACTAATAAGTCTTGAGTGTGAAGACAGAAGTAGTTTCCTAAAATTGAATAGCATCAAGGAAAGGTACCCTATGAAAGGGCTCAGCCAAGTTATGGGAGGCTAGGCTGCAATGAGATTTTGATGGATCTCTTCCTGTTTTCTTGGACACCAGGATTATAGTTTCTATATTTTCCAGTCTTGGCTCCACAAGGTATTGTGTTTCCCCAACAGAGACATTTTATCTCCTGTAACCTCTTTTGGCCTCGTTTTTGCTCCTTAACCTTAAAGGCTAGACATACAAGCGTACATTGATAACAGTGATCCATTTGGGAACATGGGGTAACAAAGGAGCAGAGATGTCATAAAATGTGGATGTATATTGTGTTAACTGCAGGAAACAGGAACCAATTGTATCTCAGCTTCACTGTGTGAAAAGTGACAAGTCAAGGAATATCTAAATTTGATCAAAGAGGCAGATGCAATCTTGCCAAACCTGAGTATGAGTAGAAATGATAGGGTGAAAAATACCAAACTCAGGGAAGGTTTAGATGAGGAATGGGAATGGGAGATTGCTTCATAAGAGATGACATCTTAGAAGAACAAAGCAGTTTGAAATATCTGTAACTGGCGTGTTCTTAAAGGTGTAGTCTACTAAAATACGCGTAAATGAAAAATGAGGGTTTCAAGAGGCTCAAATTCCATATGGTTTACAGAAGAAAATACTTCTGAACAGAAATATGTAATAAAGCTGCACTGCTTCTTGATCTACCATCCAAGATAAAAGAAACATAAACTACTCTAGGTATTTATTCTTCATTAACTCTACTGAACCTCTGGAGCCTCATTAATGATTGTGTTTTGTCTCTTGGACTTCAGTTATGCACCTAAACTTGGGCATATTTGTTATACACATAGGATTCAAAGTCTTGTTATGCAAGATAGAAATTCATTAAGGAATAAAGCAGAATTTTTGACTTCAAGTCAACACTGAATTTTGAGATTAGAATAATAAAATTAAAATTCATGAGGCGCATTCATTAAGCTTTTTCCACAGATAAGGACTTACTGACAGAGTAGCATCCTTGTTTAATAAGCTCTGTGACAAATGTAGTCTGTTTCTGTTACCAAAGTAATCCAAATGTATCCAAACATATTAGATGTTCAGATAGTTCACAAACAATGGCAACAAATAATTTGTAAGCTAAAGTTTTTTCTTTGATTCTTCATCCAGTATTTTGCTAGTCACCATGTTTGGCAACCAGAAAATTACCGTTTGGATTTTCTACTGGTTTGCTATTTAACCAGTATTTGGGACAATTTCCAATTCCACCCATTCCTTATTCCCTAAATAATCCTGGCCAAGATGCACAGAATCTTCTTTTTCATCTTAGTATACACGACAGTGTGTAGAGGTAACAGTCATGAGGTATTGTTTCAGCTCCCTGGTTGGAAGACAAGATTTACTCATGAAGAGTGTAGTGAAAGGGTGTAGTCCTTTGCATAAGTGTGAAGAGCAATACAGACTCATGAAAAACTAAAGGTTCTGTGTTATTAAACACTGCATGTACATATGGCTCTTCCTGAAATTAGAGTAAAGAAAGAAGAGGAAAAAAAGGGAGTAAGGACAAAGAAACCTTAGGAAACAACATAATTTGCTGAAAGCTTTGTGATATCTCAGATGCAGATTCCTGAGCTTGTATGTAAAATCCCACATTTAGAAAACCAGCTGAGCCTCCTAGTAGAAGCAATTATTGTAACTTGCATCTACCCCTTATATTACTGTATGTACAAGGACTATAAAGAAGGGTTATTTCTTTGTGAAAATCTAGACGAAGGTATAATAACTCAGTTTAATTTCTTTAATAAAAATTCAGTGCTGTTTCTGAAAGGACTGGCTGGTACAAAAGAACTCAGCCATGATGTGTTCTTCTCTTGAGACTACGCATGTTCCTTTAAGAAAGGCTTAAGTTCCGAGCTGTGCACCAGAGTCTTGCCTCTCATTTAGCAAAGGCTACCAGGTTGCCTTGCACAGCCTTCAGAGAGGCAGAAAATAGGTATGTATACTGCATTCAGAAGCAAAACAGAAAAAAAAATGCTTGATTCATACCAGGGAACAATTTTGGTGTAAGTATCCTGGTATATTTTTCCCTCAGAAAAGCATACAGAATTACTAAAGTTTATACAGAGGAATGTTTTCGAACCCAATTACCTGTCCAAGCAGCTCAGCAGTTCACTGTCTGCAGTAATCTGGATCTAAAGCTCAGTAACTTTTGCCCTTGTTCTGGTAACTGGTATTTTTGGAGGATACAAACAGGCTTTAGGGATTCCTACTTTCCTTAACGCCATCCAACATCCGTGACTGGCCTGGACTCTGTAGCTACTCTTTTGACCTGCTTATATTTATTTGTGGGACTGATGTCCAGTCCCGAGATTTAATATATACTTGATCCTCCTGCAAAAAGCAACCATAATAGCGCCTAAGGTATTAAGGGTCCAAAAGTATTGCTTTTGAGTGGGATTTTCCTCCTGCTGTGAGGAGCAGTGCAGTAAGCTCCCTGCCCTTCAGTCAGGTACAGCTGCAATAGATAGATCAGACCCACTTAGGATGTGGATGAGGTGTGGGAATAGGGCCAACACATACAGTAACACAAGACTGTAAAGTAAGTAGAGGTCCCAACAAAAAAAATCAGAATTACTTTATTCCAGAATTCAGGGCATTTGTTATTATTAATATTATCTTGTAAGTTGTTATAGGGCTGATGCTCTTTAGCCTACGTCTAAAAGATGTTCAAATCTCAGAAAAGGATAATTGCTATCTATTCTTCTGCAGCCTGCTTTCAGCAAAGTGTTGACAGTGGTATGAGCAACATACCCTCATGCCGTTTGTGGAAATAAAGTGTTTGGAGAAGGAAAGCAGACCATTTCACTGGGCTGTGAAGACAGAGCACAAGAGAAATCTTGACAATGTAGAGCAGTAATTAGGGTGGGCACTGGGAGAACAGGGACCTGGATTTTGAAAAGTTTGTGTGACAAATGTTGATATTAGAGCATCATAAGTAACATACCTAAAACACCTGTGGATAAGGATCAGTGCTTAGTGCTCTATTTACTCTCTTGGTCACCCAAAAGAGTTTTTTTGCCTGCTTCATCATGTCCTCTCTTGCATTTGTGCTGTGTGGCCAAATTACTTTTGTGTTCTTCTGTGTACAATGACAGTTCCAGCAAAAATGATGGCAAGTACTATTTTTTGTCCAGTTAGTCCCATGTCTGGTGTTTGAGGTACAATCCAAAGTTATTTGGACTTTTTTCCTCAGGTTCTGCTGAGGTTGCACACCCATCTTGCTAAAGTAGATGTGACATCAAACTTGTGATCAAGCACAAAGTTTAAAGGGCAGCTCTGTGCCCTCAGCCTTTGTTTGTGTTATAAATATAGTCCTTACTGCCAAATTCTTCAAAATGTGGCTGTAAAAATAAATCCGCCACAGAGAAGTCTGAGTTTTGGATCTCTGGGGATAGGTGAACTTAACTGCAGGTTTAAGAAAGGCACCAAATCTCAAAAAAAGAGACCTGTCGCCCCTTTTTTTTAAGCGATTCCTTTTGGCTGACTTTTGAAAACTTCCTTTTAAGAAGTACGTTAGTGGAGGGGGGATGATTCCATTATCTATATTCCTACCTCTTTCTATAGGCTATTTACAAAATCAGAGTATCTAACAGAAGGCTATGTGGTGACTAGATACTTAAGCTAGACTTTGTAGTGTTTATTTTATTAAATAATTGCTGTTGCAGCTTTGTGACTAATGCATTTTTTATTCCCAAAATTCAAGGACCTGTAGAATTTGAGAATATCTCAGATATCCGTGTTCCCAGGTTGTCTCAGAAGAGCAGAATATCTGCTGTACATTTCACATTCCTTAGATGCTGATCTTCAGAAATAGCAGATCTGAATATATTTCCCATTATTACAAGGCACTACCTTAGCCAGTAAACAGAGAGGACATTGGGTAATGCTAGGTCAGACCCCAGGGCAATGAAGAAAAACATTTTTGTTTTAAATTCAGTGCCAGGAATTCTTATTACTGGAAAATATTTGATAATAAAGAAATAAAACAATAATTAAGTGGGTTGAATTTTACACTGAGCTGAAACAGTATTCCAGAGATATTCTTGCAGATAAACAGCCAGAGGGGATTTCTGATAATTAGGTGTGATTTCCTACTGAAGAACTAAACCAAAATGATGGAGATTAATTTTTCCTCCTTTTGTTAACATACACTCTAACTTCCTTTGTCTTTCCTTTTCCATTTTGTTCTACTACTTCTTACATTTATTGTAGTGCCTTGAGCTAAACTTACTGTGGGCAGAAACTAACTTTTGCTGGGGTAGAAACTGTCTTTCTTATTTTATACTTGTACAGTGCCTGCAAAATAGAGCTTAAATGAAACACCTATAAGGGAAAAAATCATAATGGTTTAGTACATGGCAAGGTAAGAAATGATGTCCGGTGTTGGAATATATCTAGTACTAAGACATACAATAGTCTTTCAGAAGTTTTTCAAGACAGATACAAGAAATGTAACATCAGATAAAACTTTCTACTGTCAGACTTGTACAAAATGTTTTTGATACCACTGATACTGGTATAACCCTTGGACTGAAATATTTTTTGCCTGCAGAAAACTCCGGCTTTTTGGATGAGGAATGTTAATTAAATAAAAGGCATCAATCAGGCTATGGGCAAACATCCCTTCTGAATCTACCTGTCTCAGCTGAAGTCATTAATGCCCCCAAATGTACCACCTAGTTGTTCATGACTTGGCTGCCAAAAGGTTTGTGCATTTGTTTTCCAATCTACTTCCAGGCAAGAGTGACGAGATAGTCAATGTCAATGGTGACACAGGACCACGTATGAGCCCAGACACCTCTGCCTGAAGTCAATTGAGGATTGCTCACAGGATTCCTCCCACAGCAGGGTTGTAGGATCAGCAATCTCCAACAGACAGATGGGAACAACGAACATGGGACTGCCAATGTTTTCAACCACCTAAACGTAAGTTTACCATTGCCTAATTTGTAAACTTTGTAAAGCTGCCTTTTTGCTTTTGTGTGCTTTGTCACCTAAGCCACATTATGTTTGTTTCAGATGTGGTGCAAATATAGTGGAATACAAATGTACTTGATTATGGGCATTAGCAAATTAGTTGGTGATGAGTAATCTGTGCTTTCAGATTCTCACTGAGAACAGTTATGAAATGCTTAAAGCTTAACAGGTGTGTCAAGCAGAAAATAAGCTATATCAAAGCGGAATATGAAACAATAATTATCTTGCAATTTTATTAAAATAAATTTCAACTGCCAATTGCTCCTTCTCCAGATTTCTCAACTTCATCTCTGAGGTGAAATCTGTGAGCCTGTCTTCTAATTTAAGATGGCTAGATTGGGAGAACAGGCATTTTTTTACTTCTCTTTTCCTTATATGTATATGAATATTTGATATGTATAAATACGTATCAGATACACACTTCTATATACAAAAGCGGACTGTTTGCTTGTCTCTGTTGTGTGCTACTCATTTATAAAGAATAAAATTATCAGGACAGATATTAAATCTTCCATACTTTTCATTGAAATACCAATGCAAATTTAATCTAATTTATCATCTCTTAAAAAATCTTCCTTCAGTTAAGATGTGCTAACACTTCCTGTTCGTGGGAGATACCATACAACAATTAAGTGTGCGATCCTACAGATGTCAAAGACGACATGTGTTGCCATGGGTAGACATTATTTATGATGATACAGTTGTATTATTTTTGGTGACTTTAGAAGCTCCAAGAGTATTACACAGAGAAACAGAATTTCAGAAAGTTACCTAAATGCAATGAATTAGCAAAAATATCAAGCATAAGGGTCAATCTTTGACTCAGTTGTTGGTTTTGTTTGGTATTTCAGGAAGATCACATCAGAGCTAAGTAAGTCAGATGGCAATCTTGCAAGATGCCATACACATTCCTGCCAAGGTCAGCAACCTATACAAACTGAGGCACAGAAAACAAGCTACAAAACTCGAATCAATGTCAAATGAGACTAACAAAGCAGACAATTTTTTTGTAAGTTTTTTTTTCTGCAGTCTAGTAGATTAATTTATGTTATATTATATATACTTTATATATATATAATATACGTTTATTGATGCAGTCTACTAGATTCATTTATGTTATAGAAAATTTTCCAATGCACAGAAAAAAACACTCTGTTGATTTGTTACCACTTCTTACTGTTTCTTAATATCTTAGATGGGTGGTTATTATTTTGCCACTATAGCAGGCCTGTCACTGAGGAGCCACTCTCTGGCAATTCTGCATTGTGTTCTGCAATCCAGAGTTGGTTTTGACCTCTGAAGAAAAGGTAGAATTTTCTAAAGATTTAGAGGAGTGTTTTCAGCAGGATGGACACTGGACACAGACTGGTCACCAACTTTATGCTTTGTTCAGTGGCTGAAACTCTGGCATGGAGGGCCTCACAGCAAGCAAGTGCATCCCCTTGGGGTTTCCCAGTCCTGAGTTCCTTTTGAAGGAATACCTAGCTTTGCTCAGCAGCCTGGGAATTAGGGCACTTGCCCAGGAAATGCAAGGCCATCACCCTTGTTCTGGGAGATCCTGAAACCATGCCTTTCTTGTCTCAGAGTCTGGGGAGCACCTGGCTGCTGGATAATCTACAGGGTGGATGAATCTGGACCACTGTGCAGAACAGACTGCAAAAAACTCATGGAGCCAGGAAGAGGTAAACTCACGGGCAATGGGGAAATGTCTACTCCCAATGCTGTTTGTGCTTTTTGTCCCATTTCTCATAAATGGGTATGGCACAAGCAGAGCTCAAATCAGGAACCAGAATGTAAAACACTCCCTCAAAAAGGCTGTAGACATACCTGCCCTCTTGTTTGCCCCCTCAGGCTGGTGCACACTGTAAGACACCAGATGTGGACAAATTGGGTATAGATAAGAGCCTGAGGGTCCCGTTCTAGCCCAGCAGCTGTAACAGTGGTTGCAGGTGAGGTAACCTCAGCAGCATGAGAAGTCACTGCTGGTCCAGGCACATTCAGCCCCAAAATCCAGACCATAGGTAGCTGGGATAGATTTCAGCCACTGTGACTCTAGTCCACTTGAATTTGTCCATGAACTGTCATATTTCACAAACTATGTGCAATATTGTTGGACTTCATTGAAGCCCGTGGGGAAAATGTTGTGAAAACAGATGTTAAAAATGCAGTTTATTACAGATATGGGCCTCTTAAATTGAAGGACATTGAGTGGTGAAATGAATTATTAAGAAAAAGCAAAACTAACAGACAATTGCAGACATTCTCTTGGGGAGAAATCTATTTTCTGTTCAGCCACAAGCTCAGTAATGGTGAGATATGATCCATTTAATACAGTATGAAATGTAAAAGCACTCATACTAGATCACATTGTATGAACTGTATGTTCTAACACTGCATTCAAAAATAAATATTGCAGTGTTGTACAAGAACCACATACACAAACTTTTCTCCTCTGGGAAAGTTCAGCATCTCTTTGTATAAAGGACTGATTTTATCACCTCAGAAAATTCTTCTAAAGCTAATCATAGTTGTTAGGATTTTGCATAAAATACTTGTGTTTGTCCTCATTAGCAAGCTAAGAGGTGCTCCTCCTTAGCATTCAGAATCAACTTCGACACTTCAGTGAACAGATTAATAATGAAGAGAAAATGGGAGAAAGACGCTTTCCGTGCTTTAAGAGATTGTTCAGAGATGAAGAGATTAATAACAATCACTGAGCGATCTGGACCAAGAATCTATCTTCAAAAACTTCCCAGATGATAATAGCACAAAGAAGTCAAAGCCATATTTAAATCAAAATTTTGTAGAGTCCTATAGGCAGCTCCAGGCCATAAGATCCAAGATCCAAGAACACTCACATTTTAAATCCAGATAAGAATCTTTTACAGTGTGGACCCAGGCTAATGGAGCAACCTTCAGCTTAATACAGGCAAACCAACATTGGAATCCACATTTTTAAACTATTTTTTTAGTTTAACTTAGTTTAGTTTTGTTTTGTTTTATTTTTGGCAAACAAATAGGTTTTATATGCTTGTATGTGCTGAGGTCACTCTGCAATATGATGATTTTCTGAATCCTCCTTAATAACTGGGAAGTCCTGTCTGATTTTTGCAAAATGGTAGAGATCTCAAAAATAATTAAGCTCAAAGTTTTATGCAAATAAATGAACAGTCAGAGGAGAGGAAGCTTGTTAAATAAAGCCTGCAGTAGAGACTTATACTCTATTACAAAGTACATGGAAAAGAAGCCTGGAGCCTGGAATGAAGAACTTCATTCGGACAGCACAGTTTGTGAAAAGCGGTGCTTCAAGTGCTCACATCTCAAAGAAGACAATCAAGTACAAGGCACAAATTTATAGGAAACCAAACTTTGTTAGCTGCGATGTTCAGGAAGAGATTCATTTTACTTAGTAAATAATTTATTCCTTGACTTTTTTGCGGTCTGATGTACCTCTACTTTTGGCTGGGTTTGGGACCAGAAATGGAGTGACGCTTTGAGAAAGGCCAAGGCATTTCTGAGCCAGTCTAAAGCAGAAAGTCTGGGCAGTCATGTGAAAATAAATTTGTTATGAGATTTGCAGCCCATCTTCTAAATCAAATGGGTTTTAATAATAAGGATCTGTTATAGTATGTCTTGTTCCAGTCTTTCTTTGGGTTGTTTCTAGATAGTTGTCACTTAGTACAAGATACATTAATTCTAATTATCTAGTCTAAGACTTTTTCTTTGATACATCGTTTACAAAGAAAGCTCTCATTGCTAGGGCTTCACATCTCTGATAGGGAAAAAGCTTTTTCCTGCTGTATCATACTCTCTGCTAACTGTGCAACTATGTGTGAGAGTGTCTGCAAGGAAACTGTGTAGGTGTGCGTATACGTTTAGGCTCCATGAAGCAAAATCTATGAAATCCTGGAGCTCTTTCCAAATGCTTATGTCCAAGGAAACTGACATCACTGAAGCCCGACCACAAGATTGATCAAAATGTAGTTTATGACTCTGTCAGTATTGCAAATGTACGACTAAGTCAGACACATTTTTTTCTCCTTTCTCCTCTGTTTTTCAGCAATGCACAGTAAATCAATTTTAATGTTTCTATCATGCAAATGGTAGCCTCAGTAGCTACCATTTAAGCTTAAAAATACTTGCAGTGGGATTTCCTAAGAGGCTTCATAGAAAAAAAGGCTCATTGTTTCAAGCCCAATTCATCTTTTGATCAAGACTGATCAAAATAGTTTACACAGTTTTTCATAAGCTTTTTGCTCACACTGTGTATTATTTGGCTCAGTGATCCCAGCTGAAAAGCATGATTTTAATGAAGAAGTTGAATAAGTAGATTTAAGTTACAGGGGCTGCCTCATTCCAATGGTAAACAAAGTAAACTAGTTTAATTAAGGCAAGACAGCTTACATATAACATGTGTATTATCATTGCTTCATTTGCTTATTGCTTTACATTCATATTTAAAGTAGCCAACATATCACAGATGATGAGAAAGATTACTTTTAAATTAACAGCTGAACTCCTTGATATGCTTTTACAATTTCTTCTGATGAAGTAAGGAGAGTTGTTGCTGTAAACTCTAGTTCTAGTTAGCTTCCCCCAAACACCCAGGAATCCGTAATTTGTTTACAAGCCCCTATAAGGAGTGACTGAGCTAATAATTTTGAGTACGCCCCTTGTGCAAGGACAAATCCATGCTCCTGTGAATGCCTACGCTAACTACAGATTGATTTTATTGACTCACCTATTTAACATTAGGTGAAAGAAGAGGTAGGAAAGAGACTAGTGATACCAGTATCTCAAGCAATGTGTGCAATGAGTCACGTAAGTGCAGGGCTGAAAGGATTCCCAGGCTTGGAACGGGGAGGGAATTTTGCACAGGGGTGTAGTGGCCACCTGACTGCTGAGGATTTGGTGGAGTTTTCTGGCTTTGTTAAAATCATGCGGGTGTATTCCACACAGCCACATTCCTGCAAGTGCTGCAGTGAAGGTGCTGGTGACCCTGGCTGCTCTTTGTCCCTGCTTGATTCAAGCCTCTGGGAAGCTGCACTCTGAGCCACCTTTGCTTCTCGGAAATCTCCAGCACATATAAGATGACAAGTATTGAGACCATTAGTGTGGTCACACGATTACTGGCAATGTGGATATTAATCAACAGGCGATAATGCATAACAACTGCACACCAATGCCATCTTTCTGGGGAAGGAACAGTTAATCTGACTGCGCAATTTGTATGTAAAGGAACTCTACTATTTTTCCTGTAGCAGTTAAAGCTTCTCCATGGTATTTCCCTAACCAAAGAGTTTAAAAACGTTTGACCCCTGGCCAAAGGCCTGGTTGTATCACTAACACTGCAGCCCCAAATGTTTGAAAACGAACGACTTAGATCTCTCTGAGTCTGAGGCAGAGCGAACAGGTCCCAGCAAAGTAAGATGTATTTAATCACACCTCCTCATTCCAGCAATATTTATGCAGAGACAGTGTTGTATTGTGATACATTGATTTTTTTTTTTTTTAAAACTGTTTTTCCAGATGAGTGACTAATCGGAGACATCCCCGGGTCGCTTGGGATGCAGGTAACCATGGTGACTTCTGTTGCCTAGCGACACCTGCCTCACGATGCCGAGCGTGTTCCCGCTCTTGCTACTGCTGCGCAGCACAGCCCCACTCAGCTCCCACCCGAGACCAGCTCCCTTGACATAGGACAAGTTGTTTCAGGTTTATCCTGCAGTCTGGGAGATTAGAATTGGAGTTGGTGTGTTTATCTGTGGGGGAAAAAAAAAAAGAAAGAGGGAGGGGGCCAAACTCTGGTCTCTTTTATAGAAACATAAACCCAGCTGTGGCTTAAGGCAGAATCTGACTGAGTGTGTTGATGTAATTCCTCAGTTGTGCTGTGAGACACAAGTTTGCACAAAAGTTCATTTGGAGCAGAATTTAAGGGTATTACTTAGTTTCTCAGCCCAGACACAGAACAAGTACTAAGAAACTAGGGTCTGGCTCCTTTACTGGGTGAAATACACCAACAATTAAAAACAATTAATGCTTATTTATGTCATTTCAGAAACAGACAATGTGCTTATTTTATAGATAAGATTTACAAATACACTTGTTAAAAGGCTATGAGTCAGATTCTCTCAATTATGTCAACTTAATCGGAGTTAAATGCAAAGAACAATAAATTTTACTGGACTTGGTTATGAAGGGCTTTTCAAATGCTGTTGTTTCATGCGTGCCATGACTCACCAGCATCCAGTCTTGGTGTGCAGAGTTTGATGTCACAGCCTTGGGCTCTGCATTTCAGAGCATTTTCTCAGAACAGTGACTTGCAACCGCTTTTCACCTGAGCACTCTGGATGGGATTTGTGGCCTAGCTGCATTGTTTGCACAAACAGGAGGACAAATTACTTATGTAAGTCAGACACTTTTGGTGCAATCTTGTCTGTGTGCAAATAGGGATGCCCTTGTCTTCCTCCTCAGCCTTCACCTCTGCAGCACTCAACAAACCCATTGCCTTGCAGTAGGAACAGACAATAGAAAATAGTTTCTATGCTGAGAGTCCTGAGTTTGCCCTTCCAAGCAGTGTTCTGCTGAACAATAGCTCCTTTAGGAGCTTCCTTTCTGGAGTATTGATCTGTTTTCTGCCTCTGGTACATACAGACGTGCAGTCCAGTTAATGTGCTTTTGCAGTAAGTTCTTGAACGCACCATTGTTCTCCTTCGGTTAATTCTAATTCGTGCTCACGACTTCCTTGAAGTTAATGCCACAGATGGTGTCTCTTGTGCTAAATCTTCTGGAGTAATAAACTCAGTCATCTGTAGTGCTAGATCATTAACCTGGTCCCTGGTTCGGTCAGGATCAGCACGGACTCCTCCCAGCAGTTCTTGGGCACTACGTGGGAGTTAGTACAGAATAGAGGCTGTTCCCTCTAGGCAGTCTGGAAGCAGCTACGGTGCTTTGATGAGAAAGAGTGGTCAGCAGTGTAGACATAGGACATTCTGGTCTGGCCGGTTTCAGTGTCAGAGAGAAGTTCCGGGTGTGTTTAATCTTCTGTAAAGTAGTACAGTGTTTTAACTGGTTTATTCCAGCAAGTTGCTTACTTGCCAACTCTTGAGCAGGTTCAGCCTGATCGCTTTTTGTAGAGATACAGACAAGTACAGGACTCTCGTTCTGCTACATTTCCTGAGATCCATTCAGAAAATCAGAAACTTGCAAAAAGTACGTCAGCAGTTAGGGTTCAGGTGTTGGCAGTTAGGGTACAAATGTTCTTCAACTGATGTCTATTATGGTGAACAACAATGTTTCAGGGTGCTTTCCCATTTCTATGGGGACGCTAGACTGGAAAGGACCACCTGGATCCACTGAGAGGTGTTCATCTGCATTTACCCATTAATTATGGTGTTGTAATTAGATTATTAGCAGTAGGGGGATTGTAAAGTGCATAGCAAATAGAGTTATGATTCAAGACTGCAAATAAGCTCTATAGTTGAGTAATTAAGGAAATAGCAATGAGCTTAGCCGAACAAGGGGCCCGTGTTGCCCAGTGTGGTGCTGGTGTCCCTGAACAGTGAGAAAAGAAGGGACTTCCTGCTCCTTTGGGATCTTGTCCAGAATCTTTGTAAGAAATGCATTTCTCCTTTGTTTCTGTGCCTTCTCCAGAGCCTAATGAAACTTTTCATTGTTTTTCTTTTTCTCCTTATTTTCCATTGTAATTTCATGTCAGGACTACTCTCAAATTACACCCTTCTTCTCTTTCTGTCTGTATATCCTATGTTTAGCATTAGAGTTGTGTTTTTTTCTTTCTATGTGCTGTTCCTTATAAAAGGCTTCCTGGTTGAATATAATTTGTTTTTCTGTGTTAATTTAGCATAATAGTTCCCCTTGCCCCATTTGCAGCCCACATACTGATGCAACTTCCCCTTGTTTTGTTCCCAGATAAGTATTGCCACAGTACTTTCATAAAGTGATGTAGGACTCTGTTTACAAAAGAGTGCTTCTATGGTATCTTACTGCTTTCACAGGAAGTTTAACAGCTTGCAGAACAGTGAGTGGCAAATGTTTAGTGCAACATTATGCCAACTTGAGGACAAACTGTTCCTCTCAGGAATGTTTTCAGGCTTAAATGAGAGGAAAATACCCCTTGCAGGATGTGAATTCTTGGAGGGGGCGGGGAGTGACTGCCACTTCTTTGCCTTGCCAGCAGCTCCAGTTCCAAAGAATCTTCCAAGGCTTTTTCAGATCAGCTGTAGTGTGAGCTCAGCAGCAAAGAGTGACAAAGCTGTGACTGGCTTTTCCAGAGGTGTGAGGATTCCTCTTTCCTGGATGTGGCAGTAAATCTTCCAGCCTGCCTCAGACCGCAAACGTTGGCTTGTGCCCACAGATGCTGGGAGGGTACTGGGGAGGGAGACATGAAGCCACGGCAAAGCTATTAATGTGAGCAAGCAAAGACTAACAACATACCTGAAAACAATGTGAGACAGAACAGTTCAGAACTTAAACAGTAATGAATCAGACTGAAATATGTGGCACTTCTGCCATGGATGCAAGTCACCCATCAAGAAGATAAGTGGATATTAATGAATTAATGATTAGTTTGACTAAACAGTGAAAGGAGTTGAATTTAGTACCATTCTCTCTGTTAATCGTCCTAAGAGGTAAAAAATCTTTGGCAAGTGGGCTCTGCCCATCAGTGGTATTCCTCATCTCTGGACCTCAACCTCAAGCTAAAACATTGCTCTGGCTTTCCATGGCTCTTGGGTCCTGGATTCATTAAAGGGGAACTGCATGGCTGTTATCTGTATGTGGATCCAGGACTTCCAAATGGGTGGCTGAGCTGTACCATGTGCTGGAGCTGGAAGGCACAAGAAAACACATTGTGTGCTTTCTATTTTCTAACCAGTCTTTGGGGCAAGGCAGTGCTCTAAAGCTCACAGGGTGCTCAGCTGATGCTGCAAATTTACCATAGGGAAAGTACAGTGAGCTGCAACTCGTGGCTCTCAAAGTCCCAACAACGCTTGAAGACTTTGTAAAGTCTGAACAAATTTCAGCCCTGGATGCCCCAGTCTTCCACCTCAGGAATATGGTCTAATAAGGGGCGAAAGGGGAATAGAATGAAAAAGTCGAAAGATGAAATGTATGATCTCATAAAGAAATGCCATTCTTCACTCTAGGAAGGGATGTCTCCAGTAAATTATGGCAAATATAGTCTGGCTAGGAAGCTTCATAGGAGACAAAGCGGGTAACATCTTCCGGATCACAAATCTCCTGAAGCCATAGTTAGAGTTCAGTATATAGCAAAGAAAGCTTTTATGTTTATGATAAAGTGAATTACCTTGTTTCAGTGGTTTTCATTAAAAAATAATTTTTTGCAGAAACCGTGTTTACCATGAGAAGCTGTTTTAACAAAATCCCTCCTTCATGAGCATGAATAGGCTTCGGCTATGTCTGATCGAGGGGGCAGCAATGTTCCCTTGGAGGACCCACAGCCCAGGCTGGGGCACTGCTGGTATGCACAGTGACTGTGTTCTGGCGCAGGTACCCAGGTTGCCTTTGGGTGGAGGCTGGAGAGAGCTGAGGCGTTTCCAGGTTTCAGCTGGGTAAGGATTTAGATAGGGCCAGCACATGCTTTCGGACCTGCTTGCTGGAAAGTGTCCCACAGCCTAAACAAACAGAAAGCACCACTTGGTGACTTGGCCATGAATTGCAAACTTAGTAGGCAAACTACATTTGCAAGCCAGCAACAGCAGAAGACTTTCTAGAGAAGGTACAATGGCCAGAGACAGGCTGAGAAGTTGAATTAACATGACAATACGAAGTTCAGAAACAGACATTTCAGTGTTCTGAATCTTTTACCTTCATGGTGAACTAAATGTGTGTATATATATATATTTTTTTTTTTTCAATGAAAGTAGTCCTTTTTCTGTAGAACACATTAGTTGTTTTGTCTTCTGTTCTTCAAAACTGAAAGGCAGAATTGTTAGGCAGGTGAATTTCAGAGGGCCAGTATATGAAGTAGTAGTAGGTTTACACAGAAAGGATTTTAGTTTTTCAAGCCCATAGAAGCATTTTGGAGAAAGCAGAACTAACTAGAAGATCCTTCTTGATAACTCTGGAACTAGACTGTGGGCATAGAGTTTGGCAAGTTTTTGAGGGATAGTTTTGAGAGATTATTTGAGAAGACCAAAAGATCCTTTAAATCATGTGGAAATCCTTCTTCAAATGGAATTCCTGCCTTAGTAAAGAAGAAAGAAAGAGCAGGGATGGTGAAATATTTGCTTTATATGTAAGAGGATGTACTGAGAAATGCAAAGAAAACATTACGTTACAACATATGATCATTTTTCATGTGGATTTCCAGCACAAAGAACTATTTAAAAGTTTGGGTTTTTTTCAGGTGATTAAATTATGCCTGTGTTGAGTGACAAGAAACTTCATAATGAGGACATATGGTATGGCCTATACTTCGCCCTTCCATCCTTGGCAGCACGTAGTCTTTATTCATAAAAAGAAAAGACTGGACTTGAAAATTAAAATCTGTGTTCAAGTACTTCAAGATGAGAAAGTGAAGATTAGAAGGACAGTAGCTTTGATTACAGTAATATGCCGCTGTAAATTAATGTTAAGTGTCTGAAGCTTCATCAGACAGAGACATTTTGATGATGTAAGTTTGGTCACTATAACAATATGTTTCATTCTCACAGAAAATTAGTTTCTAATAATGTGTCTTTCTTTGTGGCAGCTTTGCGATGGGTACACCCACTGATGCAACAAAATGAGAACAAGTATGCTACTAAAAAAAAATTATTGTTTTTTTTTCTTTAGTATTTGCTACAAGCAGTATCCGTATTCCTGCGTCCTAGATTCACTTACATCTGACATTAAGACTCCAAAGCAGGATTGCAGGAAGCAACAGTAGTCTGAAAGCAGCAAGATCAGTAAATTTTTGTGCTGTGTTGTTGTTTTCCTCATTTGTAATAGAATCATTTGTGTGAAAGTTCTACTCCTGGCACTCATTTATCTCACATGTAAAATGATCATAAACATGTATGCCAAAACAGTACTTTTCATGGCAGTCTACTGCAATGTCACATACACCTTTGTGATGTTCATGGAAAAAGAATTCATTTATGCAGTAGTATTATGGTAGATAGTAACTGATTAGTAGTAAGTAGCAGATATTTTATTGCTCTTCGAAGAAGAAAATCATTAAATGAATGCAAAAAAGCAGTGGGGTTGCAAATAACTCTCAAAGAATAAAAATCCTGTTTTCATGCAAATATTTATTTTCATAATAATAAAAATGAGAGCCATAATTAAAAAAAAATATGCCTTGTAACTACACCATGAAAAGAGAATGCTTTTCTTAAGAAATGTATCTGCAAAGCCACAGAGGTTCTCTGGAAGAGCCGTATTCAGTGCATAGTAGTGGATTTGATTCAGATAAACAAAACCAATTATTAATTGTCATTTCTTGAACAAACTAGTTAGAGGTGGCTCTTGTGTGCTGTGGGTACCCAGTCCTATAAACTAATACAGCAATGAGACAGTATAGGCAATTAGCATCAAGCCACTTCTGATAAATCTCCTGATTTTAGTGGGGTAAAGGCATTTCAGTAGCATGAATGGCTTTTGGAAAGGGGAACTTCCATAGGAATCCACAGTATTGCCTTTTAAATTTTGATATTGCAGCTATTTATTAGCTCCAGGCACAGGATGTCTTGTTGAAGCCATAACAAAGTCTCAGGGCTGTACAGTGAAAATTCTGTTTTCCTAAATATTCATAAAAGAATTTAATACAAAAACCCATCAGCCAAAAGTTTGTATCATAATAAAACTTTGTAAGTCTCAAATATTTCCCATGTTCAACAGTAGCATCGAATCTCCTTGACTGACTGAATAGGTTCATGGGTTAACGACCTCTAAGAAAGCTTTGTTTTTCATCACGTTCCTGGAGTATTTGGTTTATGTTCTCACTTTAGTCCTAGTTATGAGACTCCAAAGAGGAGCCGAAATGAAGAACATCTGCCTGAAGGCAGCCAAGTACAAACTTCAGGCAAACGCAGAAAAACAGGCAGAAGACTGGGACAGACCAGAATAGAAGTAGCCATGACAGATGAGTCACCTAGTTCAGTCAAGAGCAAGCCTGAGATTGAGACCACAGTAGCTATCCATAGATTGAAACAGAACTAATAAACCCCTTCAGAACAATGCAAAAAGCCTTCAGGTGTGGTCAGTGGTGTGTTAGAAAAGATGCTTTTAAACAGGCATTAAATACGAACAGCTTCTTAAATTGCCAAAAAGAAAACAATGTTGTGTTTTCAATCCTTGGAGCAATTGACTGGCAGGGACAGAAATATAGTGTTCTTTGGGAGATAGGGGGGGGTGGGTGTTCATCCTGCTCCCACAACTTCATTATAACTATAAACAAAAGAGCTGAAACAGGCTAAGTAAACAAAACTAGAAAGAGTTTCTTCTCTTCAAATCCAAATGGAAGTTAAAGTACATTGAGGAAAGAATTTTGTTTCATTTGTTCTCTGCTGTCCTGCCATTGCCTAGTAACATTTTCAAACAGTGCTGGCTACCACTTGGAATCAGAATTAGTAGGAGGATTGACTTTATTCCCTCAAAGAAAATATTGGCTTTTTGATGAAAAATTGGATGCTGAAGGTCTGAGCCTGATCTCATCAATTTTAAGCCTCAAACTTTTAGGTTTAAAACTACAGTTTTTTATGTAGAATGCTAGTTTCATGCTTTGTGGGAACTGTAGCTCAATTGCTCATATCCCATTTTCTTTCATGATTTTCAGTGAAATTGCAACATCTCACATGAAAAATTATCACATTTTAGTGTTTAGTAGTGTTTCCAGAAGAAAACAAATCAACCAAACACTGAAACTTTTCACAAGACAATGTATGTTGGAGTTCAAGCTTATGATGCATGAAAAGTAAAGACTGCCTCTGCTAGGCGCTTGCAAAGCTCTGGTAAAGGACACCCAAAATTCACCTGACTTTTTAAAAAATGTAATTTAGGATGAAGGGTCAAGCTGCATAGAAGCTAGGGATCACTACACCTACAGTTGCCTCCAAAACTTTAATTTAGCTACCATGGGAATCCCTTTTCTGCATTAAATATAAGAGGCAAAAAAGGGGAAGAATAGAATGTGATTACATAATTAAAGACTGTATTGAAATATAATTGCATGAGGGAACATAATAAAGGCAGCCACGAAATCATTTATCTGATCTTTCCTCACTTCCAGGGTCAGACCTCAGTTCCTCAGCCTGCATTCCCAGCTGGATGGTCACACACCAGCTGTGGTCCCACAGCTGTATGGTTGTGTTAAGGCAGTGTGGTGCCAACGTGACATATTCACACACTCCTCTATGCTTTTTAAGTCAAACAAAGTAAAACAACTAAAGTGGCTGCTACAGCAACTGCTAAAGTGACTCTCCAGCATCTGGACTGAAGCTGGCCAGTATCTATGTTGCTAGCAGCACAAGTAGAGCTTGCTTAGGAGCAGCGGCACCTAAAAAAGTAAATGACAGCAAAAGAACTTGCAACCCAAGTAAAATTCTTTTTACATATTAGTTTTGAATTTAATTCTTTAGCAGTTCGTTTGAAAAGATGACTGAAACTTCTGTTACGTGACAGTGTAAGAACCTCCATCATCAAATTTGAACCTTCTGTTGTTTTTCACATCACTGATGTCAAAACTTGACATATCTGACTGTTGGACAATAGGAGTCTGTTATTCTTTATGGGAATACAAGTCCATGTGCTAGTTCTTAGATGTCCTCATGAAGGAGAAAGAGAAACGTGGTGATTTTTCTGTGGAGGGAATTTGTGCTTTGTGTGGGGCTTCTTGATTGAGGATGGGTAGCTGTGGCCTGCTTTCAAAGCATGGGTGAAGGGATCTTGCTTGCTTTACCATCTGTTTTCCATTGCTACTCCTCACTCAGAGTTGGAAGTCCTTGAGCTCGCTGTGTGGTTGTGCTAGGAAGCGTGGGGTTGGTTG
>Ga0181612_135072_pt1 | contig 19283 bp, 10 predicted proteins | sample HoacroProtozoa21_FD_119630 | JGI IMG/M metagenome (GOLD analysis project Ga0181612, IMG submission 119630) | Hoatzin crop microbial communities from Cojedes, Venezuel. Combined Assembly of Gp0051906, Gp0051904, Gp0051908 | reverse complement strand
CACCCGAATTTAGAAGAAAAAAAAAGTTGGGGGGGCCTTGGAGGAGCCCCGGGGGCTGTGATGCTTTTTTTGCTTTTGTTTTTTTTTTTTTTTTTTTTTTTTTCAGTCGGCTAGCCTTGGTGTTTTCTAGGTGTTGGGAGGGAAGAAAGAATTGCACAGTGAAATAACCCCAGTAACTTTTTTCACTTTGGATTTACATTTGCATATATCTCAACCTGAGCAGATGCTTATCCTTCACAATAACTGTATCCTCAGCCCAACAGTTGCAGTAAGACTTTGTTTTTCACTGTTACTCTGTTTAAAACAGCATAACTAGGAGGTTTTCATTAAAAAAGAATGAAATCAGATTTACGCAGAGATCACTGAAGTCTTAGAGTTGATTCTCCTGCTTCTTAAACCAATATGAATAAAGTTTTTTGCATCACTGTGAGTACAATGAAGAAAGAACACAATTTCCACTGTACGGTGATCAGGTCTGAAGCAAAAGTGTCACAATTCATGATGTACCATTTCAAAATGAACAGAAGTCTTAATAGTTATAGCTGGTAACAATTGCTCTAGCTCCCTCCCCCTGCCCAAGAAAAAAGAAAAGACAAAGAAAAGTAGCACTGCAAAATCCAAAATGTGTCATAAGCAACCATAGTTCATTTTTTATCTTGATGTATGTTAATTCTGGCTTGCCTTAGAGGAATTGAGCGTGTGTATGGGTTCTATTCCCTAATGCTTTTAGGTCTTTACATGTTGCTTTCAATCATTTATCTTTGATTTCAATTTTACTTTCATCACCTCTCTCTCCCAGGGTGGGCATGTTGTGTTCACGGAAACTTTTGCACAGATCAAATTCCAATGTTAATATCACCAAGAATATTTTTTAAAGGTTACAGACCTGCATTTCTATCCTTGTAAGAAACCTCTCATGCTTGGGTATTGAAATAAGCTGATGGGTTGTCAGAGTGCAGGTGACTGACGGCTGTGGAAATTGATGAGTTTGGGACAGCAAAAACTGAAGAATATTAAAGACAGACAAAGATAGCCAACCACCCATAATGCATTATTAATAAATTTTTAATGCTGCCAAATGCTCTGTCTCATCATCACAACGTTCAGTGGAGGTACTTGAAGACCAGACTTGATTTCTCTTGTTCAGTTGACAACAGAACCGGGACTGAAAGACTTACAGTAGACCTTCCTGCAAGATGTCTTGTATTCCTTGCTGCTTTGCACTGCAAATAGCTACAGAAAATACTACCTCATCATAGTAAAGACTCTCACAGAACTTTGTCAAAATTTCTCGCTTGTGGTAAGCTGGTCTTGCAATGAAAGGTTAAGAGGCTGATGTACGTATGGAGTTATAGCAAGTCACAGCTGTTTTCCTCCAGTTTCTTCTTAAAAATGGTTAGTGCATTTGGGAGGAAAGAGTGGGGACGAGATTGTAGGTGAGTGACAGGGGAAAAAAAAAAGAGAAGTGGAGTAGTAAATTGCTCCCTCTTTTGCTTTCTGATGACTACTTGGCTCTAATGCTGCCTCTTTCTTCTGCTCGAAGCAGATGCCAGGAATTTCAAGTCAAGCACAGCCATCTTAAACATAAGCAAAATGTTTAAATCCAGGATCAGGTAGAATTCTGGAGGACAAATTCAAAGTGCTGCTTGGGTGACAGACACTTTCCTTGTCTGTCGTTAGCCATTGATCCTGGGTAAAACACACATTATAGAACTTCTCCCTGCACTCTGCTTTTCTCCATTTGTACTGTTTAAAATCCCTTGAGATGACTCCTTTGAAGAGTTTCTGCACATTTCCTCTCAGCTCTACCAGGTTTGTATAAATTGCTCTTTCCAGTACTGAAGCTGCTCAGTAAGGCATCTTGTGTCCTCTGTGTCACAGCATGTACAGGGGAAATAGAAAGGATTTTTGTATGACTGAACCTTGTCTCATGGGCTGAGAGTGACACACTGGCATCATTCCTGCTGTTTTTTGCTAGTCACTTTTTGAAGCAGAACATACAGAAGTTTCAGTGTTTTCATCTGCTGTTATTGCTTTTGGACCAGGCATGTGGGTTAAAGTCAGGCTAATCAGGCCTGGAGGCTTGCTATAGGAACCCCCTGACTTGTAATCCTTTGTCACTTCCTCACCAGGCTGAATCCTCCCTTCTGTCCAGGCAGTCCACTATGGTATTTCTGCTGTGCCATCATTGTAGGGCATTCAGGTCCCCAGGACCTCAGTGGGATTCCCACTTCCTTGCATAGAAACAATTTGTACCTGGTTGGTAGTATCTGTCCCTGTTGTGCATCTACAGGTAATGTGGTTCAGATTGATTCAAGGACTGCTTCCACTCAGAAAATCAAAAGTCCAAGGCTTCTTGCCTTGGGATTTGGAGCTTCATGACACATTCACATAGGGTAGGGACTATCACCTGGTTATAATCATCTGCTAATCACAGAGGTACCTGAACTCTGTGATTGCAGGAGCTGGGAGCTGCTACCTGAGTTCCCAAACAAATATTTGTTTTTCCACTACTCTAAGTGCTGCAGCCAAGTCCAGAATTTCAGGTGATCTTATGCTGACAAAGATGCTACCAATACTCTTCTAACAGCATTGTTCATAGGATCCTGTCATCCTGATGGATTTGGAAGGAGCATTAAGATTTTATATCGACAGGAGTTACCTCACCCATCTGTACAATTTGGTCACCTCTAAAACCAGATGTGATAGTAGTGCACAGAGGCGTTATACTTCAGTATAGGGCAATGAATTGAAGGTAGTGAGAGAGGATGTTCCTTAACAGATACGAAAAGAAAGTCAGGGCTAGGCTGGAACGGGGGACATGATGGGTGCTGATCTTTTCAGGACTTTGCATGTCTCTTTCCATCATCTAGGAAAGCTGTTAATATACTTGATCTTTTCTGCCCACAAAGCACCTCTGAGTCTCATCCCTAGCAGACGTGTATACAGCTGCATAGAAGTTTGAATAAATATTCCTTTGGAAAAAAAATCCTGCTTCTTGACCGTTCAAAACGGAGGAAGACTGACTTCCCGTTTGCAGTCACTAAGAAAGGTTTTCAGTCAATCCTCAACCACAGTCCAAGTAGGATCCGACTCAGGCACAATAGGCTGTCTACTGGGAAACTGATCAGTCAGCAAAGCTGCCTTTTTTCGTTCTTCTTTCTTTCAGCAGACTTACCTTTCTTCCCAGAATGGAGGAGGAAGAAGAAACCTACACAGCAGGGAATTGTGCAAAAACGGGTTTATTCTTTTCTGGCCAATTTTAAGGAAAAGGGCAAAGGCAGGTAGAATTGCTTTAGTTTGGGAATGTTGGATAAAGGCTTGTCCCACTCTGGCACTACCTTATAACTTTTGATCTGGACCGAAGGGCAAAAGGGAAGGAAAGATAAAGGTAGTTAAATTAGAATCATAGAATTATAGGTAGTGCTAACCCATCACTTCATCCTTTCCAGTTTTGGGATGGCTTGTTACTTCACACTCAGCATTAATTTAGTCCCCGAACAGTGACTGCAGAACCCTGAAATCCCAAATTTCCTGAAAAGTTCAATGTCCTGGACAAGAGAGGGTTTCAACTAATGGAAACAGAAAGAGCAGAGAGCTCCCTCCTGCCCCCGCCAGTCAACCCTTATTCATAAACTGAGCATGATGTCTATGGTATGGAATATTTCCATTGACCACCTTGGGCTATTTATGTGGCTATGCTCCCTCCCAGTTCCTGCACACCTGCTCATTAGCTGAATATGAGAAACTGGAAAAGGTCCTTGATTTCATAGAAAAAAATGAAAACATCAGTGTTATCAACATTTTTCTCCTACTAAATCCAAAACACAGCAACTACTGAGAGGAAAATAAACTCTATGCTAGCTGAAACCATGACATACTGGAAAGGCAGGTCAGGACTCATGTACCTTGTAGCAGGCTCAACTAGGAATATTACAATGCAGCAACATTGTAAGATTGAAGCAACCTTACAACACAAGTAATAGCAATGACTATTATGTGGAGAAAAGCTGTATGGACAATTTTGAAGGGCAAGACCAAGCTGAAAAACAAAGGATGATGGAATGAAGTTGTGGCATACACCTGAATTATTGCCATATTGCTTGTGTGCCCTGTGTCTCTCTATAGGTAGTCCTATCCAGCTGTAATTTTTCCGAACAAACCTTTTTACCTGCAAAAAACCCTAGTCCTCTCCATCCTTTTAAAAAATGAAAAAGGTAGGTGAAAACTATTTTGGAGGAGAATACAGTACTCAATGAAAACTATACCACAGCCTGGCTTACCCACCTCAGGATCAGTCTCAAAATGCCAATTCCCCTGCAGCTACTTTCCTTTGAACATACCTTTGCCCATAAACTGTTCTGGCAATGGCTGTGTGTGTTGTGTAGCTTTCCTGGAACTTAGTGGCTGTTCATGTTTGCAGAGAGACAGCTGCTCTTTCAGTGATGACGGATGTAAAGTGAAAGGATTTAAGCCAGTTACTTCTTCGTAGTGCTGTGTACTGTAAGCAACGTCAGCCACAAGTCTCTGAAGGTATCACAAAGAGGCAATCAATTGCATGGAAAAATAGATGCGTGTCCAAATACTGTTGTCTGTCATTAGAGAGTTGCTTTCTACTTATACGCTGACTTTTTAGGCGTTTATTTTTCCTTTGCCTGTTGTGGCATATTGCCAACAGTATTACAGGAGAAGCAGGCTACATGGGGAAGGTTGGCTGCTCAGAAATTAATTCCTTCTAATTCTAATGGCTTAGTATGCAAAAGTGAATTTGGAACAAATTTTGGTAAAAACCAAAACTCAATACATTTTTGAAACAATAAAAGAAATAACTGCAATATCCTTACTTTCAGTCTTTCCGAATAAAACTTTACTGGAGATGTGAATTCATCCAGTCTCCTCTCTCAAAAACCATTCTGAGTGTAACCACCAAGAAAGGAAAAGAATTGGTAGAGTGAATGAAAGGTTATAAAAAGGAGGAAAAGATGCCAATTAAAGAAAAGGAAAATGCAGATACTGCTTTGGAGGAAAAATTTTCTGCTATTGAGATTCAGCAAACTAGGGAATGTAAAAGTTTAAATGCTACAGTGGTTTCCCTTGTGTCTGTGCTTTAGATTTGGGATTTTTGCCACTTCCCTTTGTATTGCTAGTGATTCGAATACTGTACAACAAAACAGGACAAACATTAGGAAATGCACTATTAATTAAAATGTTCTGGATTTCTGTCATCTTTCACCTGAGGACTTTCAAGTGCTTCGTCAGCAAAGTACTTCATAAACATCATAGCCTCCCTGAGGAAATTATATCTTCTCTTAGTAACAGAGAAGATAAGGTACTAGCAGAAGTTAGACAGTCTTACACTGGGAGAGAGGTAGATGAAATAAACGCCTGTAGTATTTTTCATACCTTGTTTTGCAAGAATATACAAATAAAATTTCAAGTAAAACTTGCTGCTGTCACGTGTTACTGCTTTTCTGGTTTTCTTGTCATTGGATTTAGTTTGCTCTATAAGATGTAAACCTCTGGGTCTGCTCTCCCAGGTTCTTCTTCTGTGAGCAACATTGTTAAATACAGCTAGCATAGCACTGGCCTAAATCTGTTTAATAAAGGAATCAATAGGAGCTGCATAGTTTTTAGCCCATAAAAACTGATATTTTAATCAGTCTATACCTCACCTGCTGTTACATGTTAAAACATTGTTACCTGTTCTTGTAGAGAAGGAAAGGAAAAGGTACAGGCATTTGTAATTATGACATAGCATAGAAACAGGCTATTCCTTTTTCTTCAACAGAAAAAATAACCTCAGAAGAAGTAGGTAAGCCAAGTCTTTAGAGTTCAAATGGCTTTGTAATGATAAAAATTGATTTCAGACTTTCTTGTTCATTATATCGGATAAGTAAAGGTGAAATAAAGGCCCTCTTGTTCATAAGAAAAATCTAGAACATGCCTTCACCTCTAAGCCTAAGATTAGCAGGCTTCCCTAAATTAACACAACAGTGGAAAAATGAGTGCTTTCTAGCAGAAGCTGCACAATTTCTGTGCTCTTTGTCAGCACAAGCTTCTCATTACATTGCATCAGGTGAGACTGGGTCAGTCAATTCTCTGTTGTACAGCCTACGCCAACCCCACCCAGTTTGAGGAGATTGCATTTCATTGAATTGTCTATTTGACACACCATTTTTGTTGTCTTCACTGCAACGATCTGCCACAGTAGACCAGTCCCTTGCTCGTTCATTTACTCACCTGTTCCCATAAACGAGTCTGATTCTGAGTGAACAGTACATGGGTCAGAACAGTTGGTTTAGCATTTGATGCTGCACTCCCTTCTTATAATTGTATTTATTTGATTATTCACCACGGTAGTGAAGGAACACTTTTTTCTCTATTTTTCACTCCAGAGAAATGTGTGTGTCAATTAGCTGGCATGTCTTAGCATCATCTCAGTTTTAGTTTTGCACAGAGAAGCCACAATTAAGATAGCAAATCTTTTTTTAGTATTTTATTTGCTAAACCATCCATAAGGAAGTTTAAAATTACAAACGGTTGAAACCATGCATGTAAATACCTGAATCCCCTAGCAGCAGTTTGTTTTTTTAATAAACTGAAGCAGTAGCTCCCAGTTCAGCTCTGCACAGAAGTAAAGCAGCAGCCTCAAGCTTTTTGTATTTGGTCAGATCACTATAAGTCTTTCCAAGAGCCAGTGATATTAGTCTTGTTGTACTACATCAAATTCCAGCTTGGGTACACAGTATTTGCTTCCCTTGATTCTACAGGACAACTTAAATTGGTATTTGTCCTTTTTCTGAACTCAGCAGTTATGTGTTCTATCGAAGAAACAGCACTATTATGAGACTATATGACGTGCTTTGAGTTCTTCCTTAATATTAAATATATATGTAGAATCAAAGCCATACCCTCAAATTAAAATACACACAATATCAAAGTGTTTTCCTTAAGAAATATTAGATAATTCCACCAGTAAAACTTTGCTGTTGTCTAAGTCTCCTCTTTTTTTTTTTTTTTGTTCCATACGTGTCCTGGAATCCCTTTGCTCCTTTTGTGTAAGTGAAGGATAATGCTTAACTGAGGTCAAGCCATGGTTCACAAGAGACCCTCTTCACTTACTCATGAAATCTCATTTATTTTGTGGAAATTATTTTTGAGCAACATCCAGCTACTAAATTAAACATCGCTCTTTGACTCTGAGAAAGCATCTTTCTGCTTGTCTTTAATGACAGGTTTTTGTCTTTCTCATATGTGACGTCTGTCAAGTAAAACCATGGGAGGCAAAAAGCCATTGCAAATCTTACTCAAGCTCTCCACTCAAGAGTACCTGCATCTGTGCTCCCTCTGCTTTCTTACTGAGGGTGGTATATGAACTTGTTAGGTACAAATGCCAGAATTTCGTAGAAGCAGCCTTTTAAGGTTCCAAATCAATAACAACTTATTTAAATTTGAAAGTCTAACAAACAATACTAGAGAATAAAAATAGTTAAAATTATTTAACCTTCAGTTTACCCGTAAGGTTTGATTTCTCATTTCAGCCCATCATACCTAACCTTTTCTTGCAACTTACTTTTACAGCATTTATTTCCTTTATGCCCTGAAGATCCATTCAGTTGATGATCCCATTAACAACAGCGAGCATTGATCTGGGGTCAGGATGTCAGCCTTTCACCCAGACGACATCATACTCAGAACTAGTCCATGTACAAGGAAAGTAAAATGTAGCTTATTCTTTTGCAGTTATGTTGTCTCTGAATTAACAATTTCAATATTAGTTTCGTTAGTAAATTCAGTAGATATATTGTAGGAAAAAAAATACTGTAATGTTTATCAGACTTCATTCCTTTTCAACTCAGAGTCCTGCTTCCTGCAAGTGTGTAACACAACAACTGTACATTGGCAAGCATGGATAGTTCTACAGAATAAAGCAAAAAAGCTTCTGGTATTTGGTCAGGCTTCCTGAGAGAGGAGCAGCATAACTCAAGAGAAGAGTGCAATGGAGAGCAAAAAGTAAGGTGATAATTAGAATAATATAACTTGGAGGTCTTCTGCCTTTCAGACATCTGTGCCTGCAGACAGCACCTGAAAGCTGATGGCATAGAACAGTTGCGACTCATTCCCGATTGTCCACAGGTAGTTTTGAGTTGGCCATAGGAGCTTTGCAGGCAAAGAATACAAACTGTTTACAAACAGCTCCTGTTAAAGCTTCAGACACTGAAATGATTCACCCAGTGGAGCAAGACTAAGACTTACCGCTGTCCAACTGTTGGTTTTGTTCTTCTGTTGACCTAGGTGATTTGAACAAGCTGGAGTATGGTACCTGCCTCTTCTTGGGGCACAAATGAAGAGGGACTGGTATAGGAACATTTGAGATTAAGTAGCCCTTAGGCATAGACAAATCCAAGTAGAAGAACAATGTGCGTGTTGATATTTTTATTTCATATGGTTTTCCTTATGAATCCAAATCCTGTGAAAGAACAAGAGTAGATCCTTTCTAAACCTGTAGAGATTGTATTTGGAATGGAGTGAAACTGCAACACAGGGAAGATTGTTATTCAAATATTTAAATAGCTATGTTTGAGAATAAGCCAAATATCTTCCATATTAGAGCTTACACCATGGCTGAAGAAACTAGATAAACCAAAAGGAAATCCCAGGAAATGAAAGAGAGAAAAACATAGAGAGGAAAGATGGATTGTATGTTAAAAGTTAAGTGTGAGTGATCTGGAATGTATTTTATCAAAAATTGCTTTTTAAATGGTACTTTCTCTTGCTACAGAAGACGTTATTGAACAAAAAACCCAAGCCCAATGCAATTCAATTTGAATTTATCACACTATTATTTTAATATATTTACTCAGGGTTAACAACTCATTAAGCACCAAATTGCTCACTCTTAATGAGTCCCTGATGGTGCAAACAAGCTGCCTACAACTGTACAGTAAAACAACAATGGCATGGCAGAAGGCTGTAATAAATATCAAGTAAATGCTATTGAATATTTGGAGTGTGGATGCCAGACTGGTTTTGAGAAGTGGTTCCATTAACATAACTGGGTTGGTACATTAGCTGTAAGGCTGGTTTTTTGGTTGTTTTTTTTTTACGAAAGGTATTTAATTTGATTTCAGTTGTTAAAAGAGGTTAAGGGAACAGGTTAGTACATATACAAATTGTTAGGCTGTTTTCTTCATTAAATCCCAGGAAATTGGTGGGGGTAGGGGAAGCGATGCCAAGGAATCTGTTCTGTAAAGTTCTTCCTCTTCTATATGGTCTTTTGTGATCTCTTTAAATAAACTGAGATTTTTCAGATGACATTTCTCCCGGTTTTCCATTTGTAACACTGCAATGCCTCCAGGACACACCAGTAGTAAGGCTAAATTATGGCAGGTGTCTAACTAAAACACAGTGAGACTTAGTCCCTAGCCCTGACAGCTACCAATGCCCAGCCTGACAAATGAATTTAACAAGTAGAAGGAAGAAGGAGTACTTAAAACAATCATGTGGTTAAGTACTCAAAGATGTTTACAGCTTGTAAATTCTGAATGGTTAAATATTCAACTAATAAAGGATTATCGTGATAAAAATGCACCTCTCAAAACAGAGTCTAATGGCTTACACTAATGCTTGCTGTCCCATCAACTTTCTCCTACAGTATTATTGCCTTTTTTTATTATTCTTTTTTAAAACAACAGTATCTATAAATTCCAGGAAGGCTAATGGACCTCTGTAAGAGGTCCTTCTCCCTCAAGATGGTAATTCCATGCTGCAGATAGGTTGGATTTGTGTAACTTTCTGGTGCTTGCTGCTAAGATGACAAGGGTGCCTCTCAGTGGGTGACACTCATCTACGGGTCAAGTAGCTGGGTGAAGTGTTCTAACTAGCAGGCTGTTGCTGTTAAGGTGTATGCCAACAACGTGACCCGCTCTTCAGCTGTCTCATTTTCACACCTCTGCCCAGTCTGTCCTTCAACCTGTTTTGCGCTGTGTAGGCAGAGGAGTACAAGGCAAGTAAGTACTCCTGAGGGTAGGCACTACAAGACAGCTGAAAGCTGGGGGAAATTGGCTAATTATTGCATGTTCCTTCTCTTGTCTTCTGACTTATCTGTTCTCATCCCATTTGCATGAATGTGCCCATTTGTCTTCAGTAATTGTGTTGATCATTTAACAGTGGTATAACTGGTTGAGACAGACTTCTAAAAGCGGTGAACTTGCACCACCTAGCAATGAAGAGTAAAGTGAGGCAGACAAAACTCTGAGTAATATCATCAAAATGTGCTGAATGCAAAGTAGAGAGACTCTAGGCCTTTGCACAGGCTGCCTTCAGTTTACTATTCATAGTACCTACAGCTAACTTGATGCTTTATTTTATGGATACCTCATGCCTGTGCCCAAAAATGAATCATTAACAAGAACTCTGGCTTCTTCAGTATTTTTCTTAAGAGTCCATGATACAGTCGCCATCGTCTGTTCTTGTGCAAAAGCTGATTTCCTAAATCCTGACCATAAAAGCTGTGACTCCGACTATATGCCTAGAAGAGACCTTGTTGCCTAATAAACAGAAGGATAAACCTTACAGTCTGCTCACAAAGCACTGGCAACACCAGAAAGAAGAATGCTCAGCTGGCAAGCTGGTGGGTTTTTTTTTTTCCTCCTATTGAAGCAGCCCTTAGGTTTCTAGGTGTGGTTTCAGTGGAAGATGGAGAGAATTGCTGTGTGATCTAGATATTTATTTGTGACAGGTAATTGTTGTTTTGGGAATTTTATTTCTTGTATTCATGAAATAAGTTAAAGTCTCCATTCCGCAACATGTCTTTTTTCACTTCCTTCTCAAGGGGGCTCTATTGACACCGATGAGTTGTCAGCTGCTAATGTAACACTCATTTTGTATAGAAGGAATTATTGGTCTAATGTAAAATGAGTTTCCTGGCACATCAGCAGTATAAAAATCTTAAAGGAGGAAAGGGAAAAATGTGGCCTCATTTTTTTAGATTGTCTTCTTAGTATATTGATTGTTTTGCAGCATTAGCATCCTCCACAAAGGGGAAGGTCAATACCATTATAACTCCCACTGCTCTCACCCACTCTTTAAAACAAAATTGAATTCAGCATATTATTGAAATAAGAAAAGCATGTGCACACAATTATTTTTTTCACTTTTTAAGTTACATTGAACAATGGATACCTGGCATATCAACCATCAAACAGAAAATTAACTGTACTAATATCAGTGCAGATTCAATGCTGATTTAATTCTGACTTAAGAAGTTAATCATCTCCAACACAACGGATGGTTATTTAATGGGAAGGGTTCATGGGTTCTAGAAACCACACTACAAGCTAACAAATCAAATGTGAGGCCATCACGTCCTTACTGAATCACTGTTTCAGCACTGCAGAGCGGCTGGACGGCTTCATGGCTCAGTACAGCCGGGAAGCGGGGGGTTGCAGCAGGAATCAAACTCTTCGAGCTGCTGGGTGTGGGAATGTGCAATTCTGAACTAAAGTTGCACACAAATAATTAATGTACTAATAGGCAACAGAATAGCAGAATCTAAACCCCATGAACCTTTCCCAGAAATACTTACTAATTGGTAGTTTTCCATGTTCATAGATCATTATCAAATATCAGTGTTTTTTTAGAGACAGTATTAATTGAAAAGTTTGAGGAGGTTTAGGAGGTTTGGTGTGGGCTGGGTTTTTTGTCAGGTGGGGTTTTTTTTTTAGGTTTTGTTGTTATGATTTTACATTTTTGCTTAGTGTTTTAACTGAATTTAGTGCTAACAATGGCTGTGAAAAGGATAATGATGGTCTATGTTAATTTGATTAGCAATTATATCACAGGCATGATCTATGCAAAAGTTCTTGTATCGTCAGCCTGGCTGGGTGGCTTCCTGGGGGTCTGTGAGACAGTCGATGTCTGGTTTTTTTTTCGTGAAAGTGTCAAAAGCAAGGGAAAGTTATTATTGCTCACTTCACTGATTCTGCAAGATGGACATATCTGCCTATTGGCAACTGAACTAAATTCCACCTACTGTTTTCATGCAGTCCACTGAACATCTGATAGATAGTGGTGGCTTTCAGCCTCTTTTTGTATAGATCAAATTGGAACTGGTAAGCCAGAGGCTAGAAGTTTCAAAGCTTTTCCTTATAGGCATCTAATATTTTGTTCCCTTCAGCAATTTAGCTCCAATAAAATATTTTTGTTGTTGGAGGACCTTATATGAATGTCTGCTTCACTCCAGAGAAGGTACAACATGGTTTAACCTTCATTGTTCTATATTCTATAGCTAAAGTAAAAAGCTGTCACACGTACTTTTACTAAGGTAGTAAAATATACGTTACATTATCATATTATTTTTCAGTACCTAGAGAACATTCATTAGGGAAGGCTATGAGAGTGGTGATAAATGGCTTACGTTAGTTTTTGTGCATCCAAGTTATTCCTCTGGGACATGCAGTCTTCATTCCTTCTGATTCAGAGGAACAAAGAAGGTGGTCAATTTGTTTGTGGCTAAAATTCCACTGAAAGTGTAAGATGCAGTTACTGTTATTTTGCTGCTACTAGAGAATGCTGAACTGCTGGTGGGAGATACAAGCATAGATGTCATAGCTATATATCTGTCATCTCAGATCTCATATATCAGTAAATGCTGCCTTGATCTTGTCTTGCCTCTAGTCCTTTTCTGCAAACTTGCTCTTCTCCTGACAAATTAATTTAATTTCTTGATTTTAATTTTAATTTCTTTCACTTCTAACATAGGCAATGTTCTTTCAATATGTTAGTTACCTGAAACCTTTTGCAGCACTGATCTCTGATTCAGAATTGCTGTGAACTCTTAGGAACAGCAAGTAATTGTGCTCAAGAAACAATCGTTGTACAACTGTGATTATTTTAAAGGGAATCACATTTTGGCAAATACATTTGCAGCTAATCTTGAGAGACACAGGTTTGGTCTGAGGAAAGAAGAGACCTAAGGATTTGGCCAGCAAGGACAAAACCACATTTTTCACATTTTGCTAAAGATGATGGGAATGTAAAGATAACATCTTTCTAAATAAATTAATATCCTTTGGTTTATCAGGCTTTGAAGCATATCAAAGGTGGCGGAGAGGTGTACCATTTCTAGGTGAAGTTGTGACACCACCACTGTAAGATCTTGATTTCAGTCTTGTATACTTTCAGTGAATTTTAGCGGTAGGGGGAGAATTTTCAATGATAAATTTTTTTTTTAAAATCCAGTCAACATAACTCAGCCATGTTTGAGAGTGGAGCTGAGGGAAATTAGTAGTTTCTTTTCATTTGTTCTGCAAGTGGAGGCCACACTTGGCAATTTTGTAGGAGCTAGTGTGAGGAGGAAGAGGTACTGAACTTTCAGTTTCAGTCCTCTTGTACATGATGCTGTAGTTGAAAGGGTGCATCTCTGTTAAGGCAGTTAATGATGCTGCTAAAGCATCCAATGGCAGAATAGGAAAAGAAAAAATGCAGAGCTTAGAAAATAAACTGTGAATAGAAGCTTCTATGTAGAAATGCCTTGGTAGTTTTTCATTTCAAAGCAGTAGGGTAAAAATGTGATTACACTCACACGCACTGTATCTGATAATGGTCCAGGTCTGAGATGCAACATTCAGCTACTCTGATGCCTCTACAGCACCAAGCAAATGTTTGCGTGTTTCTTGCTTCTCTGAGAGGTACAGCTGAGGGATTCCCATGTAATTCTAATGTGGAAAGTAGAAGAGAAAAATTCTGACTTGCTTCCCTTTTGTGGGAATGCTTCCTTCTGCTGTAATATTCTATTTTTCCTTCTAGCCATAGAGCATGATAGAAGAAAGCAGATAATTTAGGAAAGTCTTGTTTATGAGCATGGATGAGCAAGCTTAGTGTCGACAATTTAGGATGATGATTATCAAATACAGCAGAGTTTCGAAAGCTCCTCAGATGACTCTTCAAGCAGGGCTTCACTGCAGAGAGCAAAAACATACAGCACATTCCTCCTGTCTCAATGCAAATTGAAGGCCGAATTATTAGTAAAAGGACTGTGTGTCATGGAACTATCATCCTCTGTCCAGGGACTAGTCTACTCTGGCTCTGTTATTAGTCTTCCCTCTCTCCTGCACTACCAGGGACCTCTTCAATAGGCTGCGAAATTCCTACTCTGCAGTGGAAAAAACTCTAGGCAAACCAAGCACATGTACTGTATAAAATATACAGGAAAACTGCTATATTGCTGATGCACAGTAACAAAAAGACTAGGGAGAAAAGGAAGAGAGGAAGGTGACCAGTTGTGAAGGAGTAGTAAGGACTAAAGTAAAAGTTCTTCTATCTCTGTGCTGTGTGAAGGCCTAGAGTAGAGTTAGAGGGTTAAAAAAAAAGCCAAATCGGTTAATAAAGACAAGCGCACCCAGTGATGCTATGAACGAAGTTTATATATGCAGGTAAAATAATTTCCATCACAAATAGCAAGAAGCTCCTCTGACCACTGTATTATCCCTTACAGAATCCAGATTAGATCACTCTCTCTTTTCCAAGTTAGTATTTAATGGATCAGTTAAGGCTACAGAAGCCGTATCTGTTCGGGCTAACAATACGGTAACCTCACCTTGCACAAGCAGTGAGTTGGCTCCTGTCTTCATGGCACATCAGTTACCCTATCTAGAACTTGACAGTAAGGATGCGTTTACCCTTGCTAAGGAATATCCTTGGGTGGCAGTTATTATTTAAATAGATAAATGTTTCTTGATTGCTTAAACGTGTGAGCTGTTTGCAGGCTGGCAGCTGTAGCATGTCACTCAAACAGTGCGGCAGTCCTCACAGATGCACACAGAGCTTAAGCTCCCAGCACACTCCCAGCTCGTCCTTCCATGTCATACACGAGGCTTCACCGTCTCAGCTAAAACCTGTCCTGTCACTGCTTTTCCTAAGGCTAGCACTGCAATACTGCTCAGCAGGTGCATGATTCAGATCCAACTGAAGTCACTAGGAAATATTCTGCTGGCTTCCTGAATGCCATGCATGACTTCAGCAAGATGAGGTCATGCAAATATAGAACAGACATCAGTGACGTGTGTTCAGGCAGTGTTGTTGGGGACTGTGCTGTGTCTTGTTCAAATTCAATATCCTGGGTATATGCGTGGAAGCAGCTGTGGCCTGGAGAATGCTTCAGGGAGCAGCTGGCTTGGTTGCTTGCTTCCACCTTGCTCAGAGAACAGCAGTCCCTTCTGGACAGCAATGCACACACTGGCCCTGTATTGTCAGAGTTGGTCTCGGAGCGTTTGTGTCTGCAGCCACGCACCACAGTAGCCTTGTTCTGCGGCAGGTGGACTGTGATGGTGGGGGAAGGGTACCATGTGTGCACCATCTTTATTGCTGGCAGGCATGAAAGAGAAGGAGAGGATGCCAGCTATTACATCAAACCTTGGAACAGGAGCTGTTCAAGAAAAATGTGCTCTGGAGTTCTTGCTGGTAGATCATGCCGAACTGATGGAAGAATTGCCTAATTTGAGTAATAAAAGTGCCTTGAACTGTAAGCTGAAGCTTTGTAACAGTTGTATGCCGTAGAAGTAGTTAACGAGACTTTCTTTGTTTGAGCTTTGGAAAGTCTCCAAGACCCACTCAAGAGAGAAATTAGCAAATGTCTTTTTGTTACCTGGAGCAAAATTGTCTTGCTGAAATGCAGAGACATACTCTCCATCATCACCACCTAATCAAAACCAAAGTGGTTGTGGTGGGAGAACAAAAGGAGTAGGAGTACAGGGAAGAAAGACAGAGGTAAATTAAGAATAATTGAAGGGGGAGGAGAAGTGGTTTGAAAATTATCCAAAGTTTTTCTAAGCAGTGGGTCCTACGGCTGCAAACATCAGGCATATCTCCATCCCAGTCATTCTGGAAATCTGTTTCTAATGCGAAAAGTGATTAGTGTTAAGACTTGTATGCTACCAGAATACATGGAGAACTAAACATGAGTCCGAACACGGAAACATTTTTGGCATTGATCTGTGCTCTAGACCAGCTTAGAAGTAGGATATGTATTCGTCAAGACCTGGAATTTTCACTGAAAAGTCTCATTTTTTGTGTTTATTTGTGACGTAGTTTAGTAAATAATTTCTTCTCCTTTTTAGCTTGAGGAATCCACTGAGGTTTAATGGACTGAGGTTCAAGGACTGTGAGTGACCATCCCTGAACTGACCCATCTTTGCCACTGTCTTGCAGTATGTCCTTCTGGGCATGTCACAGCTGTCTGCTCTCTGGCCTGAGTTTCCCCATTTGTAAATGTGAATTTAGCTCTTGAAAGGTGTGGTATGAGAAGTAAATTTATTTGAAGCTGTAACATACAATGCTGTGAAAAGGAATGAGCTGGGAAAATTATATGACTTGCTGTTTTAGAATAACGGACTACCTACATCTGCTTATTTCTAACTTCCAGAATTCTGTCCTGACCTGTAAGTACAGGGCTCGTCCTCACTACCGTGGCCTTCATGTCAATGGCAGCAGTAAATTAAAGATGCAGATCTATTCTGAGGCTTTAGCTCTGTTTGATGTTTCTGAACCTTCCTCACTCTGAAATGAAGCAATCATGTTGAAGGCTAATTAAATGTGGGTGAGCATATTTGATCCTTCCCATTGTTTCTTGTCAGTCTGTCTGCTAAAAATCATGGGTTACACTAGCTTGTCAAGCAGGAGGCCAAAAGGCAGAAAGAAACATCAGTAGATTATGTATGAATCAGAGACAGGCAGGGAGAAGCGAAAGGTTAAAGAGGGGATGTTATAATGCTTCAGTGCTACTTGGTTGAATTACTGCAGTGCAACCTTTCTAAGAAGAGGTGACACAGAAGCGTAACTATTTCATATGTCAGTGAACAATGAGTTGGCAATTAAACACAAGATTTAGGAATTAGAAGATTTCTTTATAGTTTTGAACATATTGCCTGGGAACGTCTTATTTTTTTTTTTCTGTGCTACAGTTTCCCCCTCTGCAAAATAGACCTGATATCTCCTTCAAAATACAATTGAAAGGCTCATGTCATGAATATTCATAGAGTGCTTTGAGAGCTTCTGCAAAAGATGATCTGTAAATACAAAGAATTGCTACACTTCTATTAAACTTTTGTCAGCAAACTTTCGTTTGACAATTAAACCACAAAATGTATACAGACATCCCTGAAAGATCTTATTCCTGAAACAGAAACACTGAAACCAAGAGTTGTGTTCTTTCATCTTAGTGTGTAGGAACAGGGAAGCTCAGAGAAATTGGGAGCCACCTGCTGTCAGGGGAAAGGTCAATAATTTCATCTTTCTGTGAGCCTTACAAAGCACACCCAATGAAGTATTAAACAAAAGCAGAGAATGACTAGAGTAAATCACATGTGAGAAAGTCACCTCTGAGATCTCAGTGGGCTCCATCCTTCTTTATTTTCCAATTCCAGGTGCTCATAATACCACTACCAGACCCAACTCCTGTACTTTCAAAGTCAGTGTCAACTTTACTACCTGCTACAATGGGAAAGATACAAAGCCCCAGTTAAGGATGAGAAGTCTGTGGTGTTTAATGTGTTTGTGATTCCCAGTTCCTGTTTCTGGATTTCATTATAGGGTTAGTGACACTGAACTCCTTCGGGGTCTGGCTGTGTGTAGTGCATGTAGGAGATCTGAACGTCTGAGGCTGACAAGAGGATATATGCAGTATGTTTAGAAACTGTCACCACAAATGTTACCATTTTTTGGACAGTTTTCCTACATAGTTATTCATATTAGCCAAGGTACCAACCTAAAATCTGGAGATCACTTAGGAACTAGCATTCCTGAGAAAAGGATAACTGATTGTGGTTTTCTTGCACCTTCCTCAGAACAGAGTGGTCTAGAAGTGATGAAATGGGAACTGTAATTACCATGATGAATTGGTATAGCTGTCTCCCCCAGCACTAAATTTTCTCTAATGCTTGTGTGCACCTTTCCTGGGAACAAGATAAATAATTCTATAGTAACGTGCATCCAACACTGCCCATCAATGGAGATACTACATGTAGTTACTTTTAATTTTTGTTTTAAAAAGGCTTCCAGGAAAAGCCCTGATGTCTTGTTGTGGAAGCAATGGATACGAACAGAAGTTTATAGATACTTCTGCATCTGCATATGTCCTCTCATGCTCCATTGTCCCTTGGCTATGTGAATGGTATCTCCCATAACTAGCTTTAATGGCATTCTTAGATGCTTTGGAAATTGGGTCTCATAATCTGATAGAACTGTTTGTCTTATGTCACTGAATGAATCCTGTTTGAAACTTTCAAACTTTCACCTTTCGGAGCTGCTCATTTTTCTTCCAGATGGAAGAAATGCAGTGAAGCTGTTTGAAATAAATATTTCACTCCTACACAAGCCACAGAGAGAAAGTGTGTATACAAGATCCGGCTGCAGAAGGACTGCTACTCACTTATTTATGAGTGTAAACAAGAAGACCAATTAATGCAGAGACCTTTAGAAAGGTTTAGAGCACAGAGTGGCCACAGATAGTCTTTCACAGATGTGTTTCTCAGCTGAGGCATCTTGCCTTCACTAGGGACCTGAATACTTCCTAGTTGTGTCATCCACTTATGTCCAAAACTGCTACAAAAAATTTCGATAAATAGTAAGCAAATTGTTTTTTCGGTTGTTTTCTAGTTTCTCTAGAAATTACTCTTAGTATTTTTGTCCCTTTCTTGCAACACAAATTAGTCATTGAGAGGGATTTTTTTTTTTTATTTATCTGTTGTTCACTTTAATTTTAAAATAGTTAAGGGAAAATTCCACTGCTTGCACTATGTATGCTGTTCCAAAACCTTGCAATAGTAAGATACTTTATGATTTACAGGGAATCTGATATTACATCAAGGCATTGCTGCTTGGAAGACCTTGAGTTTAGGTTCCTTGTATATATTGTGATCACCTCCTGTTGTTTCTGTTGGCACATTTATTGCTCAGATGTTGTATATTTATTGATGTAGTGCCTAGGTCAAGGCTTTTGGTTTGTTTTGACTTGATCACAGCTATGTGTAAAGGGTGTGTAATTTTGAACTAGAAGCTGAAAATAAGAAAACTACTCTTTTTTCTTTTGTAGTCCTCTCAACTCCATATCATGACATATTCTCATACATTTTGTAATGCCCAGAATCCCTTTCCTGGGAGCTTTGCTGGGAATAATGAAGAGAATATGTTCTTTTCAATCTTGGAACATGTTACTATTAGAGCAATTGTGAATTAGGTTGTCTGTAAATATGCCAACAATATTTTATCAAAACTGTAACTATTTT
>Ga0181612_178280_pt1 | contig 19285 bp, 5 predicted proteins | sample HoacroProtozoa21_FD_119630 | JGI IMG/M metagenome (GOLD analysis project Ga0181612, IMG submission 119630) | Hoatzin crop microbial communities from Cojedes, Venezuel. Combined Assembly of Gp0051906, Gp0051904, Gp0051908 | reverse complement strand
GCTGTGCATGCCCCCTCCCTGGAAGTTTTCAAGGCCGGGTTGGATGGAGCTCTGAGCAACCTGGTCTAGTGGAAGATGTCCCTGCTCATGGCAGGGGGGGTGGAGCCAGATGATCTTTAAGGACTCTTCCAACCCTTAAAATTCTATGATTCTATGGTTCTATGGTTCTATGTTTCCAAATGTACAGCCTCACCTCTAACACACTGGAGACACAGTTTTAAGAAAAAGAAACAATGTGTGGCTGAGTTTAATGGCAGGGGAAAAAGACAGCCTGGATATAGTTCGAGAGATAGGACACATATTGAATGAACAAACACCAGCATCTGTGGAATTTCTTAGATTTGAAGAAACACATTGGAAAGGAAGGAATGGGCGTGGGGGCATGCTGCTGTTGTTGGAAGTGTGTTTTTATATGTGGTCCAACATGCTGGCTGTCATACAGAGTGACTATTAACCTTGTTGTAGTCTATAAGTTCCTCAATAGGGGCAGCGGAAGGGAAGGTGCTGATCTCCTCTCCCTGGTGACCAGCAAAAGGACACAAGCAAAGGGAATGAAGCTGTGTCAAGGGAAGTTCATATTGGACATTAGGAACAGGTTCTTCACTGAGAGGGTGGTTGGTCACTGGAACAGACTCCTCAGGGAAGCGGTCATGGCACCACACCTGTTGGAGTTCAAGAAGCGTCTGGACAACTTTCTTAGTCATATGGTCTATTTTCACGTAGTTCTGTGAGGAGCAGGGAGCTGGACTCCATGATTTTTACAGGTCCCTTCCAACTTGAGATATTCTACAATTCTATGTCATTTTTTTTCCCCCTGGCAATATCAAGGATGTAAATATCTGGAGCATCACGAAAATGTGCAATGCAATGTTGGGCATTGCAAGCACAGCCCAAAATCCCCTCCTGGTTTAGACACCTAGAAACAGATGACTGGACCCCACTTTTTTAAGATATCACTGAAGTCTTGCTGACATAATTGCATACATTGGCACAGACCTACCGGAGACAGCATTAAGCTGGTGGTGCAAACAGTGTAGGTGTCTCCTACAGCCCCAAGGGAAAAGGCTCTCATTCATGATGTGGTCCCTTTTATCTTCTGCTAAGTTATATGTTTAACAAAAAGGGCAATGACTCTAGTTGTCCCAATAAACCTCTCCTGTCATGGTCTCATGACCGAGCTACCCACTAAAGGCAGCTGACAGCAGCAATACCCTCTTTGCTGTGAATTTATTTCTTTGGCTGGTTGATTTTTTTAGACCTCAACTGCAACTACCTTCTATCCCACTCCTGAAAGTGTGATGCTGAGGTTCCCACAGTTCACAGCCGCTGGGTCCCAGCAAAGGCTGGGCTGCTACCAAGATGGGCAGTTTCACCACATCATTGGGCAGTTGTCCTGCCTGCGGGATCTCCAGCCTTCGAGTGACAGCATGGAGTAGATAACACCAGGGGTTCAGAACAAACCTAAGCCCTACCACAGACCCACGGATGCTTGCTCTGGCAAAGGAGAGGAGCAGAAGCAAGTGGTCAAGGAGATGCTGAGGGAAGGCAGGGGGAAACTCCCTCCAGCAGCCTTACAGATTTATGCTGGGTGCGACTGTTTTGTAACCACTACCTTGGAGCGGGTGCAACGAGTGAGACTTCACAAGAGCTGGGTGGAAGGCTGTTTAGTCTATGCACCTCTGCCAAGCCTAGATGTCTCATATGCCAAGTCTAGATGTAAATTGGCAGCTGAGGAGAGCCACAAACATTATCAGCACCCACAGATTTTGACATAGAAACGAAATGTTTGTACTCTACAAGTTCAGGGCTAGCAAGCAGCATTCAGTTTTGTGAATTCAGAAACCTAAATACCATTTAAACCATTTACTAGATACAATCTTAATTCTTTTAGCATGCATTATAATTGAGCTACTGTGGTTCAGCATTGTACAGAGAAGGTTTGGAAGGGAATCTCCAAGATCTAACATGTGCTGCACCTCACCTGAAAGTAGTACTGAGACTTTAGCAGATTTAGTAGATTAACTGTAAAAGGTGTAAGTGATAGTAGCACTGAGGCTATTATAAACAGTATGGCTATTATTTATAGTATTTATTTCTAGCCATTCACTTACACCTGTGGAGAACAATACAGACTTCCATTCTAGACCATATATATCTTGATAATATACCTAGTACATACAACAGGTTTTATTTTTAAAACATTATCTAAAATTAGAAAAGAAATGGGAAATTGAGAAAAAAGATAGATATGGTTAGGGAAGAAAAGCTAACTTGCATGACAGGAGTTATATACAAATATGCCTCACAAAAAACAGAATTAATATTAGTAAGATTATGTTAAATTAGATTTCATTAGCACAGACTGTGTAATATTAGCTCTGCATATGAATAGGTTGAAATGCATGCATGACATGAAAATGAACTTTAGTAAGAGACAGTTGAAAGAAATTTATACATAGGAAAGTGATACCATTGTTGTGTTACCAAAATAACATGGTACACTTAAAAAAAAAATCATGAAAGACATTTGGCTTCGCTTCTGATTTTTGCATTATAATTAGCAATGGCTCCTGTTTCCTACCACATGCATGTAGAACTCCTCCCATAGAAAAACATATTTTAATTACATGTCATCTGTTTAAAAAATGATCATGGAAAGCAATTCTTTAATTTCCACAAACTAAAAAGTGAAATGAATATCTCGCTTGTTTTTGGAAGGCTAAAATGCCTTGCGAATGAATGGATGACAAGACTCAGTTAACTGAAGTCATAAAAATTTTTTAAAAATTATGCACATGTTTTAGAGTGTTCAGCAGCATGTTTAATGATGCACATAAAATCTCAAATTCATAGTAGAAAAAACACCCGTGTTTCAGTACCTCCCCATAACTATGCCTGTCATCTGAAGAGTAACTGATATATGGAGAATAGGAGATCATATCTGGGCGGTCAATGTTATAGATGGCTTTATTTTTAGGAAGAGCAGCCAAATCCCTGTAGTCAAGAATTTCATCTCCAAGCTTTGCCTAAGAAAAGGAGGAAAGAAAGCAGTGAGAATAAGAAAGAATATGATCAGGATGCAATCAGAAAAGGACAGATTCACGTGGGCAGAAGAGTCATCATCATAGTAATAAACAACCTTTTCTGTTCATGTGCATTTAAATCTCTTACATTTACTACACAATGCTAAATATTATCGCTGGTTTCTTTTTATATACTGGTGCTTTCTACTTCTCTTTGTCGCTCACATTTGGCTAATAGGAGGAATAGCATGGCATCATTCCAGCTCCCTCAGTTATACCCCGCTTACTGCCAGCTCACAGAGACATGCGGGACAGATACTGTAGTCTTTTTCAGTCAAAACGCCCTTAATTTTAAAGTGGTTTCGGTGTGCAGGGTTCCCCTACCACAAGCAGCAGTGAATAAATAAATAGTATTTCCAACATACACTCTCCAGATGTTGAAAAACTTTAGTCAGGTCTTTAATTTTTTCCATTCAGCTGTGTCCCACAGTTTCACCTCCCTTCCTGACTACGTCTGAGTAGCCCTTAATTATGGGTCACAAATCAGTAGATGATGGATTTGCACGATGGTGGATTAGCTGGAGGATCACAGATGCCACTTAAGTAAAGTTCAAATCCTTCCATGAGACTCACTCCGCCAACAGAGGGAAAGGGCTGTGTCGCTCCCCATTCTCCTCTTACTACGCTTATTCCAAAAGTATCATTATCAAAATGCCACATTTCACAGATTATCATAAGGATAACGGTAACTTGCACCAAAACTGTACCCAGCACGTGCTGCTGTGTAGATACAATGACAAGCTGGCCACATTGACAGGGGAGAAATGGGCAGCATAATCGTCTCATTCCCACTTCAGGCTTTGCAGGACGGTAAGATCTTTGTTGGCAACAAAATGATGAGTGAACCTCACTATTCTCTGAAAATCTCAGTATGATCAGCTGTAAAACTGTAATAATGTTTTCCACATGCAAAAATGTGAAAGTATCCAGCATCTATGTGTGTAGGGATTATATTTTATCTCAGTAAGAACTAAGAAAAGTTCAACAGATTTTCCAGGGAAGTTTTCTATTAGGTTATATAGGAAAATTTTAGCGTGACAGCTTTCATTTATCTCTTTTTCTAAAACAATGTATTCGTTTGTGTAAACATAAGCAACATGACAAGGAGGAAGATTCCTCTTAACTAAGAGAGTGGAACAAAGCTGCCATCACCATCACATATTCTCATCCTCAAAACTAATGAAAAGGTGTATTTTAATCAAATGATTATTCAGTGATCTACAGCTCTCACCTTCCTTGCAGCTACCTTCATAGGCTAAAGAGCAATGAAGCAGCCTCTTAATGAAAATAAATCTCTCCCTACTGAGAAGCCAGTGGCAAGCTCTGATGCAGGAAGAGGTCATGCAAAGGTAAGGTGCTGTCTGTCCCTCAGGTCTGTTCCAGGAAGACTTTGGGCAGCATTCTACCTACAAGGAAGGCCAAGGAGGCTGTGATAATTTCTTTTTTAAGGTATCCAGTGTTGTGAAGATTATTCTAGTGAACTCAAAGAAGTTCAGAATTGGGATTGTTTAAATGTGAATTATGGTAATTTTAGCCTCTCTCTCTCTCTCCACGCAGAAGTGCAACTTCAGATCCTCCCACTAGATTTCAGAACTGTCAGGAGTAAAACTTGTCTAGTTACATAATTCCTTTCAGTTTAAATATCAAAATGTAGGCAAATTTGGATGAAAAAACACTTCAGAGATACAGCTGCTTTCTAAACACTTAATTCTACGGATGTTCAGCCTACATTGATTTTTATTTTATGTTTCACCTACTTTCAAATACGTGAGCAGAATTCAGTTGTGCTAGGGAAGGCTCAAATTACAGCTAAGAGGCTTTTAAGCCATTTCTTCAATAATCTGGTATTTTGGATTCTGTTAAAACCATGCTCTAAGTTTAGAGTATCTATTTCATTTGGAATATGTAATTTTACAATTGTATAATTGCAAATATGATCTGTACGAAAAAACAAAGTGATTTCTATTCCTGGTATGAGAACATACAACACAGCTGTGTAACATAACCTAAACCTTCCAGTCAGATATATCTTTGCAGGGAGCACCTAATGCGTTCTTCATAAAATTTAGATAAGGAAGGACTTTTATTTAAGCCCTATTTAATGGCACAATTTAGAAATTAACTGATTTTTAAGTGATATTTAGGGACTTTGAGGGGATGTCAGCAGTGGGGTAAATTTCAGTCTAAACATAATGAAGCCATCACTAAAGACCATGAAAAGATGCCCATTAACTTCAGAAAGGATTGGCCTATGCCCTCTCTCCGTGCAAGAAGACACCAATGCCTGATATCAAAAAATGAAGAAAAAGTGATATGGCTTTAGTAAACCATCTGTATGAACCACATTCAGGTTTAGTCAAAACACACTTTCTTCATCTTTCCTTAGCTGACCACTCCGCACCATGACGCAGGAACATGTCTCCCATGAGGTGGCACGTTGTTCAAAATTATTGCATTGCTCTGACTTGATGCCTTTGAAAGTATGAGCACCATGAATTCACAGTTCCTAAGCTTTAACCTTTTTCTCTAAACTCTCTTATGTCAAACACAATACTTCACAGAGCTCACTGGTTGCTAAGGTACAGTTTCATCATTGGTTTTAAAGATCCAAATCAATGCTACTGCTGAAAACGGCTGTCCTGTGTGCACCTTCCACTCTGCTCTGCCTTCTACATTAGCAAGACATGTAGATGGTTGGGTCTTTTTTTGCCTTTTGGTTGGCTGCAGGTTTTTCCTGTGTTATTTTTTAGCCAAACCTGGTCTCAAATCTGACTGAACATACCTCTGTGTACCCACTAGTACTAGCACTAAAGAAGAGATGGGAGGACATGGCTGGAGAGGGACGGGGCCACGTGTGAGTGGGACCTTCCTTTCAGTGGCAGCATGAATTTAGGTTTGGCAAAACGAATCATGAAAACACTCAAGACAAATCTTGCGCATCTCCATAAGTCATAACTCTTCTGTAATAGAAAACAGACGGAAACATAGCCAAAGAAACATTTTGATAATATAGAAGTCCAATAACATGTTTTTAATCCTTTTTATTTTCCTGTTCATGAAAGCCAAAGCAGGATTTAATCAGTCTCACAGTCTGGACAATTAAGCAGTCAGAAATGAGACAGATATAGCAAGAACTTGCATGCCTCTGGGGAATCTTTTTTTCTAACTGACTCATATTTGCTAGAGAACTTAATTCTTTCACAGTCCCAGCTGCCTCTAAAGCATATTACAGCAACAAACATTAGAGTTGTGTGCTGATTTAATGATATCCTTTGGAAAAAAAAAACCACAGAAAAAGAGAATGGAGGTTTGTCCTTGACTTTTAACAGCCTGTGAAGCATATTTAAAGATGTAATGACCAACATCAAGAAAAACGGTACCATCCACCAGTTAGATAAATATCACTAAAAACATTTAAATCTTAGAAGAATGCTCATGCTTATAAAAACAAAGAAGTAGTGCATGGCTGGAGAGATAGAGACCATCTGGCCAAAGAAAGTGCTTACATGGCAAGAGGCTCCTAGCACAATAAATTGTCTTCACAGCAGTTCAGGCAACGACATTTTTTAAATAGGAATATATCACTGGTATCCACCAGCAGGGAGCTCTGCTGGTAGGAGAACTCAGAAATACCAATGAGCGTTTAGATAAGGGGCAGTTCCTCCACTTCTAGTTCAATCTTACTCAGATAAAGGATATACTGCATTCAAACTAATTTTTACTTAAAAAAAAAAATACAAGTTTGACTCCAAGGCACTCTTGCTTGTTTCAGTGTGGTAGATAAAAGCCCTTAATCTTTGTATAATAACTTCTCCGGCCGTCAATCGCATCTCCAGCAGTTTCCTCTGCATATGGTCCTGTCCAATGAGTATGATCTGCCTACCTGAGGGATACTTGGACATGACAAAGAACAGGGAATACTGGAAGCTCTCCAAGAGATGTTTGTATGCAACACGCCACACTTGTGGATATTTTTTTACCCATTGGCGGTAGCTGTGAGAATTTGGCCATGAACATTAGCTGTAGCAATTATGACAAGCAAGGTACACCTGGCATTGACAAAATACTCAGCACAAGCTTTTATCATAGTTGTTATTTTAAATTCTCTCTGTGAGCTCTCCAGAGCTAGCACTTCTTAGACCATGAACACATCAAAGGTCCTCTGAGGTCAGGGGCTGGGATTTGTCAAGGCCTGAGTCCTGCAATCACACAGAGAAGTGTTTTCATAAGCAATCGGATGCAGGTTCAGGAGCTCGATTTAGACAAGTTGTGTTCAGACCTAGGCTTATAATCTACCTGTCGGCTGTACTGTTTACTTCAACTTTTCTTTTCAGAAAGCACTGTGGTATTTTGCATACTTTGGTATAAGCCAGCTCTAGTGGTAATGTAAGTGCTATAAATACACCACGTGAAATAACAGAAACTGCCAGAATTCTGCTATGGTAAATGCAGCATTCAAATATTTTAAACGTGAGAAAGTGAATTCCGTTTCAGAGGAATCGCCAGCTGCAGTGGTTTCGAGACACCAGCTTTCCATACAACGTACTAAACTGTAGGAGGAAGCACAGGGTTTTCCCCATCCCCCAGAATGAATTTCACCGTGAAATACTCACATAGATCACACGGCTTGGGGAACCTGATGTACTTGAAGCAGGTACAGAAATAATACTCTCAGATGAAGTCCTCGTCTCCTACGGCAGGAGAAGTGAAACAGGTAAGAAATAGAGGAAAGGGAAGAAACTGTAACAGTTACTTCAAAAAGAGAGCGCAAGACATTTCATTTAATTTAACCTCTACCACTCAAAAATGGCAGATTAGAGCGAGTTCAAAGCATACAGGCATATCAAAGGGTTAAAAATAAAAGAACACCTTCAGTCAAACAAACTGACCTTTGGAAATACAAAAGTGATTTTACATGTGGCTTTCTTTTCCCCTCCCTTCAGAATGAAATGGCCTGGAACACTTCTGGGCTGCCAGGACAGCCTTTGGGCACTATAAAGGACAGGCCAAGTTACAGCAGTCTGAGTCTGGGGTCACAAGCTGGTACGGTGGCAGCATTTTTACTCCAAGGTTATACCATCAAACCAATCTACATCACTTCCAGAACGTGTCACGCTACCATGTCTTCCACTCGTAGCAAACAGCACGACGTCCCGCAGAGCATCCTGAATCAGACACCCAACAGGTTAGCCTTCCCCTCTCTGATTGTGACACTACCCAATTAATTTTAACACTCAGCTGGTTTTGCTCTGGCTTAAATCATTCTGGCATTCAGAGTGACAGATCTTTATTGCCTTCTTGTTGGTATGTTCGTTTATGATGAAAAATATACTTACTTTTAAACAACAAAGGACTGAAGACACAATGACATTACCGAACAGTGAACAGATCTGACATTAATAACTGAAGTTTAAACAAATCTTACTATGAAATCAATGGTTTTATACTCTCTTTTACTGAGATATTTTAATTCATCATAAAATACTCTTTCCCACCTATGGAAAAATCTGTCCCTGATTGCAAAAAGCACGTATTTTTCCATGCGTTCTGAATGACAGCCATTTACTGTCTCACCGAGGGCTGGCACTTCTCAAATGGAGGTTACAACGGTTCAGACCCTTAAAAGGATTTTAGCATTATTAAGCTGTCAGGTCAAGGAAGCATCCTTCCTACTACTCCACTATTTACCTGAAATATTTACTAGCTTTTAGAAGCAATACGTGAATATATCTGTACAGTACTGTGTTAGCAGAGTAAACAAACTCAATAATCAGAACTATTCTTGCACAGAACTTCTTTAGCCCAAATCATCCTATGGACTTCTCCAAGACAGTACGTGGAGATACTTACCTGTATAAAAAAGATTCAGTATAAATGTTTTGACTGGAATTTGGGAATTTTCACCTCTCATTTTCAGTTGTCTCACATTGAGGCTCTGGACGAGCTCAGAAGGTCCAAGGGGACAAGGAAACACTGGGGTGGAAATAGAGTATTCTCTAAGAAATACCTGTGGCTGCCATTGAGATGATCATTCAACATGGACAGCGAATTGCATTGACCTTCTGCCTAGTTAAAGCATACAGCAATTTTCTAGATCTTGTGTAAATGACATGAAAGTGTCATCAATGGATTGATGTCACATGCAAACCATATTTCTCTTTCACGATGTCCCTACAAGGGTCCAATGGAGTAGAGAAAAAGAAATGAGTAAAACTTCACTATTTTAATGTTTTAAACCCTGTTAATGTCAAATGACAGCTTTGGATTAACCTCAGAATTCCCTAGATAAAGCTTCAGAGCTTTTTTCTGTGTCATGTACAACAGTTGAATGTGTTTTAAGATCACACAATATAGCATGACCTTCAAACACATAACATACCTGGCTGAGTTTTAATAAACTCCTGGAGTTTTTTCTGGGGCTTTCCTCCACTTTGAGGTGCCATCTTGCATTTAGATAATCCTTATTCTTTCTCTTGCTACTTTGATTTCTTCTGTCTTTCCCAGCTTCATCCCTTCTACTTACAATCTCACTCTCACATCATTTTTGTTTTTGCCATCACTCTCTTTCGCAACTTCTTTTTCCCTTTCACTCCGTCTCCAAAGCTTTGGAGTGTGCTGCCACTTACTCCTTCTGCCTTTGTCACCTACTTTAATTACATGCTGTGCATGTATCTATATAAATACACAGAAAGCTAACTTTTAAAACAAATAAACTGCAAAGGTTGACCAGAAAATTTCTCAACCAGCATATTCATTCCCAACTTTACAAGTTATGATGAAAAGTCCATTACTATTCTCTTTGAAACAACATCCTTTCTTCTTGGTTTATTATTTCCAATAATGAGTGTGAAGACCAAAAGAAGAGGAAAAACCCAAGCTAAAGGAAAGATGACTAGACTTAGAAAAATGCTTTGAGCTCCATTCTGTTGTTTTTCCCTACCCAGGCAAGACTCCCACTGACTTTCAGATACAGATGTCTTCCTCTCTGCTGGGGAAGGAGCAGACTCCCAGCACTCAAGAGACGTGTTACAAATGAGTCAGCCTTTACACAATATCTTACAGGTACACTTTCTTTGCCTTTGTGAGGAAAAGCCAGCCAGCGGGAACCCAGTACAACCTCGTACACTGTCTGTCTTTGAAAGAGGGGAAAAAAACCCAAAAAACCCTACAACAGTTTCAATAAATGACATGGAGTTTTAGCCTTGCAATTTCAGTAACTCAGCCAGAATAAAATTCTTAAGAAGCCAGAAATACTGCTTAATAGTATTAGGCTGAATCAGCAGCACTTACTAAAGTGAAGTATTTTGACAATTTTAAATACACGTGTATTAAACAATAGATTTTATACTGAAATGCTACTTATTTGATATTCAGAACTCACCATGAATACCAGAGCAATTGCTTCCCAAACACATCGGTACAAAAAATACAGCCAAGATCCTTCAGGGTAAAGCACAAACCAAATTTTTTTTCAAAACTGTAATTTAGTCAGAGTTGTACTTGCTAACACACCAGATTTGTAAACATTCTTTTTATAGCTGCTGCCTGCTGTTCAGACTTGTCCCATGTGCCTTGTGTCCAAGCCATGATGAATCAAAGCAGAGCTTTTACGAACAAGGATACCAGGGTACAAGGATACCACTTGGAGCATCAGAGAACAGCAGAACTGAAAACCTCCATACTTGGCCTCTGCACTAAACAAGATAGTTTCATCTCAGTCCCACCACTTCAGAGATCATTTCCCCAGCTACAGATTAATTCTTCATTTCCTAAGGATAGCTTATTCATCTACTAACCTTATAATTATTAAAGTTGCCTGAACTCCCCTGTTTTCCCCTTGCACAAAGACAGATGCACAAATCATCCAACTTAAGGAGGTACTTAAAGCCAGAGATTAAATTTAGTTGAGCTGGCTTGCCAACATTTTACAAACAAATAATAAAAAAGAAATTCCAAGGGGAGAGTTTTTTTATAAAAACAAATAAAGTGAAAGTTTTCTGATCTTTTAAGTGAAGAGCCACATAAAAAGAGAAGAGGTCATGCACTGATCACATCACCTAATCAAACAGGATTAACTTTTTTTTCTTATTCCTATTTTCACATTTTTCCTTACTCAGCTTATACATATAACTCTTAGGTCATCATTCTCCTGCCGTTGTAGCTTTAATCACTAAGTAAAAGTAAAATATTTATAGTACATTGTTATGTTACATTAACCAACTAGATTTCTGTTGTTTAACATGTAAAATTACAGTAGTGAAAAAATCCTTCCCTCCATGCCCACTGTAAAAAAAGAGATGGAGAATAATATGACCATGGAATAACACTGGGTAAAAAGAAGGTATTTTTACCTTGTTTTTTTCTTCAGCCTTTGCAGCCTGTCTACAAACTGGATGCCAAATTGATGTACCTGGAAAGTAAATTTAAAGTCTTGCTTAATTAGGTTCTCCAACAAGAACCTTACAAGGTTTAAAACAAGAACCTTATTAAACCTTCCTGTAAGGCTTTATGAGATACAGCGCACTGACTGATTCCACTACAGTCGTTATTTCATGGATACTTTCAAAGCTAAAACCGAACAACTTCTCAGTATCAGTGAGACTGATTACACACATACTAAAGACTAGGTGCACTGCAGAAAGCTATGTGGACTTCAATATGAGAGATCAATATCAAAACCTGAGTCCTAAGAAGTGCGATATGGGATCTCCAGTGCTCCTCCAGCCCAAGCTCCTGCTCAGAATGGGTCTCACTCCAGCAGGCAGCTCAGGGCTGTGCCCATTTGGGTTCTGCGTATCTCCAGGGAGGGAGATCCCACAGCATCTCTGGGCAGCCTGTTCCACTCTCATTGTAAATTTTCCCTTATACGTAGTCAGAATTTTCTGTGCTCTTGTTTTACATATTTCAGTAATAGTCTGGCCCAGGTCATACTAAGTAGCACACTGATGGGATGGAATAGCACTGTGGCACTCAACATTAGCTGAAAATCCAGTCTTTCTTTCTGAATTATTCACTGTACTGATCTTGCACTTCCAATATGTTTGTTTCTCACAAGTCAAACCCTAAGGAACTGCATTAATTCAGGGGAACAGCCATCCTAGAGAAAGCAGAAAATACAAAATGAACCAATACTCTACTGCATGTAAGTATGGAAGAGAGGAGTATGAATTCCAGAGATATAAGTAAACATTAAGTGCAAAAAAGAAACTTTATAGTTTTGCATTAGTCACAAAGGGAAAGGAAAAATCTTTTAAAAAGTTGAACACAATGTTCAATATTCAGTGTTCAATGGACGTGGAATGTGTGTAAATATATAAAATAAATTTAATAGTAAAAAGGAACCTTTACATTTATGCCAGTATGAGCGTGGACAAGCCACAAGATAAAGCTCTGCACAGTTAAATAATGTGAGCGCACTGCAACTTCTGCCTGTCTAAATGGGAAGTTGAGAATTTTTTGTGTTATAAATATTGAATGTTTACACTGGGTGGAGACCACCAAGAAGATTTATTGGAAATGCTTTGTTTTCACAGCAGTTTGATAGTTTTCTAACCAGTGGATTTTGGAAACAAGACAGAATCAGAAAGTCTATTTCCCAGAAGACAGATGGAGATCATCAGAATTTATTTCACAAAAATAACCCAGATGAACCCAGACTCAAGCAGTAAAAGACTTATCGATAAAGTACAGATGACATAAATTATGTTTACTAAGTTATTGAAGCTTTGGGGGACTGAACCATGAAGAAACATATTTGCAGCACCTTTAAATTCAATGCTAATTCATCTTCCAATTATGAGTGGGTCTGAGCTTGCCCACTGAAAGAGTTTGTCCCAGCTGCTGCGTAAGCTGATGTAAATCTTCCCCATGGTTTTAAGAAATATTTAGATCAACTTTTTTTTAATTACTCCTATCCATGGTCAAGTAAAACTGGCTGGGAAACTGTTTCACACAGAATAAAGTGTCCTTTCAGCTAAAAGTCATCTGTTGGATAATCACTGACGACTCCATTTCTGCTAAGGAACGTGCAACACCTAAAGGAACTTTCCAGTAATTTATTTAGAGGATGAAGAAGCAGCTATAAAACCCTAGGCTCTGACATTTTATATTATCTAACACAGCAGGTCAGGCAGTCCAAATACCTAATCACAGATCTTTCATGACGTTAATACCAGTTTCTTATGGAAACTGTCCTTCATGTGAAGACAAAAAGTGTAAGCTGGTATGAATGTTTCATCCATCAGAAAATAAAGTGAGTAAGATGGGTCCAAATTAGAAGGACCCGAGCATACTTTGTGACTATTTGAGCCAAAAATCAGCACAAAACCTAACAAATATCCACCCTTATAACAATCTGAACTTAAAAAGATGATTCACTTGCAACCCAGTTTCAGAGGGTTTGAAATCTAGAAACAAATTTGTAGTTTGGTATCTTTTTTTAAAGAACTGATTTCCCAGGGGATCTTAGTACTGCTAAGCTACTTTGCAGTTGGAAGAACCACAGCATTTTCTGGCTCCTGGGGGAGAGTCCATGAGCATACACAAAGATCATTATGTCCTTTAATGAGCTAGTTCTTGCTGCAAACCAAAGTGACAATAAAATTGTCATTTTAAATAACGTACTAAATTATCATTAGATCTTGCTGAGACCACTGTTGTGTTTTAAATAAAGTTTAACTTTTCTAGCTTAATGAATGACTTCAAAGTACGCTTCTAGAAAACTGTAGACAATTGCAAAGTTGTAATACAGATCTGGACAAGCATGTGATTTTATGGTCACACACAGCCTTGCAGTTCCCAGATCCTACACAACTTCCCTTTTCTGTTTTCCTTTGAAAAGGTACTGCCAGTCAAAGACATAGGCAAAAGCCTTCATTTTCTCTGGTGTCTGATCCTATATTTAGCTGCGTAAACACTGTTTGTCTTGATCAGTTTAGTACAGCTAAATGTTGCTACATATGAAATACAGATTTTAGCTCACTTCTATTAAATAACCTGTTTTTCCATTGAATAAATTATTATGCAAGTTGTTCTCTATTACCACTGAAATTCCCTGACAAGAAAGACTGAATTTCTCCCTGAACCACTTTCTCCTATGCAACGCAAGCTTATGGCAGTGTAAAGTATAGGCATATTGTCTGGCAAGGCTTCAGCTCCATGGCATCCTCTTCTCCACCCTCTGAAGGCAGTTAGATCTGACTGAGGGGAATTCAGGTAAGGACCTTCACATTTTCTCCTCATACCCAAATGGGCAATGGGTACAGAACTGGCCTTAGGACTGTTCTAGGGAACTTGCTGTCCCATATGTGTGTTAACTTTCATCTGGACCATTTATCACTGCAGAAAAAAGTCACATTTTTTTAGTAAATGGAAAATTTTATAATGTTCACTGTCAAGTACTTCCATCTGCAGGAAATCACTGCTACCACTCATCCTTTCTGTGATTCACGCTTGCTATTGGATTTGAACTTAGAGAGAAGTAATAGTGAGTGAGAAGAAAGTGTTTGTTTTTGCTTTTCTTTAGCCTACACATTGCATTCTTCACTTTCTTTGGTAGTTGTGACGTGAGAATACGTGCAAAAAAGCTCAGCCATGCTAGCAGATATGGGCAAGTGCACCACGCTGCCAAGTGTAACTGGTTTGGTTTTGGAGGTTTTTTAATTTGTTTGTTTTTACCTTGAAGATACATTTCCTCTCCTTCTGCAAACATCTGACTGCCCCTGACACATCGTGCGCACGTTGGGTGATAATGTTTTTCTCCCGCCTGTTCAGGAAAAAAGGTACAGATGATGAAGTATATTGATCAATTTAGCAGCTTCACTATGAGGAGTTTCTCTGTCATCCTCTAGAATATGACTAATTAGAACAAATTAGTTGATACCGGTTATCTCAAAAATCTCCCCAAACCACTATGTTTATTTTTGATTATAGACAATTCATGATTTAAAATGTAATTATGGTCTTGTCTACCCCAAAAAAAAGCTAAAGTGCAATAGTTAAGTCTCTGAATTTACAGAATGGAAACAATTCTTTATAGCGAACACATTTTCCCTGTAGACAACCATACTGCGCACCAAGTGCAAGGTAGCTTAACACTTACCTGGAGAAGGAATTTGGGAAGTTATAACCTTGAGCATGCGCTTGCAATTCACTATATGTTCTTCATGATCCTACTGAACATATTCTCTTCATGCACAGCAAGAACCATCTTATTCAAGCAACGTTTGTATCTGCTTTGAAAGTGGCTTGCAAGTAGCGGGTACCAACAGCTTTCCATGAGGAACAAGTGTGACGTGCCTATAGGCCTGTAAGTTCAGAGCTACCACTTTTGGATACTGTGCTCTACATCCCTCACGTAGACAATCCAAGGGCTTTGCCAAATTTTCTGAAGTTAATCCTCGTAATTTAATACCACTGTTTGCATTGATTGGAACACGAATAGGACTGAGCCCTAAATTTGCTCAAAACAGCTAACTCATCAATTTTCATAAATTTAGATTTCCAGTTACCTTATAACCCCATCAGTTTAAACTGTTTGATCATTGACCTCAGTGTGTTTTTCAAGAGAACACATCCACATGCTAAAAGGAGCAAGGACCTGTCTATGTCAGAACATCAACGTGCAACACAGACAAGGGTGAAGTTAACTTCAAACGACTATCAGAAGAGAAAGCCAAGATTCTTGGATCACAAGATTTATGCAGGACTCAATTCTGGTAGCTTGGCCAAAATCCAGTTCTATGGTTGACTCTGGGCAAACTTGTTAGCTCTGGTTCCCACAGGCAAGGACAGCAGCACCACAAGACAATGTTGGCTTGAGCCAGTGACAAAAATAGCATTCAGGGAGCTGCACTCTTCTCAGAGAACAACGCGGGCTAGCCCCACCAATCTGCACCCCTACTCCATCTTTCAGATGACACTCACAAAACAGAGTTCAACAGCCCAAAGCCGGCTCTTGTGTGTGCTACCAGCGCTCCTTCCTCCTCAAAACCCCTACAGAACTGAAAGTCAAATCTTGGCATCTCCTTCCTCATCTTTGACCCCACACTCTTCTGTGATAGACAGAATGGCCCATGGCTGAAGTGGCTTAAGGTTAATGCCACTTCCATTATGAACAAAAGCCAGGAGACCAAGTAACTCGAAAGCTTAGAGCCAAGTTAAACTGAGTTTAACTGAAGTTAAGCTAACTCTGACTTCAGAAGTCTCCTGGAGTTAAAAGTAGGCAAATTCTGGTCCATGTAGAATGTCTCATAACCTGTTTATCTGGAAAAGGTTGAAAGGGCATTACATGTACCTTTAAGAAATAACCATCAAGTATTGCCCCACTGTCTTCAGCATGTAAATATGCTCCTACAGCACTGCACTGTAAATCACCCTTCTATTAATCTAGAAATTTAACACTCTTACTACAGAGATGACTTGTCTTACTCTTTTTCATTAAATGAATGTCAGAGCTTCAGAGGTATTTATGCTAAAGAACATAATCTTTGTGTGGGGGCTACTTTGCCATTTACAACATCAAATATAGGAGTGTGACAAATTCAGGTTAAAGAATGTCTGGTTTTACTTCACCAGTGTTATCTTGCTTCACCCCTGAAAACCTGTTGCTGTGTTTTTAAATGAGCAATACAGAAGAGCAACTCTTTGTTCCAGTTCAGTCTTCTTTTTACGGTGTCATTTGTGCAGACTGCTGGGTGATTCCTGCAACTTTAGACATGGAAGATGGTCACTACTACCTGTGTTGACACCTTAAAGTATCAGACTGTGAAGTATCAGTACTGGGTTTAAACCTCAGGTTTAAAATTGCTTGACTGAGTGCAGGTGTTTAAGCACAGAAGGTTATTTAACGATCATGAGATAAACTTAAATTTGGAATATCAAGCTGAAAAGAAATATAATTTCCCTTGGAAGATTTGTACTGCACAAGCATCGCCTCAATAATTCAATTATTAACCACAGCTGATACAATTGCCAGGGTAACACTCTCTAGGGAAATTCAATTACTCCTTTGCTAAAATAAACTGTTAGAACACATTCTCAGATAAGCTGGATGCACCACAGAACAAAATCTATTTCCCTAAATTTAAGTGCACAACCAAATACGTAATTTTAATTCACTCTGTAGAGTAAGTAACGTCAACTAGCTGCAGAATGGCACAAAGAGAACTCTTGTGATAATTTAGATAAAATTCTAACAGAAAAATCAGGGGGAAAAGGTGTAGTGATCCTTTTGTTGATGCTTACACCAGCATAACCCCAGTGGATTTTGCATAAATACCTCTGAACTAAAATGGGACATACTCAAACTCTGCGTATAACTCTCTGTGCTGACAGCTGTCTTTGTTCCCCCTTTTTAAATTTTTTTGTGCTGTTCCTCTTCTAACCAAAGCACAAAAGACAAGACATGGCAGACTCTTCATCACTTTAAGTATTTAAAATAGATCACGTCAGCTTTCTAAGGGAGAAGTGATAGCTGAACCTGAGGCTAGGGACTTGATGCAGGAATTAACTAATATTATTCCCTGATATGTTTATACAGTTAGCTTGATTAGATAAATTATATTCAGACCTGGGTGTGTTGGGTCTGAATGCGAAATATAACCCCACTTGGGTACATGCCAAGGAGGCTTTCATCAGTGCCCCTTTCTCCTCCCTCTTCAGACTATTTCAGAAGCTTCATCTCATGGATGAACAATCGGTTCCCACAGAACCCAGAAATTTTATAAGCTTAGGGCAGCAACTATTTTATGTCTTCAGTTTAGCTGTAATGATGGCCTCTGTGTTTTGTCTTTTCTTGGTTACACTGATGTGAGGGAGTTTAGTGCAGCAAACAAATTCCTAACCACATGATTACTTCTTCTTTGCACGGTTTGAAAGCTTAGTTTGACAGATTGTTGTCTCAGTGTTTAATAAAATATCAAAGCACACATAGCACAGAAGAAGCAACATTCATCTCTGAGAGATCTCTTATGGTTCAAGTGGTAGATTGTAAGAAATGTTCTCAATATCCTACATTTGCTTCAAGACTGCACAAGGTATTTGTGCCCAGGCATCCAGATGTGAAGATAGTATTATTTTGGAGATCAGTTCAAAGATTAATTCTCAACTGAGATTTCCTCACACCTGAGTAGCAAAGAATGTCCTTGGGAACACAGTAAACTGCCAACAGTTTAATTTCTCTTCCAGTGATTACACCAGCTTTCCACAATCACCGAGTCAAAGTCTTAGTGTGTAATTTAAAGGTGGAGTCAAAACAGTCCTTAACACTCTGAGACAAAGTATTATGAATTACTTAATTCTCTTTAGGCATGAGGGTCCGTTCTGAATAGTAAATCTCCTCTGTGCAGCTCCCCTCCTGGGCTGGGTCAATGTGAGGAATGTTCTCCCATTTGTACTAAGGACTACCCCACACTCCCTGCCCTAAGCATGGGGGACACCTCAGTGTTGCTACGCATCTCATAGCACGTTGACAAGTAAACCCATGCTTCAACTAAAACAGGACAAGAAAGCTCTGCAAGAAAGTGCATACAACCACCTCTTCTCATTTCTCATAACTTCAGGGCTTGAACTAGATAAAAGAAGAACGAACCTGATGTGACAAATGTGAATCACATCATTTAAAGCACAAATTGAAGGCAGTAAAGGGTGTTATCCTAAAGTCTACAGAGCAGTATGAACAGTAGGGCTGGAAAATATGCAGCACTAGCAAAACCAAAGTAATTCATACTGGAAGGAATAACCTTAACTAGTTAAGTCTGAGTTTTAAATTAGCTGTCTTCACTCAGGAAAAAGATACTACATTATTGCAGACAGCTCAGCAAAAACCTCTGCTCGTTCTCTGCCTATGACTGCAATAACTGATGAAGTGGTAGAATATATGAAAGACAATATGTATAATAATTGTAATTCTGTCACAATAATACTGCTTGTCTGGGCTCTCATGCTGTTGCTAGGAGTGTGATTGATGTTATTTTTTACTGAAGCTGATGAGCGACAGTTGCTTATGGATTGACACATGAGGGACTGAACCACAGCAGCCTAGAGCTCAAAGCACAGACTGAGTCCTGGAAAAAATACTCAAGATTTCTGATGATTGTCTCACCAGTGAAGTCTAAGTACATCCTATCTCACTGCATTACTCCCTTAGTAAAATAGCTAGTAAATCATAGAATAGTTTGGGTTGGAAGGGACCTTTAAAGGTC
>Ga0181612_170487_pt1 | contig 19289 bp, 15 predicted proteins | sample HoacroProtozoa21_FD_119630 | JGI IMG/M metagenome (GOLD analysis project Ga0181612, IMG submission 119630) | Hoatzin crop microbial communities from Cojedes, Venezuel. Combined Assembly of Gp0051906, Gp0051904, Gp0051908 | reverse complement strand
GGAAAAACCCTTTTCCCACCCCGAATTTCAGCAAAAACCCCCCTTCTCTTGCCGTGATCTCTATTTAAAGGCGTCTTTAGCAGCGGGATTCTCTGTGGGCAGACAAAGACCATTTCAAAACAACAGGGCCATGAAGCAATGAAAGGTTAAAGGCCTCGCTAAAGGGATAAAAGTGCAATAGAGTCATCTGGATTAAGACTCTCGCTGCCCTGATGTCTACATTGAGAAGGAAGAACTAAATTTCTCAAAGACACAAAAATTGCACATGTTAGATTTGCAGCATAAACCCCTGATTATAACATACTGTCTTTCATTTGAAGATCTCTGTAGGTATTTAACAAAGATTAATAAATTATGATGGCTGGTGGGGTTTTATTTCTGTGCTCAAAACGCAGAACTGCAGAAAAGGGGAAAAAAAAAACCCAAAACAAACAAAACCAACCCACTTGTTTAGAGGCACAAGCAGAGAACCCGCAGCTCACACTTTCTAAAGCAGTGCGTAGACTTGCAATCTGAGTTGGCTGGCCTTACAAGCTGGGTGACTTCAGTTGTGCTCCTTTCTCCAAGGCTGCTTCTCTACCCAGAAGACAGGACTCAGCACAAACTCATCTATAATTACAGTCAAAACAGCTCCCCTAAATTGTAAAGTGTTCTAAACCCATCAGCTCCCTTACAAAAACCACCTAGCTTTTTAAAAGAAAAGTTAAAATATTAATGAAGGAGCTAAAGACAACTTCTACATCTGTCGTTAAATTCTTACTACATAGAGGGGTGTAGACAGGACTGCTGGGAAGCAGAAGCAACACTTTTCTGTACAGCACTTGGCACAGCAGTAGTGCCATGGCATCACCACTGTGTCTTACTAATGCCTGCAATGGATTTTCCTGAAGTCCTCGCATAAAGGTGGCCCTGATACTCACACATCTATTTTCTTAATGTCTGGAGAGATTCATATTCTACTTCTGGATCAATTAATATAATAATCTTCATGGCAAGGTCTAGTAGGCAGCAGCCCATCTCAGAAGACAAAATGAAGGCTGAGTGGATTTTTATCATTTAACAAGACTGCACTGGTAACCACACCATCATCAAATATTCCTAATCCCAGCAGTTGTTACACAAATGATAATAGTTTGTGCTATATCATTTCATTCTGTCCCATCCTTGTCATCCAGCTGCTGTCCAAGTGATTATAAATAATGGGGCTATAAAAGCCATTCAATAATTAGAAGATTCATTGGCCATATGCCAGCAGTGACAAAAGAGAGTGATTTATATAAGATGAGTCTGTCACATCTGCCAGATCACAGTTTCATTATGCCTGTGGCTTTAAGGTCACAGTTTAACACTGTTCCAACAGCCATTTGTCAAGGAGGTGCAGGGAGAAGAGGTGAAATACATCATGGTTTTGTTTGCTTTCTTGTTTTAACTACTAAGTAAACAAGTAAATAAAGTCCAGTACCTATGTTTGTTATTTCATGTCTCTTGTGAGGTCAAAGACACAAGGATATATAGTAAGACACAAAACATTCATCATGGTTGGACAAAGTTCAAATAAGATCACAAAGCAAAAACATCCAGTTTGAAAGCGTTAAAGTATTCATGTGGCTTCTTAAATTCAGTACAGTCTAAGCATGTTCTATCTTCCAGCCACCCATGAAATGAAGGCATCTTGTAAACCCACAACATGTTGGTAAATTAATTGCTACTACATTTTCCTAACACAAGTAAACTTAAAAACCTTTTATGGCTCAGTGTGTTAAGAAGCTATTTAAACATTGCCATGGGAGTTCAGCTTAACAATTAACATGGCTCAGCAGCCACCTGATTTGATTCCAATTCTGTTTTCTTCTCTTTTTTTCCTCTATTAAAAACAAACAAACAAACAAACAGTGAACTTTTACTGCTGGGTACAAACTAGTCCCATAAAGTCCACATGTTTGGATGTCCTACACAAATGCTTCAATAGCCTCACCTGTCATTGTCAACAATTGCCTCTATACCAGTTTGGAGAGCCTCTGGTGACAAAAACTACTGGTCTGGGGGTAGGAACTGCATCTTTGATGGAAATCCTACATCCAGTCCCAATCAGTATATTACTTTAATTTGTACCAGCCTGTTATAGCCAGACTCCAGATAGATGAACTGCTCAGATCAGAGCCTAGACGTTTTCATTATTCTAACAAATCCATACCATAACCAAAGCAAAATGACTGCTCATCCTTCACCTACCTGAAGTAAAACATAAAATACTTTCCAATTTTTATGCTTTAAAACCCACTCAAAACAACAAAGCCACATCCATTGCAAAATCCTTCCAGTGGCAAGAAATTACAATAAGATGGAGGGTTACGCTATAAAGCATTGCACGAATTCACAGGATGAACTACCTACACAGCAATAAAACTCAGCTTTGACGGAGCATGGTTAAGACTTCAGCAGCAGCCTAGCTGCTGAATCAGCAGATAGCACTTCAGTGCAGCTAGTAATTCCTATCTGCAGAATGAATAACACCTGTTACTTTATTACCAACAGAACATCTTAAAAATATTATTTTAGGTGTAAGCTGTGAATCTGAATGAGATGTATTCACTTAAAACTTTCAGGTCGTGTGCAGAATCAGCACCAGGCAAGAGCCTTCTTGGCACAGTACCTTTTGGTATCGCTCTCAATCTGCATGGGTGAATGAAACAGCACTGAAGTGGTAATTCAGCATTTGCTGCTACAGAAATGCACTTAACAGATCATAAATCCAGGGTGAAACTATTCTAAGAACATCTAACCTAACCTACTGTATTCGCAGGGTGCTCCACCTTATTTTCTGTGCATTAATAGTGATTCATATTTCTCATATAAACTTAAACAAACAGTCTTTCAGTCGAGAAGTGCCAAAAAACCCCACAGTTTGGAGGCTGAAAAGCAAAAATATTTTCATTTATACACCAGGCCTGAAAATTTTGAACACTTGGGACCAATACATTTCTGTTGCCCCTAGCTGAATTCATATCAGCAATGCCAGCAAACACAGCAGAAAGCCCAGCCTTTCTCCCCCTTTGGCCTACTCAAGCTTCTGGTGCCCTTGAGTTTCAGCCCTGAAGTTCTCAAAGCTCCTGGAGAATAAGCGTTCCTTCACCTTCCAAATTCTTTGCAGCCCAGGACAACCCTGACCTGGGAGAGAGGGAGGCCACACAGCCACAACGGCACCCCAGCAACAAGAACATATGATGAATAGAACAGGGAAACGAAAGGTCAGCAGTATTAACGCCTGTTGGCCATGGACACCTCCAAGCACGTTTGAACTGGTCAGGCAGACAGCTTCACAAACACGGCTTTACTGCATCCATATGGGTGCTGGCAGATGTAGACCAGCTAGGGTGCTTCTTGCCTACAGCCTAGTTAATAATGAACCCAACTAACTAAAAGCTGGAAATTAACCACTACTACTCTGCTATTGACTCAAAGAAGTCTTCTTTTTTTCCCTCTCATGCTATTTTCAAGAAATACTGTAAGCTCGTGCTTCAGCTTTTTGTTTTCGTTTTTCACCTTGCAAAATCCACAAACACAAGACAAGGATGGAACCCAGACTGTCACACGGTTTCTGGGAATGACAGCAGAGAGCAAGGTGAGCCAAGGTGAAAAAAGGGACCTGCTGGGATCACAAATGCAGGATATTTTCCTACTAAAACAAAAAATCTCCAAGATAAACCATAATACTGATTAATAGTCATACATGCTATAAGATTTTCATAGGAAAGCCTGGGGAGGTAGATGTGCAAAGAACAGAGTAATGCACCACCTTCTAGACTTGTTTTCAACAAAATCTGCATTAGCATCAAGCAAAATACTTGAGGCAGATCTGTGGCCAGATCAGCGTTGAACTAAGGGCTTAAGTTAACTGGCTCTACAAGCAAGCTATAACATTAAAGTCATGTGCATAAACGCTTCCTCTTGGCAGTGACCTTAAACCAAGCACCTAGAGCAAAGCCTCAGCTCTGCAAAACTTTACAGAAAGCCAGACCCAGAGGTGAACTTAGGGAAGCAGAGGCGTTCCTCTGAGAAAGGCATTTTGTCTTGCACACAAAGACACTGCTGTGTTTGGGCATTTTGCACTGTGTGTTCCAGCAAGGAAGAGCAATGAGGAGTACAAAGCAGTCATTAGTGGCAAGAATCGTTGATGTTGCCACGTAGGCTTTAGAGGAAAAAAAAAAAAAAAAGAAAGAAAGAAAGAAAGAAAAGAAAAACACTCCTACACATCCGACGTGAATGCAGAATGAAATCTTTGTAAGAGGGTGGCATGGGATACAGCCTCTTTCCATGAGCGACTTTGAAAGCTTCGGGCTGAGCTGCTCACGCCCCATCTCTGCTAAGCCTCTCCATCAATGAACACAGACTGGGCTACATGAGCAACCCAATCTTCCCATAATACTTCATCAGGGAAGCACAGTCTGCACGGGAGCCACATAACAGCATTTGTCACTGACACCTACTCTGTAAAACTGCTGCACAAAGCAACCTGGAGAAGGGAGCATTGTTTCTTTGCCTTTGCTTGAGCTCAAAACTGCCCGTAAGTCTTTCCTTTTCTGGGACTCGTGGAGGGCTTACGGGAGGCGGCAGAAGCAGGGTAGGGGGTAAAGAAGACAGTCTAGATAGAATACTAAAAACAGGAAAATCAAGATGAAAAGCATTTGCAGTCTCTCACTCAAAGGCAACGACCCATTTCTGGAAATTAGATGCATATCTCTGTATGTCTTCTGAAAGGAGTTACCATATGTTCTAAAACTAGGATATAATATTTGAGCTGTGAAAGCCAAATCAGCTTGAGAAACAGACGGCATTACAATGCTTTAGCAGAACAAGCCCCATATAACAATATGCCAACAAACTCATTTTCTAGAACGGCACTAGGAAAATATTTGCAAAATCTGAAACTGATTCCCCAAATACAGCATTTGTTCCTTCCAGAAAAATGGGGAAAAAGTGACATATATCCCAGTATTGAGGAATTCTGAGTACCTATTCATATTCTTTGATTTTTTTCCTTGCTCTTCTCTGTAACCTAAGCATGGGTAGTGTTTTTGGTGCCTGTTTTTTGGGGGGAAAAAAAAAAAAAGAAAAAAAAAAAAACCACCAACGACCTCAAACTCCTTCAGCATTCAACCTAAGTCCCTCTTCATCCTTGTTCTTCCTTGATTGCTGGAGGGACAAACTCGCATTGCCCAGCCAGGTCACCTCTGAATGCTAATCGCAGCTTTATTGTTTTTCACTCTGCCCTCACTGGCTCCTGGGCATATGTCAATATTAACAGCCTGATTTCCAGAGGTACTGAATACATAAAATCTAATGCTGAGAACCTGTGATGGTCAGGCCATAAACACACACTAAATGCAGACACGGTCAGAAAACCAGAATTTTGCAGCTGCTTTTTAATTTATTTTTTTTTTGCTCACAAGTATCTCTATTGGACATAAAAAGGTGGCCTTCTTGGAAGAAAACAGCTAAAAAATCACAACGCGTCCACTGGAAGCTCTGTCCAAAGCACGTGCTGACTGACAGCCCATTCTCTGGCATGGCCGGATGATGCACACAGGTGCTCCAGTGTCTCACCAAAGAAAAAAAATTCTTTTTCTCTCTCCAATATATTCATTTACACAGAGGGCTACAGATTAACCTGCTCTAGCAATTTCCCAGAAACAAGACCTGCCAAGAAACAAAACCAGAAACAAGAATTGCAGTGGTCTCGCTGTAGCAAGCGAAGGTCCTGTTCCTACTACATTACTTTCAAAGAGCACACAACTAAACTCAACCTGAGATGGACCTGCGCCTTTTTGTTGTTGGTTTTGTTTGGTTGGTTGGTTGTTGTTTTACACTACTTTGTGACTTAGAAAGTCAGGCTCCCAAAGCCAAAAATAATTACTAAATTATTTTAGTAATTTTGGGGGAAAATTACATTTAAACAGAAAAACATGTATAACAGTTGGGAGCTGTTGAAGCATTTTTTACAAGAGGCACAAGCAGCCACAAAAATTAAGTCAGAAGGTCATACTGGTTAAAAAACCAACCTAGCCTACGGGGAAAGTGACTGCAGCTTTTTTTAATTTCGTATTGTAGACAGTGGTAAAACAAAATCTAAGAAACTGGACGAGCTCTGGTTAATTATTCTAACTGCAAATATTTTTGTTTTATTTTTAGTCTGCCATTGGAACAGTTTTCTGATGGTTGGAGGATATTCTTTATCCCTGGAAAATGTTGTATCATGACTGAATGTTTTTCTCGAAAAAACGCATTCAAGTTTAAAGAGGAATTGATTCAAACTAGTTCTACAGGGTCCTGGACTATTACTTGGAAACCTAATTTAGAAAGACAGTGCTGAACAGGCAGGTAAAGGATCTGCAAGAATGGGAGATCCAACAGCAATTTAAAAGAGTTCAGAGCAAAATGATGCAATGAGCTACATCTTTTCAATTGCTCAGTTGACCAAGAGCCCACGCAAGTGCAGAAAACCTCACTGGTAAAAGGACTTAACGTGCTGATTCTGTTGTGAAAGCACTTCCAATACACAGCATTGTAGGCCTCCCTTCTGTGCAGGAAATGGAAATGAATTCTAAAACAAGATTTTAAAACACTGACAAAATAAACGAATTGGCTGGAGCAAGCAAGAACCATGGCAGGCCAGTTTGTCATGAGTTTTAATAAAGTACTACCGTATCTTATTGGCAAACCTCAAATTGTCAGCCAAATTAAAAGTGCAACATTGCTGCTAGCTATTCCACACACACATCACGTAAAACAAAAACGCTCTGATTCTTTGGACTGCCTCTTCCACGCAGAGCAACCCTTCTCTTCTGTAACCACCATGTTAAAGGCTGGTCAATGACAGCAGCTAAAATATTGAAAAACTTGCATTCAGAAACAAAAGCCAAATGAACTTGAACAGCTTTGGTCTCCAACATAAATTTGATACCTCGTATAAAGCAAGTTTGACAATAAAAAACAAAAGCAATGTACATGAAAAAGCCTACTAGACTCTGTAACAGGCATCTTTTTTGCCTTGGTCACAAGGTCTTGTTTTCTTGATGTGTTTAGGAGTGCCTGTATCATGTTTCTGTCACCCTAACTTTCCCCCCAAGAAACAAATATTCATATTACAGATGGTAAAACCCACATTTTCTCAAACAGGAAATATATGTTTATATGTGGCATATAATAAAATCTATATTTCCAGAGACAATAGCTACAAGATTAAGATTTATTAATGCAAGGCAGGAATTTTTAATGGAAAACACATTTTTGGGGATAAGAATTTTAATTACAAAGAAACAGCATACAAATGGCTCCTTTAGATTTAATCAGAGCGGTTCTGCAACAGAATCAAAAGAATATGGTCTCTTTTGGTGAAAAACAGAGTACTGGAATAAAGAGAGAAAAGTTCTACTCAAGCATATGGCGGGCTAGACATTTTCCATGGAATGCTTTTGATCACAAAATGGCATTTGTCAAAATGAAGACATTCTGCAGGGACGTGACATTTCTGCAGAAATCTGACATAGTTCTGATGGTGCCTTTTCAGATCACCAGGCTACCCTGATCCTGCCACCGGTTCATAAGTTTCCAAGCTCAGTCCAGTCAAGCCCTTCTGCCCACGTGCCTCATATCTCTCTCCTTCTTACAATCCTTAGAAAATTAATACTGCAGGAATAAGAACTAGCACATTAATCTGAAACCGGTGGCTTATGAAAGGCTACTGCTACCCAAGTTAGATATTCACATTGCAAACAAAAAGGGAGCCAAAGCATCGGATCAGTTCTGAAAATACCAAAAATTGACATCTCCAGAATAAAGTTTCACAGATTCTGGTTTGGTAGAAAAGGAAATATAGGCTTTTTTTGGATAGTGAGGCCTTGCTTGTGTAAGCACATCTGCTTAGCTGCAGGCATCTCACGCTAAAAACAAGTAACTGGAAAATACAAGACCAGAAGTGGGCAAAATAACAGTTTCCCAGAATTCAAAATGGAATCCTTTTATATTACTGTTTCCAGCAGCAGTCTTGGTGGCTTTCTTGTATACCCATAATGAATGGCTTTTGTGAAAGATTAACAGGAAAAGCAGAGATGAAATGTTTAATCAGGCTTTGCTGATGACTTTGGCTTCATGGGACTTTTCTTGTTTCGCAGGATGAAAGTAGACCTGACCATGGTTTTATTCCCATTTTTGCCTGGTAAGTGTCAGCTCTCCAGACTCATATGATTTTCACCAATTTGCAATTCTACCAGGAAATCTGCATACTCAAGAATCGGCTTTACTGTCATTGCCATTAAAGCCACTAGCCACTTTATTTTTTAAATTATTTTGATAAGCATTGTGATGACCCAGCTACAGACAACAAAAGATGCAATAGAAAGCAATAAAAATCAGCATTAAGTGTCCAAATACTAATTCTTCCTCCTCACCTCTCTATTCTTACTATTATCTCAGAGAGCTCCACTTGTACTTTCTCAGTTGGTTTGCTAACAAACATTTTTCAGCCCCACTTAATCGAATGCATTCGGATGGAGGTCTCTCACACTGATTCTGAAATGGAAAGTTCTAATCAGCTTAGCCTCAAATTCATTTTATGTTTCTCTCACTTTTGGGACTGCACAGTCAAAGCTCTAGAAGTCCTGCAAAGATGAAAGACTTCTTGAGTAACACAGGAGCCCCTTGTACTCCATCTACTACTAGAGGGGAAAAATATTTTGGAGAGCTCTAAAATGATCTATCAAGAGATGCAAGGAAGCACAGTATTGGCCTTGAATTTCTGCTGAATGAATGTCACTGCAGTTTCTGCTCTTATGTTACTTTGGGACTTTGGAAAGCTTTACCTCCACTCATTAAGTCATTGGAAGTTTTCCTGCTGACTTAAAAGGACTTTGGGTCAGGACCTCCCAGCTTGACAAGAAAAGGTGTCAGACAAATAGCATGCAAAAGGCATAGCTATTTATCAAAGGAACAATCCAGAATGCACTGTTCCCACTTGAACACAGTCCCACTTTCAGAGTCTGAATCGGGGTAGATGAACAAAGGAGGAACTTCGAAAGACCGTGGGTTTTTTGGAATTAAATCAGTTTGAGCATAATGCACAACAGATGTCCAGGACCCACAGATGAACAGTTCACACAGGGAACTCAAAATCCCAAGTCCCCTCCAGACACGCAGCTTTGTGCCAGTCACACTCCCCCGCTAACGAGCCCCGTGGCGAGGCCCTGGGTTTCCTAGAAATAAACGCTACTTCTGTTTCTGAGCAAGTCCAGCCAGGCTGGCCTGATAAACTGGCCATCTTTGAAATGTGGTGGTTTTGCACAATTCTGTCCTGGGAGTTTTAAAATTATATGTCTAAATTTTAATTCATTGGTCTAATTTTACATTTCTTTGTTTTTCGGTCTTTCCTTCAAGACACAGCCTTTTTGATAGTTAAGCTTTTAAAAGAAGCTTTGGAGAGATTTGCCCTTTAGTGATATGATGTTGTCCTGTTGCTGCCTTTCCATCTCTGCCCAGACTCAGAAGTTTCATTCAAACGAGGTACATCCGAAATTGCTACATAAACACCGTGTACACAGAAGCCTACAATGCCAGCACGTAAACGGCAGATGTGTCTACACAGGCCAACAATTTATTTACTCATAATTTGCAACCCCTTCTAAAGGAACTAGACTTCCAGCAATCAATGAGAAAATAACCTTGTTAGCAAATAAGCCAAGGTCCTTTTAAATTAATCAGTTCTTTTTCATCCAAACAGTACAGATAATGAAAAAGATGATGACATTTTACATGACCTATAAAAAGTAGAGTTTCTATTTTAGGCTCTCCTTCGTAAGGGTGCCAGGATGATTATGTTTTGTTTACTGGACAGAATAATCTCTTATTTGTTAAGGCTTGAATGCAATTTTATACAGTATAAAATTTTATCTTCTATTGTCTTAATTGTCATCTGGAGGGTTGAAACATGAGACGATGGCACAGAACAAAATGAATATTAATGTATTCTGTCTGCAATTTAAGGAGAAAGAACTTGGAGCTTTTTGCTCATGTGCTTAACACATCACATCAGACTAGTGAATTATATCCCATTTAGCTGGTATTGTTTCTCCAAGCAGCATGAAGACACCAGACATCAACCTTTTGCAGACTCCCTGCATTTCCAGTGTTCAAATACACAACCTTTTCCTCTAATTTCCTCTTATGTCAGTTCCCAAAAAAGTTTTAAAATGTCTTCTGCTTAGAACAGTGTGCAAGGCTACACGACTGTTGTTAAAGCTCTTTATCACCTGCAGAAAGTTCTTGTGCCAGTGTGAAGGCACAGGCAGCGGGAGCCTGCCTCTTCTCTCTTTTAACTCATCTGCGTCCTACTAGCTAGTCAATCCAGCGTCTTGAAGAAAAAGGCGCACGAATCCTGGGAGGAGGGGAGGGGACAACAGAAAGTCTCAGATGCTGAACGGTGCACAGTGATGTTAGTGGATTTTCTACAGCCAAAGGAAGCTTAATATGCTGATTTTTAATTAAAACAAATATAATACATAGCCTGACCAGTTCAGAGTGATTCAAAAGTATCAATAGGAATTGAAAAAGACCATGCTTACATGTAATGCTACACAGTTTAATTCATTTGCAGTTTTATCCTGCTGTATCAATGCTGACCTTTCTGGGTCCAAAAAAAGAAAGAACTGAAAGTTATTCTCCATTTTTTTGAAGAGGAGGAACTGGGTTGGGTTTTGTTTCAGGGGCTTTTTCAGCTCCATACACAGTGTTAGAAATTTAAAATATTTAGCAAAGATGAAGACAGAGAAACATCAATTAGTAGAAGATTGGTTTCTAATTTTGAATTGATATGACAGGCTATACTGACAAAAAAAATTAAAAAACCAATCTGTATTTCAGAGAGAGAAATTCAAATTGCCTGAAAACATAGAAACAAAGAGTTTGCATGGCTTATCAAGATAATTCCTTTTAAATTTAGCTTTAATGCAAAAGGAAAAATAGTTGCATTAAAAAGGTAAGTGGGTTTTAAAGGTATTAAAAGTTTGAGGAAACCACGCCAATAAACCACAGAAGAGTGTGAATTAAGTGCTAATAATCACCATCACTCTACTCAAACTCAACAGGAGGCAAGTGGATGGCATCTGAAGCTCCTCACAGCTCCGGGTTATGGGTGTTGGAGTTGAAAGTTGCTTGGGGTTTGCAATGGTCCGTCCCAGCACCAGCCACCCCCATGACAACAGCACTTCACACTTGAGAGGAGCAGAGCCATGAGCCTTTCCTTCCATGGCCACCAGCTCCTCTGGAAAACTCCATGCTGTCCTTCTGCCCGTCTCACACAAGCTTAAAACTACAGATCACCATCACCTGTGCAAGAGCTTATATACAAAAGTCCTCTTACTATATTTCCAAATTTTTTAAATACACAACAACATGAGCAGAAACACAAATATCTTCTGCTTATTGGATAACATAGGACATTCAAACCTGAACATCTACAAATAATGATCAATACCTGTATATGTTATGCCACTCGCTATAACCAAAGAATAAAGCCACTCAAAAACAAACATCTAAAATAAAAAAAAAAAAAAGAAAAAGACAAAAAAGAATGGAATTAACAGCTAAACAACATACCATTGAGAATGCAGTTAAGCTGACTGAGGTAACCCAATAGCAAAACATATCTGATAAATGATCAAATCACACTGTCTAGCAGATTAGTGTCTACTGAACAGAAGGGCTGAAGAACACAAACACTCCAGTGCGACAGCCATAAATCAGAGTTTAATGAAATGATGAGCTATTTATGCAAAGTATTCATGGCTATGACAATTCATTTGCACTAAAAGAAAGGAGAGTAGAAATTTGTGAACAAGCAAATACAACAGTGACCTATTGACACTGGGTCAAAATGAGAAGGGGAGAATCAAGTTCAGGACACAAAGGCTACAATTATTGCAGTGTTCTTGTAACAACATTTCTCTCTTTACATTGTGGTTTTCCATCTAAAGGCAGATCTAAGGATTTCATTAACATGAAGAAAACTGAATCAGACATTATTGAAAAGGAAGCGAGAAACATGCATCTCATAATTTGAATTAAGATTTCCTGCCAGAGAATGCCTGTATCTTTCCAGGCAAAGTAGCAAAGTGATTTTGCAGGAGAATTTGAGAAATATGGCACACAAAAAGACTGCTTATATGCATACCTCAGCGGAAGATACAGAGTAGAAATAAGTCCTCTGGACAAAACTGAGTATTGCACATCAAACAATGTCGCCAAGTGTCATTGCTTACCTACAAAATATCATGTTTAAATCTGTTTCTAAGGAAAGTCACCTTGTTTCCCCAATAAAAAAGTAGTTACTTTTAAGTTACTACAGTTACCATACACTAAACATAAATACATCTATGCTAAAGCAAAAGGAAGTACTCGTATTTCGTTTTGAAAGTCACCAATCTGGTTAAGACATTGGTGTTTCGACCACCAGGTTTAATTTTGAAAGGATTTGAGCAGCTTTACTGTCCAGCAGCCATGAATAATTCTGTGCTTGAATACTTTTTAGAGAAGTACATGAAGGACAGTACCACTGCAACACGCAAAGCACAGGCCATTATTCTCTTTAGCTTTATCATGTAGGCAAATTAATGCAAGCTAAATAAACTGTATACTTCTCAACCCATCTAACTGACTTATTTTTGCTATATATGTATATACACACAGAACTTTTTTATGAAACATTTCAGTTTCCATAAGCAACGCGACAAATTGTTTTGATCTTCTTATGAACAGAAGACAAACGGATTAGGTGTTCTCTCTGTGTCCAATCGCATACATGCAATAGAAGCCTTTGAACACTTCTGCATCCCTTCAACAACCTGTTTCAGTAACAATTCACCTTTGACTTCAGCCTGATTGCTTTAAGAAAAATCTGTTCAATACTGCATGCAATATAGCTCACACAACAGAAAGAATTACTAATATCAGAAGAAGGTTGATTTGACTTGGGCAATAACAAAGAACGAACCTGGGATTGTTAAATGCACACATACAAACATACTCTAAACCATTAACTCATTTATTTAGGATCATGGTTTATTCCCCTCACTAAAGGACATAAAATGGGTGAGAGGACTACAGGTGTTCAAAGGGAAGCCAGAAAAAGATACCTGACAGGTTTCAGTTCAGTTCTTCCATCAGCTATTCCAGGAACTTATTAATGTCAAAGCAGTTATGTCTGCATAAGCTCGAAGAGAATCAGAGCAACAGTGTAAGCTGCCTGCATTAGAGACAGCAGCCTGCTGTGGTTGTCAGCGCAAGGAAATCATACGTCTCTGGATGGTGTCTTCTACAACTTTTTCCTCGTAATTCCTCACAACGGATTTTCTCCTCTTTGCATTTTACAGCTTAAACCTCTATAAAGCTTGCCAGCTCCACCTTGGTTTTTCCTTCCTGGTAAATCATTAGAAATGACTGAAATCGCTCTGTGCAAATGAACTCACTGCCATCCCTTCATCTCCCATTAAATGCCAGTCTAAGTATTATGTGCCCTGAAAATGAAAAACGTACCCAACACCTTCCTCTTCCAAGTCCCTCACCTAACCAAAGCAGCAGGCTCGACATTAAGCAAATGCCTGATTTCACAATGGATTCTCAACTAAATATCACAGGAAACATTTTCACAGTTATACTTCAAATCTGGTATGTGTCACAATGTTGTGGGGGAACTAAAAAGAGAAAAGATGAAAACAGCACGGGCTTGTCATCACTTCCATAATTTCATTGAGAAAATATTTCAGAAATCTAAAACTGAATGGATGGGGTTTCAGGAGTACAAGGTTCTTTTTATTCAGCATCTACAGTTTAGGCAGAGCAGAGTGGTAAGAAACATTAATGGATAAACTCCTTCACTGCACTGAGGTTCTTCAGTGGTTCAAGTTTGCTCTTTAGCCTGTTGCTTTTTAGAAGTCTTCAGACTACCAAGTGAGTGGCTGCTATTCTTATGGACCCTTCCAGGACCACAAAGTCTCCTTTTACTGGTATGCTTCAAATGTCATGTTCCTCTTGCTAAAGCACGACAAAATGGTCCACAACTCAGAAAAACAGTTTTTGCTGTTTAAGTACCCAGTGACCATCGAAGTGAACGACAGGAGGCGTGAGAGAGATACAAACACATGATGAGGACAGACAATCATTAAACGAAAAGGACACTTTTTTCCAAACCACTATTTTTTTTTTCATTTTTCTTTTCTTTTTTCTCTTTTCTTTTTTGTCTGAAAGAGACTGGATATTTTTCCAATACCTCAAATTGTTACCCACTTTTCAACTTATTGTGCCTTTTTTTTCTTTACTCAACCCTCCTGTCTGCTCAGATGAGAAGTTCAACAAACTACTAGCCATCTTCCAAAGATCACTCACACAGTAGCAAGCACCCTGAACCTCATATGATACCCACAACACAAATATACAGATACACGCATGCTACTTGCACACAGTTACATCCTTTTCTTCTACTTGAGGATGCAAACTTATCTGGGGGACAGATCTGTATTTGTTCTAACTTCTCCAAAACTTAAATCAGACATTTCAGGAATAACAAGGATATTGAGAAACCCAAATCCAAATAACCACTGCCGTGCATCCTCATGTGACTGAGCAGAAACAGTTTAATTGTTCCATTACAGGCCAGTCCCAGACCAAATAGCCTTTTTGCTTTGCTGTACAGACCAAAAATAACCACAAAGAACAGCAAATGTCAAGAGTTACTGTTATTACCATATGTAAAGTGCAGAACAAAATGATTTCCCATCAGTCTGCTATGCAGAAAGCACACTTCTAGGATTATATCTTTCGTGCTGAATAGCATCACTGAAATTAAAGGCAATTCAGAGTAGAATCATCTAAGAAAACAAGGCAGCGAAAGCAAAGTCTGCTGCAGCAACACAAAACAGCAGACCATACAAACTGGCTGAGGCACAAAAGGAGAATGTGTTCCAGTCTTAACGTTGGAGAAGGTGGTTAAAATGGCTGAAAAGTTTATATCTCCTTCATTGTAACGTATTCAAGACCTGAGAACATCTTGAGTTCCTTATTAGCTGCAGTAAAAATGTCACTAATGAAAGGACACAGAAAATTACTAACATGAGCTTGAAACCTTTTTCCACATTGTAGGATTCAAGTCACATCTGTTATTTCATTGATCACAGAAAAACCCCATAACACCACTACGTTAAGTTCCCATTATCTAGATGTATATATAGGTGTATATCTTACCATATACTGTGGTTACAACCTGTTATGCAGTCGTATCTGTAATGTACATTGTGGACAAAAATACAATGTATTCTCACATGCAGGGCAGGGGAGCACTCAGCATTTTATATTAGAAAAATTTTGATTCAGAAGCACATGGGGAACGAGTATGGACAGAAGAGAACAGCCCACTTGAGGCCACTCACCTCCCTGACCCAAGTGCTTTTACCACTCTTGGCCTTGGATGAGACATTGCAGAGAGCAGCAGAGCTAACAGTGGTCAGAGAGAGCACTCAGTTAGGAACTGTTGGGGGCACAGATCAGTTCTAAAACATTTTGTGAACTCTTTCTTCATTTAGATTCCATCCTCTTGGTGTGATTTTATCACATAGCTCTATAACAGTTCATTATGCTATAAACTATTTCAAGACCAAACACTAGGACTGTGCACTGAAATGCACAGGGCAACCATGAAAATCTCAAAATCTGTCAACAAATGAAGTTCATTTGGAAGAAACTGAATACAAAGGGCAGCTACGAAACCACACAGGGTAGAGTAGCAGGGAATTGGTGCCATGGCATGAACTTGAAAGTAACTGTCAATTTAGCATTTCTGGTGATTGAAAGCCGTACAAACCCAGGGGTCTCGAGGCCAAACACAGCTGTCAGGCTGGGACGGGAATCCAAACCGAGCACATTGTTACCAGGTTCAGCCTACAGCTAACTGGGAAAATGTTCAGAGAGGCACCAGCACGCTACGTGTGGTAAGCGAAGGGAGCAAATTAAGGTACAGATTCTGCATTCTCTTTTCCACACAACCCCAGGTTTTGCTTGGCTAGCTAGCTGACTAAATAAAACAAACCAGTGGCAAAGACAAAAACTAGAAAATTCATCTTTTTATGTGGAGCATACTAAAATACTCCCAAAATAGGCACTAAAAATATCATTTTTCCCCTGTACATGACTGGGAAGGAATCACTCTCCATGTGCCTCTATGGTTAAGAAGGGATAATGGAACCACCCAGCAAATACAGCCAGAGAAGTTCACTGCTATTGTAAAGTCAGTATTTCTGCCAATTTATCTTTCCTACCACACTGATGTGAAGTTCTAGGTGATTCAGCTGCCTGCTTTGGTCACTCAAAAACTTAGAAGAGTTATCAAGAAGTTGTATTTAATATACTAGCATTGCCATACTGCTGTTAATCTAATTGCTCATGTAACTCTACATTATCTGAACATAAACTAGCAGAAGTGTATGGCATTTTTAAAGGAAAGCCATGCATCCCCTCTCCTTTGCTAGAACAAGTTCGGCCACTTCTCATAGTAACAACAGGCTAAGACAGATCCAAACTCTTTGAAGATACTGATTCATAGCCTCAAGGACTTTTTTGCTTGTAACAATCTTCAATAAAACTTGCACCATTTTTTTTTTCTGTAACACAAACGGTCAACTTCTGGATTGCAAATGCTCTGTTTCCCACATTTCATTCACTTTATTGTAGGCAAGGAGCTTTGTCCTGCTGCAGCACGGCTGGGAATGCTTTGGTTGTCATTTTAATTCAGTACCAGTTGCAAGAGAAGAACCACTGTTTTTCCAAAACAAAAGTCAAAACTACTTTATAGTTTCCGGGTAAACAGGTTAAAGTTAGAGTATGAAAGTTTTACTGCAATGGCATCCATTTACACTAGCAAAAGGATCATGGATTTGAATCTAGGCTGCCATTACACATGCACTGGTATTCTATTTAATATTCTTTTCATGGCACTTCTAAGTACATTTGATCTCTTTGATAGCTTCTCAGCAATACTTTTTCATTAGAGTCATTATCTAAAAATCTTTTATTTTTTTGTTTTAATACATATAAGCTTATTGTGAAGCTGACTTAAATACTGCTAATGCCAGTTGGAATAAGGAACTCAAATGTACTAATTTCCACAAATTCTACCTTCTGAATACAACTTTTTGCATTGCAGAGCGTGTGAAATAAAGATGACTAGAAGCACATAGATATTCTTCATCAGTAATAAAAAGTTACTTTTCCCCTTCCCAAGTAAAGATTTCACATTAAACAAGCCAACAGGGATCTTCAGTCTGCATTTAAGAATTCGGTTTGGTTAGATGTTCATTTCACAAAAGAATCATAGGCTGTGAATGAACAGAATAATCTTCCAAGCTGAATTTACTGGCAGCATTTTGTTCACCAGTGACTTTTCTGGATCTCAAATCCAGATATTTCACCATATGCCTGTCAAGGGATGAGAATTTGTAAAAGAATCAAATCATAGTATACCCCGGAAAATGCAGAGGCTTTAAAGTGTCAGATGCATTACCCAGTAGATCTTCAGAAAGATTTGCTCTTCCGTAACCTGTAAAAAGGTGAAGAAACCAAGTTCCTGGGAAACCAAGATTAGAGTCATGTCCCATTCATTGGGCTAACTATGATAAGACTCATTTTAAATTGCTTCCACTTAGCAAAACCCAAGGGTGAAGTTATGACACACAACACTTTTTGATATTTGGTACCGACTGTCAATTCAAATTAGATTAAACCGTAAGAACAAAGTCTGGGAGACTCTGTCTAGCAAGACTTAGAAAAACTATTACTTGATATACTTGAAAAATAAATGGTATTCCGCTGCTTTGGAGAAGCCCAGTATGGGAAAAGCAGAGCTGTCATCTGCTAGAACAGAGATAAATTCACACAGCTCTGTCAGAGAGTCCAATATAGGACATTGTATTATGTACAGTCTTAGAATGTCTTAATAGCTTCTTGCTTTCCTAGAAGCTTATAGTTCAGCCCAAATTCCACACACATAATTCTTCATCCTACATAACTAGGTGATTGTTGCATCATTGACAAATGCAGAATAAAAAATTCAGGCTTTGGTTATGAAATATGCTAACCAAGAATCAAAAATGATTAAACCCAAGCAACGTGAAAGAACCGATTTACTTTGCATTCAGAAAATGTTAAGTCATTTACATAGCAAGTGCAGAAACATCTCTAACAACTATGCTAGCATCTTGCCTTAAAAATCCCCATATCTGTCCTTGCTCTCCCTACACAGATGCTCTCATGTGAAAAGAATCAACATTGGAGTCTAAGCACTGCTAGAGTGGCAAAGGTGACGCGTGTGAGGCATCACACAACATGACAAAGCACATTGCTGTTGCATAGCGATCTATGCATAATACTCATTTACTAAACAAACTGAAAGCTTGCAGAAATGTCTCTTTATCAGTTTGATGATTTTCACTGCTGTGAAGAGCTAGAGCTCGATATTAGAGGATACATGCACCTGACTTGCTGATAGGTTTTAAAGCTACATAGAGAAAAAAAAAAACAAACAAACCAACACTAACATTCCCCAAAGTGTCACACAAAATCCTTTCAGCAAAAGTAGCAATATCATTCTGGGACACTGCAATTAAGCAACCCCATTTACATTCTGTCTTAAAAGCACTGGAAAGTTCATTTAGCAGCTGTACCTGTGACTCCAGCTGTGCCGAACTTACAGCACAGCAGTGCCCAGGGATGCTCCTGCACCCCGGGCCACGACTCTCTGCATTATCAAGCTGTTAGAAGGGTCCCTGGCACAATTTTGACCTGTGCCAACTATCAGTTTCCCACGCAATCCCAGGCACAGTTTGAGAGTTGGCATCATTTCCAGTCCTATGGGAGTGTTTTGTAGGTTAAGAGACTTTTAATGGTATGGATGTGGGTCATTCTGTACCAGCTGGCCTCAGTGCCCAACACATTCACAAGCACATTTAATAGCACAGAGGTAGCCTCTAGTAAAAAATGAATTGTAAAGTAAACCTTGTTTGTTGTGTGTTTTTTCCCCCCTTTTCCCCCACAAAAGTTCTTGAGACACTTCACAACACTGAAAACTAATAAGTTTTTTTTAAATAAATTCTGGGTTTTTTTAATGACAGCCGTTTCCAGTATTTATCTCTTGGAATGTCCTAAAAATCAAGCTAAATAAACAAATGCTTGTATCATTCAATGGCCTCTGATAAATG
>Ga0181612_129121_pt1 | contig 19289 bp, 17 predicted proteins | sample HoacroProtozoa21_FD_119630 | JGI IMG/M metagenome (GOLD analysis project Ga0181612, IMG submission 119630) | Hoatzin crop microbial communities from Cojedes, Venezuel. Combined Assembly of Gp0051906, Gp0051904, Gp0051908 | reverse complement strand
GGTGAGTGATCTCTCCCTGTCCTTATCTCGACCCATGAGCCTTTTGTTACATTTGCTCTCCCCTGTCCAGCTGAAGGGAATGACAGAGTGGCTTTGGTGGGCACCTGGCACCTGGCTAGGGTCAACCTACCACAAGGATCTACTGTATTTTTAGGTGTATAACTTGTGTCTTCTACAATTCCTTTCAAAGTCGCTATCCCTGAAGCTGCATACATAGCTACAGTACCCTCACTTTCCTGAGGCAGCTGCAGATGTGGTGTCTTCCTCAGCAGCTAACAAAAGGATCAGAGATGGGAAAGGTCAGACAACAGGTTGAGTGAACAAGTTGTAGTGCATCAGAAGTGGAGGGATAATCGGAGGTGGCAAATTCTGCTTGTATTGTCAGCATATGTATGCAGCCTCTAATACTTCTGGGAAAGGGTTTTTAACCTCTATGGTATTTTTGCCACAGCTGGAATGTATAGCACGTCCAGTGCTCAGAAAGACACGGGTAGCAGCTGATAGACCAATAATAAATTTAAATGCTGCTTCTCTGACCTCGTTCGCCTTTGTCTCCATTCGCACCGTCTTTCCCTGGACTGCCAGGAAGTCCTGCTTCACCTAGTACGGAAGAGAAAAACAGATCTTCATTAAACAGTTAAATTACCAGAAAACTTGGGTTGAATCCTTCTCTAATCCTTCCTCTTTCAAGCCTAACTAAACAGTAATGTAAAGAGTAGCCTTATTCGTGACTTTCAGTGGATGCCACTGCTGATACTTTTAGTTTATGGGCAGATTGACAAAGAGCATAGAAATTCTGCTTGAGAATTGTGCTTTTTTGAAACAGAGGGAATCCTTGGCATGAAGAGGTGGGGTATCAAAATTTGTAGAGGAGCTATACCCTGGTCAGGACCACCAATGTGAAAACCTCTTCTCCTGTTGTTGCTTCCATCCACGGAAGATGCCAGCAGGAAAAGGAGTGAGGAAACCACATTCAGCAAAAAGCTTTACAGTGCCAGGAAGCCTAGCAGTGAAACGATGGCAAACTCCTTTCAAGAAAAAGACATCTGCAGGGGTTTGGCCAGCGATATTGAAATGTTACAGTGGAATAATACTGTCTGTAGATCCGAGGAAGGCATTTACACTCTTGATCCCTGTATTTAGCATGACATGTTTTCCAATGCTCTAAACAGAGCAATTATAGAAGTAATTTTTGTCGTAACATCCCAGATGACCAGAAGGTGTGTGCTCCCGGATTTGCACCCAGAACACAACAGAAGAAAAAAAGAGCTGGCAGTTTGGATGTAACCGTATTCCAAGAGTCATTCTCAGCAACACAGGCTGGGGAACCGCTCTTCGGCCGGTTTCTGCACAATGGGCACAGTCTGGCATCTGCTGAAATTTCATTGACTTGAAAAGAAACAAAACCACGTCTCATGTGTTTAGCTGCAAAGGTGTATGCACATACAACATAAACACACAATATAAAGAATGGTACAGTCACTCCAATTTGTTCAAACAAAGAATAGTTGGAACAGTCATCATAACAGCTTAAGTTAGGAAAAAAAGTTGGGGACTTCATCAGAAGCCGGTGATATCACATGATAACTCACTGAAGTAAAGAGAGGAGCTTTATAAAAAAATGAAAATAAGTAAGCTTTAGATTTTCCACTTTTCAGGCTTTCCTGGACTGCTGCATATACAAAAAGAAGGCAGTTAATTGTACGTGCCTATTAAGAACCTAATGGATGCTTTTTGTTTGTTTCTAGATTTTAGAAGGTTTTGGTTTTAGCCAGGCTAGAACACTGAAAGCTAAAGGAACATGTAAGTGGTTGCTTGACAGAGAAATCTGTAAATCATTTTATAAACAAGAGAGATAAAAATAAGTCTTTAGCAAGCACTGAGGTAAATACTAAAGTGGGCAGACTTCTCTTCCACTGGTCCAGGGCAGGCAATAAGCAGCAATTAACTCTTCATTGCCCAAATTGTAAGTGCTGGTTATTTTTCAGCTGATCTAGTTTACTGCGTAGCCCCACGGACAGATGTGGTGCAGAAGAGAGAAGAGCGAAGGGGTGGCAAAAGCATCTGGTAGAGGATCCTGCTTATGCCAGCGTAGCCATCAAAGAAATGCCCATCACACCACACCTTCAACACTGAGTCCGCAGCACGCGCTTTCTGTGGAGGCATAGACTTTTCTGGTGAAGCAGGTGATCCATTAGCTTTTGGTTGCGTGATTGCACCGGCAAGCTGGTCTATGAAAGGCAGACATTTCCACTAGCTTGAAAGGCACAGTAAAACACTTTAGCACATTTTAAGATAAGTTCTTGTAGACCGTTGTGCTCAGTTCAGTTTATGTACTAGATTACGTACTCCACTGGAAAGAGCTGTGATTCGCAATCTTTAGGATCAGGACTTGGTAGAAGAGTTTATCTGATAAGTAGAAGTTTGATCGGGCTTGATTTGTGCAGCCGTGTTAGCCAGGCCCACAATAACAGCATTGGTGACAGGTGACACCTGCATGATGCCACACAATGGCTGACCTGACATAAAGCCCGTTGGGGAAAAGTTTCCCCAGGAAATTTTGTGGACAAATTTGAAGCAGCAGATTTGTGCTTGTCCTGTGCTTTTCATTCTGGGGTTGTGACACTTCAGATGAAGTGTTGTATGTCCACATGTCCACAGATTTATTGCCTTGCGCAACACTGGCCTCGATATTCCAACATGGATGCAAGAGCCATCCTTATCCAGACACTTAAAGTGCTGTGGGAATTACTAGGAGGCTGAGAAGATCACCTCTGTCTTCAGTATTACACACAAATCTCTATTATAGCCTGTTAGAGCAGACATGAATCCTACACTGTCTTTCAGTAGTCTCCATTCCTGAACTTCACTCTAGTGGCTCTTTAGTTACAGCAAGTAGGCAAGGCGTACTCAGAAGCAAGTCCTACAAATGCAGAATTTAAATAAGAAAGCAAAATCTTCTTACCACTGCACACTTCTTATTACACTGAACAAGTTATCAGTTGTTGTTGGGTTTGGTTTTTTTACTGGGCTTGAAGTTCTTTGCAGAAATATTGTTGCTATCTTAGAGATGTAGGAGTAGGTTTACAGGCTTTAAAATTTTCAAACAGAGATGAAAATATTCCCAAAACAGAAGGTAAAGACATTCTTCTTTTGTGTTTTATCCCATGGACCTGACGTCTCAATAGTATTAGCTATGTTGCTTTCATTGTTAGGTCTGTCTTCGTATTTCCTTCTTAAAACAGGTAAATGACGGATGTCTGAAATGTTTTCTGAAGGCTGGGCAGAATAATCCTGTTAATGTGAAGTGACTACAGACAACTTCAGGAACTAATTGCATTTGATACATGAAATAATTTATTCTGAACATGGTACCTGTATCCCCCTTGTCGCCTTTTGAACCGTCACGTCCATCCCGACCAGGTACGCCATTGTGCCCAGGATTGCCGGGGATGCCAGGATACCCCTGGGTACAGACGTCTGTTTTTTGCATTTCTGCTGTGCTGACTACAATAGCCAGCAGTATAATCCAGCTTTTCATTCTTTAGATAGATTATATGATTTTGTCTGAAAGATTTAAGAAAGAAAATGTACATCTGCATGAGTCTATGTGATTATCTGTTTTCCCATATTTAGCTTCTGAGCTCAAGAAGGGGATGCAGGGTAGACGAAGGAGGGAAAAAAGGAAATGGATTTTCACCGTGTCTGTTCTTTTATGTTATTTACAGGTCTCTACACAGCATTAAGTACAATCTTGGAGACTACTGAGTGCTATTTCAAATAATAATTTAATGGGAATATCAGCCATAAGTTCATTACATGGTGAAGACTTTTAACTCAGCTTTACACAATTTCAATAATTCCTTAATCCCCTGTGATTTTGAGCATCAGGTTCTGTTTCATTTTTTCTTATGCAATGTGACTAGTGGAAATAAGTAACTCTGCAAAGAGGATCCATGGAAATTTCAATGCAGGTAGATGGTGAGCAGCTGAAAGTCACAAGAGGTTTAGAACTACCCTTGTTGTCCTCGGGATCTCGCCAGCAAACAACAGCTCAGTGCATCCCGTAGAGTTTCTTACTGTTCTATTTCAACCATGAGTGGACTGACAAAGCCCAGATTTCATGGATTCAGTTGAACTTAAACCAGATTTAAAGATCAGAATAAAAAGGCAACTCAGGCAAAAGTGAACATTTTTTTTTCTTCCCCCTCCTCCCCCAGCAATTACAGCAAGGAATATACAGCTGCAGCAGCTGTATGCCGGAGAGCTTCCAGTGATCTCTGACCAAAACCTTGAAACGCCAGCGTCTGGCAATTCTACAAGGAAGTGTGCTAATAATAAAGATACTGCTATCCTAAGCCCAAATGGACAGTCAAAATTTTGAGCCCTGGGGAATGATTCAGGTAGGACCAGTGATCCCACATTCATACACAAGGATTCGTCCAATGTCCTGTTTCTTTGAGCTGTAGTTTATCTTACGTAATGTATTGGCATTCTCCTTGTTCACAAATCTCTGTAAACTCCTCTAGCCAGAACAGGGCCCAAAGAGGAGCTATTTCATGGCCACTGCTGTCTTTCAGAGCCATGCAGAAGCCCGTCTACATCTTCCATCTTCCTCCTTCCTCTTTCAAAGACTTCCTACCAAATGGCACCCTATGCATTTGGAATCTGTGAGGAGACCCTTCTTTTTTCTGATCGCCAACTTTTGATCAGATAGTGTTGGCCATCAATAATCCAGTATCTATCTAACAGCTCCTTGAGGGAAAAATAATATAACTGAGCCAGTGAAACAGTTTATAACCAAAAAGCAGCAGAGGTCTTAATGCCCACTTCTCCATTTACATGTCTACCAGTGCCTGCTCGTGACTGCACAGTTGAACCTCCCATCTCCCAGGAGCTGGCTCCGGTGCCACAGGAGGTGAACTAGGGCAATTCAATGCCCTAATTCAGCACAAAGCAATCCTCTTTCTTTCTCTCTCTCTCTCTTTTTTTTTTTTTTTTTTTTTTTTTGCATTGGAGTTAGTCATCTGCTGGGTTAATAAATTGAATTACCTCAGAGAGGGTCAGAGCTGGAGCAGGCTGCAATGAGGGTGAAGATGTGAGGGATCAAATAAGAGAGTTTTTTTGAAAAACCAGGTCTTTGGTCTGGTTATTCACCCTCATGTAACTACGATACTTAAAGTCCAGCTTATATTTATCCTTTTGTTAGAGAGTCCCTCCTATATAAAGGCTTTTAACAGATGTCCACTGAAATACATTCATTCCAGACACATCTGGTTTAAGTGAGTGTAAGAGCAATTAATGGGAAGAGATTAGACTGAGGAACAAAAATCAAATAGCAACAAAGTTAATGCCCATTTTATTTGGAATGAATATTCAAAAATGTCTAATACATAGAAGCTTGGTCTATATAGGTTAAGTACGTAGGTAAAAGTGATAGAATGAGTAGATTTTACATAACTGGCTTTTAAATTGGTTCTTTCATTAATGAGAACTTCATACTAAGTTCAGTATTCCTTCTGAAATATTAACTAGCATTCTTTTTGAAATATTAATAACTAGCATTGACTAAATAAATTGTCTTGTTATATCTCTTCACCACCATTTCTGAAGCTTATGAAGCAATGCACGCAAATGCCATGTAGAGAGAGACTAGAATGTTCTCAATAAGAGTAATTACACCCTGTCAGCTATATTCAATCTAAATATTCTTTTAAATTAATTTATAGGGGAAGACTTTAATTTTGGGACATCTTCCTTAATCTTTTTATTCTGTTTTCAGAAAAGTTCCCAGTTTTGCAGCATTTATTGGAAGTGTGATTTACGGTGCCTTTGCCAATGGTCTACAGAGACATCTTTGATCACACACCACCAAAATCCCACTTTGTCTGCTCCTGCTGGTTAGCACTAAAGAAAATTGAAAATAAATCAAACATTTTCTACTTCTGAGCTATATAAACATTTGCTGCCTTAGTCAATTTCACAGAGGAGTGCAAAAGGAAGAAGTGCTCTGTATGATGCTGTTAGGATATGATGCACCCCATGGAGAAGTCTGACAGTCCTTGTCCACTGACAGAAAACTCCATTCCCAGTTGTCTAAGGGAGTGTTTCTTGCCTAAGGAACAGACAATTCAGTCCACATACATACACTCCTCTCCACAAGCTGACAAAATCAGTATCATCATCATCATCACCACCAACACCATCGTCACATATATAGGATCCTTGATCTTACCTCATTCACTTTGTACTTGCAGTGTTCTTGGGCATCTTTAACCAGAGTACAAAAGCTTCATGTAAAGCAATGCAAGCTCCAAATATGTGCCTTGAGGACAAGCACTTGTTTGGTCATTAAATTCTCAAAGGTCAGTGATTTAATTTTGAGAGCTGTTCAATAATTAAAACAGAGGTTTAAACTGGAATCTTTCTTTGTATTCCAATTCTAAGCTGAAGTGATCTGTACTTTGCCTTTTACCACTGTTACGTGAAAGACAATTGTTAAAATGGATTAATAAGGCTTTGATTTGCCTGTTCCATTATACAAATACATTACACAAATGTTAGCCTTAGACAGCTTGTTTGGTTTGTAGGATGGAAGGCACATCTCATACCCTTATTGTGCTGCAAAAATATGTAATAATTTCTGTATCAAGCAATTTACGATGGAAGTAGGGACAAAAAGACTATCGAAATTACAAACAACAATGCTGTGAACGTGGCATTACAAATACTAGGTGATTATGGAAAAGATGTAACGAGGTTGAATTAAATAAATTTAATGACAAAGAGAACTTTTCATGTGTTAGCAGGGTCCTCATCTAGCCATTCAAGCATCAAAGCTATTGTGCTACTAAATTTATTATTGGTAACTAAATTTGAAGAAGCCATAACTTGATACTTAACTATGTCTTCTTGAAACTACTGAAACTGCTGCTGTCTAAGGACTAGTGGAAGTAAAGCAACTGAGCGTATCATCAACTCTTTAAATGCTGATCGTGAACAGTGAAGGATAAAACCAATAGTAACAGCAGTTAATGTGTTCTAGGAAGTGGCCTTAATTCACCCCTGTTGGTGCAAGTGACTGAAAACACTGGGTCTGACGAGGTTCCCACACTGCAAAGATACTACATGTGCGGTCTGCGTACTAAGTAACACATCCTCAGCACGGCTGAGCAATGAATAGTTTTCACTAAGGTCTTCACCACCACCCTGTGGTAATAAGAAAATATTGCAAGAGTCATGGTGCCCTGGTTTGTATCTGGGACATTGAATCTACCATGCCCTGGGGAAAAGCAAGGACAGTGTGCAGCAATTAGCTGCTCTCCATGAATGAGCTTCTGTAGGCAAATAAGCCTCACTGCTCTGCTAACTGAGAAGAAGAAATCAGAGCCACAGCAAACAATCCTTTTCTCTTTACCTGTTAGGCGCCATCTGAAATTTTCTGAGGTTGCTTAGCCTCGGCTTCCTTTCACACTTCAAAAGTTCAGGTCATTTGAAACAGGCCCACCCTGCCAGCTGAGTGCTGTGCCCTCAGTGATCTGTCCTGTCATGCAGAAAACCTGGATTTATTGCAGAACCTTCCCGCTGCAGGGTGCTGGGAGAGCCAGTGGCTCTGGGGGGACAGCACCGGGGGCAGTGGGGGCTCCTGGGGACATGGCACTGGCAGTGGCACGGTCCTTACGCTGACACAGAAGAGGCTGTGAATTTTGCAATGACAACAGTCACGGCCTGTCTGTCCCAATCCTGAAGTGACAACGACATAATTCATTAGTTACATCGACCTTGATGGACTCTGAAGTTCGACCGGTTTGATGGTTTTTTAGCAGAGAACCAAGAAAACTGCTGTAGGAATCACCTTAACGACAAACATTACCATCAGCAGCCTTCTAGTGTGCCCTCTCTCTTCGCAGAATGCTGCCTTGGAAATAATTGCACAGCAGCAAAAGTTCATTATTTGCTCTTAAAAAACATTGCACCTGAATGGCAGGAGAGGCAAGGGTTTTTTAGATTGATTGTTGTGCTACTACCTTTGTTAAGAGCTAAATACGGCGGTAATGACCATGAGACGGATGGTTAATTAAAGAATATATACCCAACCTTATTAGCAGAGCACCTTCTACACATTTTTTCATCCTTCATTAGTCGGTATCTCAAAATTCTGGGCTGTGCTCATAGGTGGAGGCCAAGATGAACTGTGCCTAGCGAATCTGCTGACTGACAGTTCACTTCAGTGTGTATATTGGGCCTTCTGCCTTCTTCTTTCCTACGCGCCAGAAACAAGGAGGCACATGCCTGGTTCTGCCAGCAAAGTCCCTCAGGAGCACCTGGAGCTCCTCCTTCCCCCTGAAGCAGTTTCAGCTTTCCAAAAATCGCGAGGCGAAACAGTCGATAAACCCTGCATCACCCTGTGTTTCTCTTCCGAGTCATTGCTGGGGGCCCACTCTGAACGCTCGACACATTCAAATGACTCGGGTAAAACCTTGCCCAGGTGTCATCGCCCCCGCCCCGCCAAGATGCCCGACAGATATACAAGCTGTAACATCAACAGAGGGAGGGTGTGATGGGTGTGGATCACTTGTCTGGTGCAACCTGCTGTAGGTGCCAGCCAAGACATTGTCTGAGGAAGCCATATGGAGTCTATAAAGGGTCTGTGTATGGGGGTGTCGGTGTGTGTGCAAATGTATATATGTCTACACACACACACGCACATCTTTTTTTGGAACCAGAGCCTAAATACCTAATAGTGACAGTATGTGAGTTCTCAGCCCTAGGTACTCACCTGGACAACCAGAAGGCAGCTCTGACTGCAGTGAACTAAACCTAACACAGACCTAAGATTAAAAAAAGCCATGTTGTGTTGACAGTTTGTACAGTTTTGACATATTCTCACAATTACATCTTCTCCAGCTAGTTAGAATAACCGAATTTTGAAAAATATGCAGAAACACACTAAATATTTGTGCGCTTTCCTTTCCTTACAGGCTACGTGATGTGTAGTTTTCCATTGCTGACTTTTCCATTTCTCCTTGGGTACTGTAACATAAAAAAAGCTTCAGTCTTTCTCTTTGTTACCAAGCAGAGATCATCAGGTATCCTCTAAGAAGAACACAAAACAAAAAAACAAGACTAGAGTGATACTTGTATTTCTGCACTAACTAAAAGCTCCACCTGACAGATCAGCTCTCGAAGAACTTAAAACCTGATTGTATGGAATGATCTGCAAGATTGGTCCTGAACGCGAAAGCGTGAACTAAAACGGACAAATGAGCTCACCGTGGCCAGATGAATTTCGGGCTCCTCAGGAAGCCTGTGGATCACAACGCCGTACTCCAGCGTTTGCTCAAGGTGCGTTTCTCAGCCATCCGATCTACCGCACTAAGCGCTCAGACTACACCTTTCACTTTGATATTGGAGCACTCAGCACAGAGCCCACCGCAGCGATGACCCTTGGGAGGCCTGGGAAACTCCCGGCTTTGAGGTGGACCAAGAAACAGAGTTAAGAGCTGGGACACTGGAAAGAGGGGGCAGGAGTCGGCAAACTCAAGTATTCTGCCAGTATCTGAACTTGCCAAAGTATTTTTGATGAAAAGATTTCAGCAAAATATGTTATTTTGTTAAAGCTAAAGTGTCTCAGTGAAACATAATTTTTGGCACTGCCTGGAGCAGGAAGAACACTTGCGTGCCTTTCAGATATGGTCCTCGGCTCTGTCAGAATAACAAGCAATGAAAATCCTCCCCGCATCAGAGCAGCAAGCTGACTCTCCAGCACCGCAGCCAATTGCTCTAACCAGCAGGCAGGTGAGCCTGGTCACACACATTTACAGAACACACCTTTTGCATGAGCCCTTTCAAAAGGTTTTGCTTTTGTTCCAAAAAAAGTAAAATGTAACCCCCCCTTACCTAAATTACAGTACTTAAGTCAACATCCTCTGTTAGCAGGAGATTTACTAATACAGAAGCTACACTTGCATTTACTTCCAAGGGGTGCTGAGGGAGCTGTCTGCCAGGCCAAGGTGAAGCTCAGTGATCGCAGATGCGTATGACCAGGACAGTAGCAAGGATGGGTCCTGCCTGGATGATGAAGGCTCCAGCCGCAGAATCAGGCTTAGTAGTCGTTAAAATGAACTTGTGCTGGGAAGTACTGTAGCTGCTACTGGAAAACCAAGAGGAGGGTGTGACATTTTTTGCTTTAAAATAAATATGACAGTTGATACCTTTTTGCATCACAGAGGATATTTTGTAGACAATTTAAAAAAACACAGCAAATTTGAAACTGCACAATAAAGTTTTATAAGACACAGCTGAGGAACTTCAGCTTTGTACGTTATTTAACTCAAACATGTACAATAAAAGAAAAATAATGGGAATGTAAGTTTGTACTTATTTCCAGAAAATAGATTCATTTGACAAACAATGTTCCAAGAGTAAATAATTCTTGTAATGCAATTACTTCAGAACAAATGCACATCAAGCTACTGCAGTCCTATACGTTGTACTTCAGCTGTCAACAGCCCATTTGTCTGCTGTGTAGCCAAGACACTTCGTTTACAACATGTGTAACAGCACACAGATGGTAAGATGCACAAAGCAATGCACGTAAGACAAAATGTTACAAAACACTCCTCAAAAAAAAATATATATGCAAGTCATCCCTAGTATTTACAACAAAAGTTTTAAATTAGAGATCGTTCAGAAGGCATCTCCTACATACAAATGCCACACATATAGAAAAGAAGCAGAAAGGCAGTCAAGAAAGGTACTGCATTAGCTATGGCTAAAGACCTTTGGCTCCAAAATTCTGTTATAATTATTTTCAAAAGACAACTAAAATGTGGAACATTTGAGTAGTCTGTCTTTGAACTCTGTTATTATACTGACCACTAAAACTCAATGTGAAATTCAGCATGGCAAGAGCCACTTGTAAAACAATCTTATTATTTTATACATCAAATGCTCTGAGTTGGATGCAATTATGGTTTGGCATTTTCCTAACTCAGTGGGAACACATTTGAGGACAATTCTATTTTACTGCATCCCATGCATAAAGTCTGAGTTTATCTGCTCAGCAGGCCATCGGGAAGGCTCTGGCTGTGCTTTATCTAAAGGAGGCACAAATGTGCTTAGCAGTTGCCCCAGAACTTTGTATAGTAACTTGAAGCATGCAAAAGTGAGAGGAGAAGAACAGTTGAAAAGAACAGATGCTGCCATCACACCTTTCTGATCATACACAAGTTTTATCATCAGAAGAAGCCAAGAGTTGCTAGAATACAAACTTTTTACATTTTACTTGCAACTCTTTTTCCCACAGACTCTAAAGTCAGGCTGAACCCAAGTAAATATTTGTCTTAATTGTTGGATAATGTAATTGTGTGTTTTCACTGAACTATAATTTGTTTAAAAGATTATGGTGTAGTCTAAATTTGGCCAGTCTTGTTATATTTTCTCTTAATCTGTTGCAAGGTCAGATTGCAAAGAAAAACACAGAGAATATTGTAAAACAACCAGGTCTATATGTAGTACACTATACGTGAAACTGTCCTGAGTAACCTGCACCATGAAACATTTGCTTTTTATCTCTCTGAAATTCACTTTTGAGAAAAAAACTGCTGCATCCAAAACCATAAGCAAACATTTCTCTTCATTTTTAGGGCTAAGGCACCAGCACTACCACGTGGGAAGAGCCTTCATGGGCACTGACATGTTGGAACATACATCCTAAAACCTTCTTTTTTTTTCCAGCACTCCACAGAACTGAGCCCTCGAAAGAAGCAGGTTTTAGCAAAGACACATATGTCAGTCTGGATCTCATGTCTTCAGGTCCAGCTGGTAAAGTTTCTGGGTGAGCACTGCAATCTAACTCCAGAATTTTTTTTTGCATCTAGAACCAGTCTTTCAAAACGTGATTATGAAAAACATCATCTCCACTTCCACAGTACGTGCATCACATTGGTTTGCAGGCCTGAACGTGGCAAGCACCACAAAAACGGGTATGTAAGAAACACAAAAGGGTTACTCATTTAAGGGGAAGGGCATGCATCCATGCCTGCATTTGGAAGTCTGCTCCTTGTGTTTAAATTGAGCATTTAGAATTATCTTTTAAAAAAATCTGAACAGAAATGGCTTGTTTTAAACATCAAAAGAAAACTACAACCCAGCCAGCTTTTTTTCACTAACTTTCCCGTGCATTTTCTTTAAGCTGGATCGCTGAAAATGTCAGTGCATATTTTCAGTTCTTAACTGTTTCAGGTCATCTTCCATCGCTATGGGAAAGCACAAGCAATGAAGTTCACTATGCAGTGAACAATTCGGCAGAACATCACCAGACTTTGCATTATTGCTGAGCTATCTACACAAGGCATTTGAAATGTACAGTTGTCAAAAGATGTCATTTAAAACCAAAACCACAAACCTGGGCTTTGCAGAAGTTGCCACAAAGTTATAAAATCACAAAATCTAGCAACTAATGGGCTTCACAACACTGACGATAAATAAAAATATAGAGGTAACAATAGTAGTAGGAGCAAATACATGTTTAAAATAAGGCTTTTATACATTGCTGTTAAGATGCCTGGCCTCTAGCCGCTTGTTTCTTCTTCATATATTACAGATTCATGACAAAGCCGATTGTGTCCATTGTCAAAGAATATCCTTGGATCTACCCTTATCATCAGATAATGCCCCTAATCAGCAGCATGGGATAAAGTATTGTAAAGACATTCAAGGCAAATCAGTTCTGAAACATACGGAGTCTTTCTTTCCTTCCATATCACCAGCAGTCTTATCCTTAATGAGAGCTATCAAGCAGAAATGACCAGTGCTGCAAATATCAAGATCCTGTGTCTTCTTGGCGACTTTTTAAAAGTTATTCTGCCAAATCAACTTCATGTCATGGTCAAATCGTAGCAATGCAAATCACATATTGCATATGCTGGCCAGAGCTGACCTTAATTGAGTCAGGCTCCTCCTCTTCCAACACAGACTGACGACTCTCGAGACAAAAAATCCATTTCTGGTCCACACAATTTCTCTGTCCCTCTCACTAAGGATTTCTCTTTCTTTGTGAAGAAATAATTGGTCAAAACCCATTGTCAACTGACTGTGTACAAGAAGCATGGATCCAGACCGCTTCAATATATTTACATTACCATTTATCCATTTTCTAAGTCAAGCTAAAAGAATACAAAGTGTGAGAACTACGTAACATAGCCAGCAGTCAGCACGTACTGTCTCAACTCTGACTTTGTACATTCACATTATCTCTATTAGAAAATTAAAAAATACATTTCACACAGAGAAATAAGCACATTGGAAATATAAAGAAGTGTCTCCCAGGCGAAGAAATGTGCAAAAAGTCATATAAAAGCTCTATACTGAAGAGCATACATGCATGCTGTATATTGCTGTGACTGAAAGTAATCAATCTGAGATGCCCTGGGCTCCTCTTGCTTCCACTTCTGTGCAACAAATGCACATACCTTTATAGTCCATTTCACACTCTGTTCATGTTTCTATATGACAGAATAAAATTCCCCTGTTCCAATCTGGAATATGGTAAGGCCTTGCGGGACATTCTCCTGCCGTTTGGCAATTTAACAGAATAAGACAGGAACGATTAGGGTCCACTAAACCCTGCAATGGCTGGTTAATCCCATGGGATGTCTCCACCTGATTGTAATGGGTGGTCTCGCTCAATGCTCTAAAAGAAAGCAGAAAACTCTCCTAAGATTCCTTGCTGATATACCCCTAAGGAAAAATTCCTCCCTATCCTAAACTTGGCCATCAATATAAGGTTAAGAAAAATGAAATGTTGCAATGACCTGCATTATTCCATCACTGCTTCATCACAACTAAGAAACAGCGATCAAATACTGCTGCTTCAGAGTAACAGCAAGCTGTCTTTGTCAGAAGGGAGACTGCTCTTCATTAGCAATGCTGACACTTGCCAACATCGACTTCAGAGCAGTCTTGAGGAACTTCATTCTTCTTCTAGACAAAGGTTGTACTTCTGGCTCAAGGGAGCCCCAGGTTTCCCCCTCCAAAACTGGAGACTCACTGAGCTCAAGTAAGCTTAACCATATCTCCAAGGTCCTTCTCTGGACTACGTCTCCCTCTGTGCCGATGTCCTTTCCAGGTCCTTGGCCTCTCACTTTTTAAAGGGGGTGAGTTTGTTGAAGGTATGCCAGAAGAGGGATGGCTTCCGCTTGGGTTCTGCCAGGGCAAAAACCTGCTGCTGCGGGATGCTGGTAGGCACAGTGATGTGGCGCTGATGAATGGGATGCAGGCTTTGGTGTGGAGGAGGCACAGGACAGCCGTTATAGCTCACACCTGCAAAAGGAGCAGTTTAAGAAAGCATATGAGTCAGCTGGCAGAGCAACCCATACTGGGAAAGCGCAGGACCACGGGACAAATTCAGTGGTCGGTGAAGCCAGTATGAATTTTACCATGACCTTGAATGGAAGCACTACTAACTGTTACCTTTTCTGTTGTCAAGACTTTTTAATTGCTGCATTGATTTGGCTTAAGAGGAGAATAATACAAGTAAAAATAACATTACAGAATTACCAAAAATAAGCAACAGTTTCACGTAGCCTGGCTATATTGTTTGCACAAGTAAATTCTGGTATTTCAAAGGAATGACAACACAGTAGATGCTCGTATTTTAGTCAACTCTCAGAATAAGGCTGGGTAAAATACTGCCACCAACAAAAATGTTGTTTCTTCAATTTGGAAAATATTTTTCCAGGCTAATGTTCTGAGACTTTGACCTTTGTGCATTCTGAACAAATCTCCTGATGACAATTTTTAGCCGCTCCCATGAAAATCCAGACAGATTTTAGGATCAGAACAGTATCTAATGATTGATAATGAGAAAATGCTTTAATAATATTAATCCCAGGGAGCAGATGACTACCTAACATCAACTCCTTCACTCCTAAATTCAGACTTAACCTGATCCCACTTGCTCAATTTATTATCTCAACACACTAGACATTTACCTAAATTTGTCTTTAAGATGGAAAAGGACAAAATCACAACACATTTTCTGAGAAAGAAAAGGAATAAAAAAGCTGTTTCCAGAGAAACAGGTTTCTAGTCCGTCCTTCCTCCTAGTCTACGACAGAAGGAAGCCTTTTGAGTGTGTTACCATAAATACAGCAACACATGGCTTGCAGAAAGAACTTTAGGATATTTGAAACAAAGCACAGAACTGCTAAAGAACAAGTGGTTTGAGTAAAAGCAAAGGAAGAAATCAGTAACTCTAATTTCTAATTAATCTCTGCATGCACTTTCTTACACGATTAAATAAACCACTTGCCTTACCTCTTGAGTTTCTCCTCTAACAAACAGAATACTGACTTGCCTGTCTGAAGGAGTCTGGGGAGCTGATTTAGTAGACAGCTGACAAAGGTATTGGAATTTGATACTAAAATACAGGTTAATGGATATTACTTGAACTCCATGTAAACCATGAAAAATTTTTAAAAGATTGAAGAACTCAACCATAGCCAGATTGTGCGATTTCCTAACATAAAGAACACTGGAACACAGTAAGAATGTAAAGCAATTCTTAACACCCACCTTTAATTTTTCCATGCCTTGACTTACGGGCATTCTGCATGGCTTGTTTCTTCTGGCTTTCTGAGATTTCCATTCCTATGTTCAAAATGTAAATTACGGCACCGATACAAAAATACTGTATCTAATATTTGATCACATTAAATTAAAATAAATAAATAAACTACATCTTAAACAATTTTTAGTAAATCTTAATAGCAATATACTTAAAATTTTTAGAAGTATGTTTTACATTGTCATATAAATTTAAAGATAGGTTTTCACTGGGATAACAATAGGAACATTAATTTGCCTGTAGATTACCGGGAAAAGCTGCTTTCCAGTTCCTGCAAATGGCAATCACTGGGGAACTAACCACACAACAAGCTCTTTTTATAGATAAGTCCGGATAACGAGAGATTAAAAAAAAGTGTAAATTAACACTTCTGAAAGCTACAATCTGTTTCTTTTTTCACTCCCTGTGAGCTAACTTGGGGTGACACATTCAAGTCACTGGTACTGCAGTGGTAGAATTTGGGTATCTTTCCCTCCACTCGGAGGAGACAGTATCACATAATTTGCCAGACACCACAGCAGGCTGTGATGTGGTTGTGGCTGCATCAGACCGGGGCTGGATCCCTCATTCCGGTTTCTCATGTACTTGTTTGCATACTTGTATGACTCAAATGATGCTGTAGCATGTGGTCAACCCTATGCTCTTTACCATCACGTGACAGGTGTACGACTGATCTATGCTGAGCACAGAGATGCCAGACATCTGCTGTGAAAGGTGACACCAGTGACTGGTGTCGTCTGGAGCCCACGTACAGGCACTCCGGTTTCTTCCCCCTGCTGAGATACATGGATAGGTTACGTTTGCAAAAGGAGACAACAGGGTGTACGTGCTGCCGCTCATTTCACTCCTATGCACATAAAGGGCACAAAAGTTGAGATTCAAAGTCAGAATGAAGTGTCTGGTTCCGTTCCATTTTGCATCTTCCTGCACTTCTCTATACTTTAAAAATTCCCTTTTATTTTTTAGCCTGAACTTATGAAGAAGTTATTACAAATCAGCTTATTAACTTGCAATACAACAGCAGTTAGCCATAATTTTGGGGTAGCAGAAGTTTATTTTATTCTGCAGGGGTCTTTTTCCTTTACAGAAACAAGGAAACAGATAAAAAAAAAATGAAAGCAATTTAATCAACAGACATCAGACCTCTTTCTTAAGGTTACTATTAGTGGTCTGGAGAAGGATTTTCTGGCTGTGGCCTTTTCTTCCCATATATTCATAAAAGCTAAGAAAAGCTAGATATGGTTTGGGAGACAGTGACTCGCACTAAAGTGTCTTTGAAAATAGAAGTAAAATGCCATTTGCAGTTCTGAATTGGAAGACTATGTATTTGTTCTCTGAGTGGTTAGATTAGAGGCTTTGTGTGAAGTCCAGCAAGATAGCTTACAAAATCAACAAGATAAATTTAAACCTGAGGTTGAGAATACTGGCGTCTTTCCACTGGTTTTGGCTAAACAAAATGTTCAATTATGCCAAAAAAAAATAGAAATTTTAGAAAAGAAGCAGTCTTCTGGGTCATGGAGAAAGTATCCAAGCCACTGTGACTCACAAGACCAGATGGACACGAGCTATTACAACTCAACCATCTTTCTTCTGGTTCATGATACCTGTGCCAAAACAGGTACGTCAGAATAATGAGTTGCGACATTTGAAAAGCAAGTTCCAGAAGGCTGGATGTTACACGGGCAGGACAGACTGCATGTGCCTATGTGCCACTATCAAAAATACAGTTTCTCGTTATACTGAACTTTCTTCACAATATCGCACAGTGCCCGAAGCACGATGCACCCTCCCTTGCAATCCTTGTGCTCAGCACCATGGGAATTTGTGACCCAGTCCTAAATAAGGGTTAGTGCTATATGACAAATCTCATCGTTGTCACTGCCACTGCCACCACTGTTGAATGGTTACCCTTTCAAATATCATATATTGATTTTCGTGAGGTCCCAGTAGAAAAAACAATGACATTTAGGGCTGTAGCTGCTACACCTTTGCAGTTTCCTCATGCTTGGGGATTTCTGCAGCAGTGTCACTTAGCAGGAATGGTTACACCCCACTGCCTGCACAAGACAGACCTGCTGCTGCCCAGGGCAAGAACTAGGGTGAGCCTCAAAAGCATCCTGACATACAGCACTTAGCCCACTCAACACACTCTCCTGGTGCTCCATAAAGCAACCACTGCAGGAGGAGGTGTATATAGAGAATTGAAGAGCTCAAGAATGCTCCTCAGAAAGGATGGGAATAGAAATTGTTCACATTTTATCTTCTTTTGCTCAGTCGTGCTCAGAAAAGTGCAGGACCTGTGATTTATTCCATATCGTCCTTCCGTATGACTACACTACTGTTCTTGTCATATGCTGGAGTGGAGGCTTTCTGTAACTTTGTTGTGACAGGGATTGTTTGGACAATCATCATCAGATCCTCTGCATTGCTTTCTTACCTTCTGATCACCTTCACCCTTTTGCAATATCCGCTTTATTTTAGAGTCTGTTTAGGTGAATTAGGAAAGGCAGCCACCACCCATCCCTGTGAGCATGAGGTGGCTGAACACGCTCTACACCGAGCAGCTCGTGAAAGCCATCAATGTTGTGCCCAACAGGATCATAATGTCACACCGTGATGTTCAGCACAGGAGGAAAAGTTGGTTTTGAAATGTTTGCAAAGTTTGAGGAAAGCTTAGTGGTGACTGCTTCACTGTTTACTCTAGACCTGAGACAAGTGGGGTTAATGGGAACAGTGCAATGAGGAGGAGTTAAAACTGGTTTTAGAATATGAATTGCTAAACTTGAAAGTATTTTCTTCAGCTTATAGACCATCTACAATACATACGGAGGAGGTGCTTTTTTGCCATATTTGCAACAGAATCAAACAAGAGAAAGCCACTAAGATCAAAAGATTACATTTGTAATCTAAGGGTTATTCCTGTCTTCCTGTTCTTCTAAGCAGGGGTTTTAAGTGAGCATGGAATATGAGATTTGGCATCTTGTTTACATTTTACTGAGTTATATCTTCCACTTCACTGCACTTCCCATTTTAACCTGCTGTCACCCAAAGCCTCAGCCTGAAGAGTGTTATGAAAAAAAGTTCTTATGCAGTCCATACACACAGAGGCATCAATATTTTCGTTACTTTTTTAGGAATATTAAGAAGAGTTTTATTTTTTCTTATTAGTGTTTCTGTCTTCTTTGTGTATGTTTTGCCAATGAAATTTTGCTAGAGCTTTTGTCACTGATCTTAAAGGAAGCATGAAACTATTGAAAAAAAAACCCCAAACCCAACCAATCCTAAATGTACATTCACACAGAAGACACTGTCCTTGGAGTGTCCCACAGGTCTAAAGGTGATCCTAGGATCTGCTACCTTTTTCCCTGCTCACTCAAAGTTAGGCTTCATTTCTCTGTAAACTGCTCAGTCGTGCTATTGTTGGGTCTGTAACTACTGATACCATGCAACTGCACAGGTCTCCGGGACACAGGAGGTGCCATTACATGACGTGGACAGTATAACCTACAATTCTTGCTGCTCGGCTTTATAATAAAGCATCCTTTATGAACAGTTGTTTTGGGCCAATGATTCAAACAAAAGTGCTAGGATTTTCGATGGATTTTTATTATTGATTGGCCTTTGTGAATTGCATCTTGTCATATCTCGTATCTCATTC